>Ga0075435_100000478_pt1 | contig 24336 bp, 18 predicted proteins | sample RhiMethybrSRZTD4_FD_75302 | JGI IMG/M metagenome (GOLD analysis project Ga0075435, IMG submission 75302) | Populus rhizosphere microbial communities from Tennessee, USA - Rhizosphere MetaG P. TD hybrid SRZTD4 | ecosystem: Host-associated > Plants > Roots > Rhizosphere > Soil | place: USA...
CTTCGGCTTCATCGCGTCGATCACCTTCGCCCGGCGCGCGATCGTGAAGACCGGCCGCGCCGCCGCGGTCCTGGCGATCGTGTTCGGGGCGATTGCGGTCGCGTCGAGCCGCGCCGCCATGGCGCTGCCGCTGATCGTCCTGGCCTACGATGCGTGGGTGCTGCGGGTGCCGGGGTGCCGGCAGCGCGTCACCCGCGTGTACGCTCCCGCGATGGTGCTCATCCTCGCCGCGGGAGCGTGGCACGTTCGCGCCGCCTTCGCCGCCGATCCGGTTCCATCGCGCGGACCCGTGAGCAACCTGCTGACCGAGTCCATCGTCGCCTGGCGCTATCTCGGATTATTCCTGTTCCCTCGCGGCCAGTCGCTCGTCCACGACGTGCACTGGGTGACGAGCTGGATCGATCCGGCGGGGCTTGCGGCGCTCGCGGCGTTGATCGCGTTCGCGGCGGCCGCGTGGCGCATCCGCGACGCCGCGCCGCTGCCGGCATTCGGAATTCTCTGGTGCCTCGCGACGCTGGCGACGACCACGAGCATCGTGCCCCTGAGGGACGCGATGGCCGAGCCGCGGATGTACCTGCCGGCGGCAGGGCTGCTGTTTGCGGCCGCCGCGGCGCTGGCGGCGCCGCTGCAGCGCCGGCCGATCCTTGGTGCTCCCGGCACGATCGTGCTGGCGGCACTGGCGCTGGCGGCTGGCGCGCGCAACCGCGCGTTCCAGGATCCCGTCGACCTCTGGCGCGACGTCGCCGCGCGCGCGCCGCAGTCGTGGCAGTCGCACGCGGAGTACGCTGCGGCGCTGGCCGAAGCGGGGCGGTGTGACGAGGCGAAAGCGGAATCCGATGCGGCGCGCCGGCTCAACGAACGCCTCGACGCGGCATCCCTCGTTGGTGCCTCCTGCGCGTCTTCCTCGCCGCGGCAACACGAGCATCAGGACCAGTGACGCAGACTTTAGTTTCGTTGCACGTCACCTTTCTCGTCGCTCGTCGCCGCTGAAACCGATTGCGCCCGATTTCATTCGTGTTACGCCGGATTCTGCGCGGCCTCGCGTGGTACGCGACTTGCGGTTAGAGATCACGGTTTCGTGGTGACCTCATACCGAGCGCTCGTGGCAGTTCCGGGTACGGCCCGATCGGCCGCTACCAGGGACGTCTTTTCGAGAGCCGGCTTCGACGCCGTCGCGGTGACGTCGTTCGACGACGCGCTGCAGGCGCTGCGCACGTGGCCCCCCGATCTGCTGGCGACCGAAGTGCGGCTTGGCGATCACAACGGCTTGCACCTTGCCCTTCGGGCGCATGACCTGTACCCGGAGCTGCCGATTCTCGTAATCGGCTCCGAGCGGGACGGCGCATCCGAGGCCGAGCACTTCGGGGCGACTTTTCTTCCGCTTTCCGGCGGCGATGACACGCTGATCGAGACCGCGGAGGCCCTGGTCGCGCGACGAAAAGGCTGAAAGTCCACCTCTTCTGATACTGCCTCGGGGTATTAATCCGTCAATTCGAGGACTTTGTTCTGCGGCGGGAGCGTTCCCGCACACGGCGCACACGGCCGTGCAGCAGAGCTATGTCGTCTGGACACTACCGTTTAGCTTGAGATCTCGCCCGCCTGCCTCGCCGGCCAAAATATTGGCCGGCCGATTGCTCTAAGGAAGCCCGTCCACGACAAACAACTTCTTTGCGCCGGGGGCGCGGCTTGGCCGCAGCCGTCCGGTGGGATGGGTCTACGCATGCGATTTGATCGTGCTGCGCAGTTAATTGGGTCGAGTCCTGCCCTTACGGAGCTCCGCGACGAGCTTCAGCGGGTGGAGCGCACCGATGCCAAGGTCTTGATTACCGGCGAGAGCGGGAGCGGCAAGGAGGTGGTGGCCCGTCAGGTCCACACCAAAAGCGCCCGCGCGAACCGGCCATTTGTGGCCGTCAACTGCGCCGGATTACCGGAAACACTGCTCGAGTCCGAACTCTTCGGCCACGTGAAGGGCAGCTTCACCGGCGCCTATCGCGACAGCGTCGGCAAACTGGAGCTCGCCGACACGGGCACGATATTCCTCGACGAAGTCGGCGAGATGTCGCTGCGGATGCAGGGCCTCCTGTTGCGCTTCCTCGAGACCGGGGAACTGCAGAAGGTCGGCGATCGCGTCGGCACGCGCGTGGACGTCAGAACGATCGCCGCCACGAACCGCAACCTGCGCCAGATGGTCTCGCAGGGGCAGTTCCGCGAGGACCTGTTCTACCGCCTGAACGTCATCCACCTGATGGTGCCGCCGCTGCGCGAGCGCCGCGATGACGTGGCCGAACTGGCGACCCACTTCCTCGAGAGGCTGGGCCAGCCGGGACGCCGCGTCGCGAGCAGCATCGGCCCCGAGGCGATGCAGCTGCTGATCTCGTACGACTGGCCGGGCAACGTCCGCGAGCTGCAGAACGTCATCGAGCAGACGATCACCCGCGCGCGCGGCGAGGTCGTCACGGTCGAGGACCTGCCGCACGACGTGCGCGTCCGCACGCCGGGCACCGCGCCGTTCCGCGAGCGCCGCCGCACCATCGCCGATCAGCTCTACGAGCGGATCACCAACGAGCACCAGTCGTTCTGGACGACGGTCTATCCGCTGTTCATCCAGCGGGAGATCACGCGCCAGAGCGTCCGCGAGGTGGTGCGCCGCGGCCTGGCCGAGTCCAACGGCAACTACAAGATCGTGGCGCGAAAGTTCAACCTCGATCCCGGCGATTACAAGAAGCTCCTGAACTTCCTGCGCAAGCACAACTGCCAGCCGTCGTTCAGGGAGTTCCGATGATGCGATCGAGAGGAAAGTGCGTGTGGGGCAGCGCGGTGGCGGCGGCGGCCGTCCTCGCGCTCGCGCCCGCCTCGCTCGGTGCCCAGCAGGAGCAGCCCTCCGGCGCCGGCGGGCGCGGCGCCGCGACGGCGACGGCGCGGCCCGCCCCGCCGTACGTGATCGGGCCCGACGACGTGCTGTCGATCGTCTTCTGGAAGGACAAGGATCTGTCGGCCGAGGTCACCGTGCGGCCCGACGGCAAGGTCTCGCTGCCGCTGCTGAACGACATCCAGGCGCAGGGGCGTACGCCCGACGAGCTGCGCGATGCGCTCAAGCAGGCGGCGCAGGCCTTCGTCGAGGATCCCAACCCGACGGTGATGGTCAAGGAGATCAAGAGCCGGCGCGTGTTCATCACCGGCCAGGTCGAGAAACCCGGACCCTACCCGCTGACCGGTGAGACCACGGTCCTGCAGCTCATTGCCATGGCTGGCGGCATCCGCGAGTTCGCCGACGGCAGCAACATCACGATCATCCGCAAGGCGGACAACGGCCGCACCGAGATCCTGCCGTTCAACTATCGCGATGTGCTGAAGCGGAAGAACCTGACGCAGAACGTCCAGCTCAAGCCGGGCGACACGGTCGTCGTACCCTGATCGCGTTCGCGAGGCTGGCTGTGCTCAAGAGGCTCCTGATCGGATCGATCCCGCTTGTGGCCGGCGTGCTCGCCCCGCAGGTGGCACTCGCGCAGGCGCCTCCGAAGACCACGATCCACGTGTATCGCGGGCTCTTCGGGCCCACCGAAGTCGAAGAGAACCTGCCGCAGCGGCTCTTCTTCACGTTCGCGACCTACGGCGCCGCCGACGACAACACCGCGCTCGGCGGCACCGACATCGCCGACGAGGCGCTGCAGGCGCAGCGGTTCTACCAGGGCGCGCAGGCACGGCTCTCGTTGCGGCGGCAGCGATCGCGGTCGCTGATGAACTTCGAAGGCTCGACGTCGCTGCGCTACTACCATGGGCTGCACGACGTCACGACCGGCCAGTACGGCGGCTCGATGGACTCGCAGTTCATCACCTCCCCGCGGGTCAAGTTCAACGTCTCTGCGGCCGGGTCGTACAACCCGTCGTACCAGGTCCAGCCAGGCGTCTCTTCGGCGGCGGGCCCGTTGCCGCCGGCCGACCAGGATTTTTCGGTCTCGCGCCAGCGCACGCTGAACTACGGCGGCGTCGGCATGATGACCATCGCGCCGACCATCCACAGCGAGTTCGTGGTCACCGGCGGCGCCCGCTACACCCAGTTCATCGACGCGGACGACTTCCTCAGCCACTCGGCCGGCGCCCGCTTCACGCACCGCATGTCGCGCGATTTCGCGCTGGTGCTGGGGTATTCGACCGGGGTGCAGGGACGGTCGGGGCTGCCCGGCACCCGCACGCAGAACATCGACGCCGGCGTCAACTACGGGCGCGGCCTCTGGCTCTCGCCGCGGACGTCGATCGGGTTCTCGACCGGATCGGCGATCGTGTCGGCGCTCGACGGCCGGCATTTCGAGCTGACCGGGTCCGCCTTCGTCAAGCAGCAGATCTCGGCGCGCTGGACCGCGCAGGCGAGCGTCACGCGCGGCCTGCAGGCGGTCGACACCGCGCCGCGTCCGTTCGTCGGCGAGATCGTCACCGGCACCTTCGGCGGCTATTTCTCGCGTCGCGTCGCGATGCGCGTGTCGCCGTCGCTCAGCCGCGGCGTCGACGTCGCGACCGAGAACGGCAGCTATCGCAGTTATGCCAATACCTCGCGCGTCGAGTGGGCGGTCAGCCGCTTCTGGGCACTCTACGCCGAGCACTATTACTTCCACTATCGATCGACGGGGCTGGACCTGCCTGGAACGGCGCCCGCGCTCGATCGCCAGGGACTCCGGACGGGGCTCACGCTGTGGGCGCCGCTGGTGCGGTGAAGGAGAGAAGAGACGATGCTCCCGGGACGGCAATACACCCCTGAGGAACTGCTGCGGCTGCTGTGGTTCCGCCGCTGGATCGTGATCGTGCTGGCGATCTTCGCGACGCTCGGCGCGGTCGCGCTGTCGATGCAGATCAAGAACGTCTATCGATCCGAGACGCTCATCCTGGTCATCCCGCAGCGCGTCCCCGAGAGCTACGTCAAGACGACGATGACGGTCCGAATCGAGGATCGGCTGCGGTCGATCCAGGAGGAGATCCTCAGCCGGACGCGCCTCGAGACGGTGATCAACGACTTCAATCTCTACCCTGAGCTCCGCGGCCAGAAGCCGATGGAGGAAGTGGTGGGGATCATGAAGGCCAACATCGACGTCGACACCGTGCGCGACGACGCCTTCAAGGTCGCCTTCAAGTCGGGCTCGCCGCGGACCGCGATGATCGTCGCCGACCGCCTGGCCGGGATGTTCATCGAGGAGAACGCCGACGCCCGCAACCGGTTCGCCACCGACACCGACAAGTTCCTCGAGTCGCAGCTCGACGACGCGCGCCGCCGGCTCGAGGAGCACGAGAACAAGCTGAAGCTCTTCCGCGAGCGCTACGCGGGCGAGCTGCCGCAGCAGCTCGAAACCAATGTGACCATGCTCCGCGCGGCGCAGCAGCAGATCCAGACGCTCAACGAGTCGATCGATCGCGACCGCGATCGCCGCCTCGCGCTCGAGAAGCAGATCGCCGACGCGCTCAACGGCGCGGTCGACATGCCGGCGCTCGAGGCGAAGACGGAGACCGCGCTCGATCTGCTCGACAAGGCGAAAGCGGAGCTGCGGACCCTGGAGCTGTCCAAGAAGCCGGAACATCCCGACGTGATCGCCAAGCGCAAGCAGGTGGCGAATCTCGAGAAGCAGGTGCAGGACGAGGCGGAAATCGGGCTCGGCAAGCCGGCCACGCCAAGGCCGGCCTCTCCCGACGCCGTGCGCCAGGCGCGCGCCCGCCAGTACCAGCAGGAGATGGACAAGCTCGACAAGCAGATCGCGCAGAAGCAGACCGAGGGCGATCGTCTCAGGGGCGTCGTCGCCGACTTACAGCGGCGTGTCGACTCGGTGCCGGGGCACGAGTCCGAGCTCACCTCGCTGACGCGCGACTACGAGACGCTGCAGAAGGTCTACAGCAACCTGCTCGCCAAGAAGGAAGACTCGAAGATCTCGGCCAACCTCGAGCGGCAGCAGGTCGGCGAGCAGTTCAAGGTGCTCGATCCGGCGCGGCTGCCGGAGCGACCGTTCAGCCCGAACCGCGTTCGCATCACCCTGATCGGGTTCGGCGTCGGGCTGGCGCTCGGCCTCGCGCTGGCCGGGTTCCTCGAATACCGCGACACGTCGCTGCGCACCGAGGACGAGATCGTCAAGATGCTCGTGCTGCCGGTGGTCGCCGCGATTCCGGTGATGACCTCGATCGGCGAGCGCCGCCGCCACCGGCGCAACCTGTTCCTCACCGGCATTGCCTCGTTGATGCTGGTGGCCGGAGCGCTGGTCGGCATGCTGTGGCGCATGGGCCTGGTGCCGGGGCTGCGCTGACATGTACGAAACCTACTTCGGCCTGGACGAGCGCCCGTTCGAGCTGACGCCGAACCCGCGCTTCCTGTACATGACCGCGCCGCACCGCGAGGCGCTGACGACGCTCGAGTACGGGCTGTCGGGACGTACGGGCATCGCCGTGCTGATCGGGGAAGCGGGCACCGGCAAGACCACGCTCGTGCACGCGGCGCTGCACTCCCAGAACACGCGGCAGAGCCTGGCCGTCTACTTGAACAACCCGTCGCTCACGCGCGACGAGTTCGTGGAGTTTCTCGCGGCCGGGTTCGGGCTGAGCGCGGACGCGGCACGGTCGAAAACCCGGTGCCTCTACGAGCTGACCGAGGTGCTGGCCAAGCGGCACCAGGCGCGGCACATGTCGGCGCTGGTCATCGACGAGGCGCAGTGCCTGCCCGACGTCCTGCTCGAAGAAATCCGGCTGCTCGCCAACATCGAGTCGGCCTCCGAGAAGCTGCTCTCGATCATCCTCGCGGGGCAGCCCGAGTTCGCCGATCGACTGAACCAGTCGTCGCTGCGGCAGTTGAAGCAGCGCGTGGGGCTGCGCTGCGCGCTGCGGCCGCTGCGCCGCGACGAGACCACCGCCTATATCGCGGCCCGCATCGGCGTGGCCGGCGGCAAGACCGAACGGATCTTCACCAGGGAAGCGATCGACACCGTGCACGAGTGCGCCGGCGGCATCCCGCGCACCATCAGCGTCATCTGCGACAACGCGCTCGTCACGGCGTTTGCGCTCGATCGGCGCCCGGTCGACACCGACGTCGTCCTCGAGGTCTGCCGCGACTTCGATTTCATGCCTGAAGGGGCTTCGTATGACAAGACTGGCTGACGCGCTCGAGCGCGCCAATTCGCGAGCGGGAGGCCCGGCGCCGGCGCGCCCGGCCGGCCCGGCGGCTCACGCGCCGCTGGCGGCCGCACCCGCACCGGCGCCGGCGCTGGCGCTGGTGAACGCCGCGCCGGAAAACGATCCGCGGCTGACCGAAGGCCCGTCGCTGCTGGCGCTGCCGCGCCGCCCGAACGGGCCGGCGGGCTGGCGCACCGATCCGGAGCTGATCGGGAAACTGGTCGGCACCGACGACTTCTCGTCGGGGGCGCGCGAACAGTACCGCAAGCTGGCGGCGCTGCTGCATCACGGGCAGGTCGAGCGCGGGTTGAAGGTGGTGATGACGTCGAGCGCGCTGCCGGGCGAGGGCAAGAGCCTCACCGCGGTCAACACCGCCCTCACGCTCAGCGAGTCCTACCAGCGCAAGGTGCTGCTCATCGACGCCGACCTGCGCCGGCCGACGATCCAGCGGATCTTCGGGATCCCGCCGGTCGCCGGCCTCAACGAGATCCTGAAGTCGAACGAAGACACGCAGATGACGGTGACGCAGATCACCGAGCGGCTGTTCGTGCTGCCGGCCGGACGGCCGGACTCGGATCCGATCAGCGGCCTGACCTCGCAGCGGATGCAGCGCGTGCTGGCGCACGCGGCGCAGCTGTTCGACTGGGTGCTGGTGGATACGCCGCCGCTGGGGCTGCTGCCGGACGCGGGGCTGCTCACCAGCTTCGTGGGCGGCGTGCTGCTCGTCGTCCGCTGCGGCAAGGCGCCGTATTCGCTGGTGCGCCGCACGGTGGACGCGGTGACGCGCGAACGCATCCTCGGGGTGATCATGAACGCGGTCGACCTGGCGCACGATCGGAACGCCGGCGGCTACTACGAGTATTACGGCTACGGCTACGGCGGCACGCCGGACAAGAAGTAGGCGCCATGGCCAAGGGACTCATCCAGGCCGCGCACTGGCGGCTCTCCACGCTGATCGTGTCCGAGACCGCGCTGATTGCCGCCGCGATCTCGCTGACGGCGTACGCGCGCCTCGCGCCCGAGCACTGGATCTTCACCGCGGCTGACATCGTGCCGAAGGCGCTGCTGGCGACCTGCGTCTGCCAGCTGTGCCTGTATTACAGCGACCTCTACGACGACCCTCGCGCGGGAGGGGACAACTCGGCATTGCTCATCCGCACGCTGCAGGCGCTCGGCATGACGCTGCTCGTGCTGGCGTTCCTCTACGGGATGTTTCCGGCGCTCACCATCGGGCGCGGCGTGATCGGTCCCGGGGTCACCTTCGCCGCCGCCGCGCTGATCGCGTGGCGCATCGCGTTCGGCTGGGTGACCAGGCAGGTCGGCCCCCGCGAGCGCCTGCTCATTGTCGGCATGAGCCCCTCCGCGCTGGCGCTGGCGCGCGAGCTGCGGCAGCGGGAAGAGCTGGGCATCGAGATCGTCGGCTACGTGGACGTCACGCCGCAGTCGTCGCCGTCCGGGCTGCTGCCGCTGCTCGGCACGATCGAAGACGTGCCGGCGATCGTCCGCGCCCGCCAGGTCGATCGCGTCGTGGTCAGTCTCGCCGACGCGCGCGGCAAGCTGCCCATGGACAAGCTGCTCGAGATGAAGCTCGGGGGGATGCGCTTCGATCACTTCGCGTCGGTCTACGAAGAGCACACCGGCAAGATCGCGGTCGAGAACCTGCGCCCGAGCTGGCTGATCTTCTCCGCCGGCTTTGCCAAGTCGCGCGTGTTCACGGCGGTCAAGCGGGCGATGGACGTGGGGCTGTCGGGCATCGGCCTGATCGTCGCCGGCCCGATCATCCTCGCGCTCGCCGCTGCGGTGCGGCTGACGTCGCCGGGGCCGGCGTTCTATTCGCAGCGCCGCGTCGGGCGCCAGGGGCGGGTGTTCGAGGTCCACAAGCTGCGGTCGATGTGCGCCAACGCCGAGAAGGACACCGGTCCGGTGTGGGCCGGCGGCGCCAACGACATGCGCGTGACGACGCTCGGGCGGATCATGCGCCGCACGCGGCTCGACGAGCTGCCGCAGCTGTGGAACATCTTCATCGGCGAAATGAGCCTGGTCGGGCCGCGGCCGGAGCGGCCGGAGTTCGTGCAGTCGCTGAGCAAGGAAATCCCGTTCTACGGGCAGCGCCACATCGTCAAGCCGGGGCTCACCGGGTGGGCGCAGGTGCGCTACACCTACGGCGCCAGCCTCGAGGACGCGATGGAGAAGCTGCAGTACGACCTGTTCTACATCAAGCACATGTCGGTGAAGCTCGATCTCTTCATCATCATCGAGACGGTGAAGACCGTGCTCCTGAGGCGAGGCCAGTAACATGCACATGGCCCGCAAGGACGACCGAGTCGTCAACGCGATGACCATCGACGTGGAGGACTACTTCCACGTCAGCGTCTTCGACGGACTGGTGCCGCGCCACGCGTGGGGCTCGATGGAAAGCCGGGTGTGCGCCAACACCGAGCGCCTGCTCGAGCTGTTCGACGAGACCGGCGTCACCGCGACGTTCTTCATCCTGGGCTGGGTCGCCGAGCGCTTTCCCCGGCTGGTCCGCCAGATCGCGGCGGCCGGCCACGAGATCGCCTCGCACGGCTACGAGCACCGCCTGGTCTACGACATGACGCCGGCGGCGTTCCGCGACGACGTCCGCCGCTCGAAGGCGCTGCTGGAGTCGGCCGCGTCGTGCGAGGTCTACGGCTACCGCGCGCCGAGCTACTCGGTGACGCCGCGCTCGCTGTGGGCGCTCGACGTGCTGATGGACGAAGGCTTCGTCTACGACTCGAGCATCTTTCCGATCCACCACGATCGCTACGGCATCCCGGTGTCGCCGAGGCATCCCTACGTGTTGTCGCGGCCGCCGGCGTCGATCGTCGAAGCGCCGGGATCGACGGTGAAGTGGGGCCCCTTCAACCTTCCCGTCGGCGGTGGCGGCTATTTCCGCATCCTGCCGTACGGATGGACGCGGTGGGGCATCCGCCGGCTCAACGAGTTCGAGAAGCTGCCGGCGATCTTCTACCTGCACCCATGGGAGATCGACCCGGATCAGCCGCGCCTGAGCGCCGGCCGCCTGAGCCGGTTCCGCCATTACCGCAACCTGGAGAAGACCGAGGACCGTCTGCGCGCGCTGCTGCGCGAGTTCCGCTTCTCCACGATGATGTCGCTGCTGCACGGGCAGATCCGCGAGATGCGCGCCGAGGTCGGCGCCGCCTCGCTCCCCTACGTCTGGTGACCGCCGGAATCATGCGAATTACGACTGAGATCTCCGCCGTGCAGTGGGACGCGTTCGTCGACGCGCATCCCGACGCGACCGCATATCACGGGTGGCGTTGGAAGCACGTCTTCGAGCGCGCCTTCGGCCACGAGACGATCTACCTTGCCGCGCTCGACGGCGACGAGGTGAGGGGCGTCCTGCCGCTGGCGCTCTTCCGCAGCCGCCTGTTCGGCCGGTTCGCGGTGTCGGTGCCGTTCCTCAATTACGGCGGGCTGCTGGCGAGCGGCCCCGCGGCCGCGGACGCGCTGGTCGAGCGCGCGAAAGCCATCGCGAGTGAACAGCGGCTGTCGCACGTCGAGCTGCGCCACCTGTCGCGCCAGCGTCCGGATCTGCACGCCCGCGAGCACAAGGTGCGGATGCTCCTGACCCTGCCCGCGACCACGAAGGTGGCGTGGGAGGCGCTGGATCGCAAGGTCCGCAACCAGGTCAGGAAAGCGGAGAAGGCCGGGCTCACCGCGCGTGAAGGCGGCGCGGAACTGCTCGACGCGTTCTACGAGGTCTTCAGCCGCAACATGCGCGACCTCGGCACGCCCGTGTATTCGCCCGGGTTCTTCCGCGAGGTGCTGGCCGCGTTTCCCGAGACGGCGCGCGTGTTCCTGGTCGAGCACGGGACGCGCGCGGTCGCCGCCGGCATCACGATCCGGCACCGCGACGGCCTCGAAGTGCCGTGGGCCTCGTCGCTGCGCGAGTACCGCGCCGACTGCCCGAACAACCTGCTCTACTGGCAGATCATCCAGCACGCGATCGGCGCCGGGCTGCGCGTGCTCGACTTCGGCCGCTCGACGCCCAACGAGGGCACGTTCCATTTCAAGAAACAGTGGGGCGCGGAGCCGTCGCCGCTGTACTGGGAGTACATCCTGCTCGGCGGCGAGGCGCCGAAGGACCTGAGCCCGAAGAACCCGAAGTTCGGCGCCGCGATTGCCGTGTGGAAGCGCCTGCCGGTGTCGCTGACCACGGCGCTGGGGCCGCATATCGTCCGTTCGATCCCATGACCCGGCGCGGCGTGGCGGCTCGCGAGGTGGCGTTCACCGGCGCGGCGGCCGCGTTCGTCGCGTTCGCTGTCTGGGGCAGCCTGTTTCCGTTCGAGTTCCACGTCGTGTCGGCGGCCGAGGCCATGCGGGTGTTCTGGCTGCCCTGGCTGCGCGGCCCGGCGACGTGGTCGATCAGCGATCTCGTGTCGAACGTGCTGCTGTTCATTCCGATCGGCGTCTTCCTGACCGCCGCGGCCGATTGCCGCGTCTCGTGGCTTCCGCCTTCAGGCGGAAGAACCCGCGGGGCTGTGGTCCTGGGGCTCGTGGTGACGGCCGCGTTTCTGCTCAGCGCCGCCGTGGAGTTCGCGCAGGCGTTCGTGCCGTACCGCACGCCATCGGCGGTCGACGTCATGGCGGAAACGCTCGGAGCGGCGCTCGGCGCCGCGGCGTGGCGGCTTCGCGGCCGGCGCGTCGATCGCGCGGTGACCGCCGCCCTCGACGCGGTGACGCGTGCGTCGCTGCCGTGCCGGCTGCTGCTGGCCTACTGCGCCGTCTTTGCCGTCGCCTGGCTGCTGCCGCTCGACTTCACGCTGCGGCCGAGGGAGATTGCCGACAAGTACCAGCACAAGCGGCTGCTGCTGCCGTTCGTGCCCTCGCCCGACGCGGCATCGCGCCTCGAGCTTGGCCTGGCGTTCGCCGCCGGCCTGCCGCTCGGCGCCGCGTCGGTCACCTGCGGCAGCGCGCCCGGCCGCCGGCGCGCCGTGCGGTCCGGACTCAGGCTGGCCATTCCCGCGCTCATCGCCCTTGAAGCGCTTCAAGTGACGGTCTTTTCGCGCACGACGGACACGACATCGCTGCTCGCGGTGATCGTGGCCACCGTCGCTGGCGCGTCGAGTGCGCGATGACACACACACATTCCACGACAACCGGCACCGATCTCACCGTCAGGTTCGCGCGGATGCAGGGGCGCCTGACCGCGCGCGAGCCGATCACCCTGGGCGTGCCCTTTCCGCGCGGCGCGGTGCGGGACACGGCGCGGCTGACGCTCGCCGATCGCAACGGCGACGCCGTCCCGATGGACGCCATCGTGACCGAACGCTGGCCGGACGGCAGCGTCCGCTGGGCGCTGGTCGATTTCGTCGCCTCGAGCGCCGGGCTGCACCACGCGCGGTATCGACTGTCGCTCGACGGCACGCCGCGCCCCGGACCGCACGCCGTCCGCGTCGAGACGGCCGGCGCGTCGCTGCAGGTGCACACCGGGCCGGCGCGCTTCACCGTGGCCTCGGGCGGACAGGCGATCTTCGAGGAAGTGCTCGCGACCCCTGGCGGGCTGCGCCAGCAGCTCGGCACGATCGTCATCACCGATGGCGAGGGGCGCGGCTGGCCGATGCAGATCGCCCGCGCCAGCTGCGAGCACCGGGGACGTCTGCGGACGACCGTGAAGCTCGAAGGGACGGCGGGGCCGGCCCGCGATCCGCTCGTCGAGCTGACGGTGCGGGTGCAGTTCTTCGCCGGGACGTCGGCGGTCCGCGTTGCCGTGACCATGGCCAACACGCGCCGCGCGCGCCATCCCGGCGGCATCTGGGAGCTCGGTGACCCGGGGTCGGTCCACCTGCGCGACGCGAGCGTCAGCTTCGCCCTGCGCGCCTCGAAGCTGGCCGCGCAGTGCTCGATCGAGCCGGCGCACGAGATGGAGCCGTTCGAGCGCTGGCTGCAGATTCGCCAGCACTCGAGCCGCGCCTGCACGATCGCCTCGCACGGATCGATGCGCGAGGGGCGCCGCGCCACGCCGGCCGTCCTGGTGGACGATCTCGCCGGGCGCCTCGGCCTCGCCGTCGAGTACTTCTGGCAGAACTGCCCGCGCGAGATCGACGTCCAGCCGCGGGCCTGCACCTTCCGCATGTTCCCGCGGCAGCCCGGCGAGACCTACGAGCTGCAGGGCGGCGAGCGCAAGACGCACCGGTTCACGCTCATTCTTGGCGACGATCCCGCCGCGCGCGATGCCGTCTACTGGGGACGTGAAGCCTCCGTCGCGGCGGCCGAGCCCGCGTGGTATTGCGCGGCGTCGGCCGTCGCGCACCTTTCGGCGTCGACCGAGAGCGGCGACGCGCGCTACGAGCGCCTGGTGGCGTCGGCGATCGAAGGGGAGCACTCGTTCGAGCGCAAGCGGCTGGTCATCGACGAGTTCGGCTGGCGCGACTTCGGCGACATCTACGCCGACCACGAGAACGCGTTCAGCGGCGCCGGGCAGCCGATCGTGTCGCACTACAACAATCAGTACGACGCCGTCGGCGGCTTCGCCTCGCAGTTCATGCGGTCGGGCGACCTGCGCTGGTGGCGCGCGATGAACGAGCTGGCGTGGCACGTCACCGACATCGACGTCTACCACACCGATCGCGACAAGCCGGCCTACAACCACGGCCTGTTCTGGCACACGTTCCATTACGTCCCCGCCGGCCGGTGCACGCACCGCTCGTATCCGGCGCACCCGAAGGTGTGCGGCGGCGGCCCGGCGAACGAGCACAACTACGCCGCCGGCCTTCGCCTGCACTGGCTGCTGACCGGCGACGCCGAGTCTCGCGCGACGGCGATCGGCCTCGCCGAATGGGTCATCGCGATGGACGACGGCAGGAAGACCGTGCTGCGCTGGCTCGATCCGTCGCCAACCGGCCTGGCCAGCGCCACCAACACGACGGACTATCACGGCCCCGGCCGTGGCGCCGGCCACTCGATCATGGCGCTGGTCGACGGGCACCGCCTGACCGGCGACGCGCGCTTCCTGCTGAAGGCGGAGGAGTTGATCCGGCGCTGCGTCCATCCGCAGGACGACATCGCCGCGCTGGAGCTGCTCGACGCCGAGCGGCGCTGGTCCTATGTCGTGTTCCTGCAGGCGGTCGGCCGTTACCTGGAGCACAAGATCGAGCGCGGCGAGCTCGACGAGGCCTATGCCTACGCGCGAGCGTCGCTGCTGCACTACGCCCGCTGGATGGCGGCCCACGAATATCCGTATCTCGACAAGCCCGAGATTCTCGAGTACCCGACCGAGACCTGGGCGGCGCAGGACATCAGGAAGTCCGACGTCTTCGCCTATGCCGCGCAGCACGCGCGCGGCGACGAGCGCGCGCAGTTCCTCGAGCGCGCCGCCTTCTTCTTCGACGCGTCGGTCGCGACGCTCGAGCGGCTCGAGACGCGCACGCTGGCGCGGCCGGTGGTGCTGCTGCTCTCGAATGGCTGGCTGCACCTGTCGCGCCACGCCGCCGTGGAAGCGCCGGACGCGGCGATCGGCGGCGGCTTCGGCCGCGCGGTGCGGTTCGTGCCGCAGAAAGAGGCCGCCAAGCGGCGCCTCCTCAGCGGCGCGGCCGGCCTCGCCGCGATCCTGCTCGTCCTGCTCGGCTGGGTGGCGCTGGCCTCACTGTAGAAAGACGACGCGGCTGCCGTTTGCCGCGACCCTTCACCGTCGCGACGGACGGGCGGTTGAGCGTGCCCCTTTTCGCGCGGAGGCGGAGAGTTGGAGAGGCGCAGAGGAGACGGCCACGGACAGACACAGATAACCACGGATTGTGAATAGCGCCGACGCGAGAACTCCCCGCGGCCTCACGCGCGGCGAAGACAGCTAGACAACTGACGGCCGTTCAACGCTGTTCGTGGTGCCGCGCTTCGCGCGGCAGGAGGAGTCACGATCCGGGAGATACGAGCCGCACTTGATCTCCAGCGGTTCGTATCTCCCGGATCGCGACTCCTCCCGGCGCCGGCCGGAGGCCGGCGGCGCCACGAACAGCGCAAGCGGCCCTCTATCTCTGCGTCCTCCGTCACCTCTGCGGATCAGCGAAGGGAGCTCTGCCTGATCGTCTTCGCCGCGCTCTCCGCGCGCGAGCGGCGGCAGCGGGCGCAGCTGGCGAACTACGGGACTAGCGCAGCACGGTCCAGATGAACGTCGCGTTGAACAGGTTGTTGCCTTCCATCAGCGTGATCGTCACGCAGTAAGGCCCGCCCCGCGCGGCGCCGTTGTCGATGCGGCCGCGGATGCGGCCGAACTTGCGGGAGAACTTGAGCCCGGGCGGCAGGTTCTCGACACTGAAGACGCCGACCGGCGGGCGATCGATGCGGCCCTGGCGATCGCGCGTGTCGTTCCACAACAGCTCGACGTCGAGATCGACGCGCTCTCCCTCGTAGTTGGTCTGCGGGTCCAGCGTGACGATGGAGTCAACCGGCGAGCTCGCGTCCGCGACGTGCAGCGCGAAACTGGTGGTCGCCGTCAGCCATCCGTCCGACACGACGACGACGATCAGCGAGTCGCCGGAGGTGGCCGGCGTGCCCGCGATGACGCCCCTCACCCGATCGATCGCGAGCCCGGGGGGCAAGCCCTCCGCCGAATAGAGCAACGCGTCACCGTCACCATCGTGCCCCGCGAGCGGCACCTGGAAGGACGCGCCTTCGATCGCAAACTGCACCGGAACCACGTCGATGGTCGGCGCCTGGTTGACGCCTGCCGCGGCCGGCGCGGCGCAGAGACCGACGAGCAGGAGAAGAGCGGAAGCCGCGACGAGCACACCTCGGGCCGGACGGAACATTGGGTCTCCGTGACTGGGCGATCACAGTTTGGGAACGGCAGACACTAATGCAAGATCCGCGCAGGCGGAAAACGCGGGAAAGGGGGCCCGAAAGTGCCCCCGGGAGCCGGAAAGGTCTGCGTTCGGCAGACCTTTGTCGGATTCCCGGAAGCAAAAGACAGAGTTGTTATCGCCGCTTCGGCGATTTGAGGACGGTCCAGTCGAACGTCACGCTGTAGCGGCCCGCCTCGGTGACGAGCGTCACGGTGACGCGATACGGCGAGTCCTTCGACGCGCCCTTCTGGATCTGGCCGTCGATCTCGCCGTCGCGGCCGTCGATCCGCAGGCCTCCCGGCAGGTTCGTCGCGCTGAACACGCCCACGTCATCTCGTCGTCCCTTGCCTTTGCCGAGCCGATCGAGCAGCACCTGGATCTCGAGCTCGACGTGATCCTCTTCCACGCTGCGCTGCGGGCCCGGGTTGACGAGCGGGTTCGCGGGCGGCGGCGGTGGAGGCTTCGGCGCGACGACGTGCAGCGCGAACGACGTGCTCGCGCTGAGCGCGCCGTCCGAGACGGTGACGACGACGTTCGAGTCGCCCGCGGCCGTCGGCGTGCCGCTGATCAAGCCGCTCGCCGAATTGATCCCGATCCCGCCGGGGAGGCCCGCCGCCGAGTAGGTCAGCGTGTCGGGGTCCTGATCGTGACCGGATGCCTGCACACTGAAAGCCACGCCAGTCGTGCCGTTCTGCGCGGCGATCGCGTCGATCGTCGGCGCGTGGTTGACTGGCGGCGGAGGCGGCGGCGTGCCGAGATCGATCTTGAAGACGTGGATGATCGGCGCGCGGCCGTCATCGAACATCTGCGACAGGAACACGCGGCCGGTCGCCGGATCGTACGCCGCGCCGCCGATGCGGCGGCTCTGCGCGTCGGCGGCGTCGCCGAATGCCGTGTCGAGCGGCAGGTTCAGCTGGAACACCTTGTAGGGCTTCAGAGCCCACGGCGCCAGGAACCCATCGTGCACCTTCTGGAAGTCGAGCGCGTCGTAGGCCCACACGTAGTGAGCGTACGGCCACGCGTGAAATCCCTTGTTGTGATCCGCCGGATCGAAGCAGTAGTCGACGTCGACTTCGCCGGGGACGAGCTGGCCGTGCAGGGCCTTGTCGCCCGTGCCCTGCCCGTAACAGATCGTGCCCAGGCCCTGGCGCCCGAAGAACAGCACGCTGCGCGTTCCCTGCGGGAACACGATGCCGCGCACCTCGCTGCTGCAGTTGAACAGCGCGCTGGTGTTGTGGCACGCATCGTCCACCGGGTACACCGGGTCGGCGGGGCGCAGCACGTCTTCCGCGAGCGCGTGGAAGTTGCCGGTGTTGTCCTTCGGTGCCGAGCCATCGGAGAAGTAGTAGACGAGCGGATTCGCGTGGAGGTCGGGGAGGTTCCCCGCGGCGTCGCGGACGCCGAGTTGCGCCGGATCGATCGAGAACGCGGCGGGCCCCCACGACGTGCGCGAGATCACGTTCAGGCAGCAGTTGCCGTTGAGCACCGGCCCGCCGAGCGGCGCCTGCCACTCGCTCGGGATGAGGCCGAAGTAGCCGTCGAAGAACCCGGCCCTCAGGCAGTCGGTGTCGCCGATGCAGAACTTCACGCGCTGCGGCCCGACGACGTCGCCGGTGATCGAGAAGTCGGGGCTCGAGACGAAATGCGACGTCAGCTGCGTGCTGGCGCCGTCGTAGAAATCGTAGACGCTCGAATAAAGTTTGTTCTGGTAGACGAGAAGGCCGCCGACTTTCTTCGCGGTCCCGCTGCCGGGATTGACCGATTCCATCTGTCCTTCGGTCGGATCCGCGAACGACTGCAGCATGCCGGCGACGGGCAGGTCGGCGATCGCCGGGCCGAAACCGAGCGCAGAGAGACCGACCTCCGCCACCAGCTGACCCTGGTCGTGACCGACGAGGAACAGCGAGTCCTGTCCCGTGTTCGGGTTGTGGCGGAAGGCGAGCGACGACCCGCCGTAGGCGAACGTGGCGCACGAGGTGCCGCCGCAGCTGATATCCGAACCGAAGACCTGATCCGACAGGCGGAACGAGCCCTGCCAGATGAAGCTGGAAACATCCTCGACGCGCGGCTCGAGCGAAACGTCGGCAGGCGCCTGGGCGCCGAGCCCGCCATGTCCGGTAAGCAACGGCGCGCACGCCAGCAGCAGCGCGATTGCGACAGACGACGTCAGACCTCGTACACGGGTACTCATTAGACCTCCCCCAACCGGGACTCGCAGGGTGCCTGGGAACCGATCACAACACTGCAAGTTTCGTGTCCGGCCTGACCACCGCGAATTCCGCGGCAGCGGCGACGTTTTTCGCCTCAGGCGCGAGGGAGGATCGGTTCCGGAAGACTTTTGTCCACGGGGTGGGAGCCACGCGCGATCGTGGCGCGACGCCGCGGGGTGGCCGCCGCCTCAATCAGGTCGCACATCGGCGCCAGGCATCCCGGCCACGTGAGCGATGCGAGATCCGCCGCGCCGGCCAGCGCCCGGCGCTCGAGCGGCGTCAGCGCCAGCAGATCGTTCACCGCCGCGGCAAACGCGGCGGGCTGGTTCGCGAGCCGGCACGCGGCGAGGCCCTGCGGCGGCAGGCCACCCCACACGGCGCTGGTGACGACCGACGGCAGCCCGGCGGCGGCCGCTTCGAGCACCTTGTTCTGCACCCCGCGCGCTTCGAAGAGCGGCGCGATGGCCACCGCGGACTGCCAGAGGTAGGGACGGATGTCGGGGACCTGTCCGGTGACGACGATCGACGGGTCACGCTCGGCAAGCCGCCGGACGCGAGCCAGCGGCGACGCGCCGGCGAGCGTCAGGCGCGCGGCGGCGAAGCGCTCGCGGACGCGAGGCCAGACCTGTTCGGCGAACCACACTGCGCCGTCGGCATTGGGCGCGTAGCTGAAGACACCGGTGAACACCACCGACGGCTCGACCGCGGGAGGGCCCGGCGGCGCCAGGTACTGCATGTCGACGCCGTTCGCGATCACGACCGTACGCGCCTCGGGCGAGAGCGCGCGCAGCGCCTCGGCCTCGCGGGCGGTGACGACCGTTGCCGCCTGCGCCCGGCGGGCGGCCATCGCTTCGAACGCGGACAGGCAGCGCGCTTCGCGGCGATAGAGCCAGCGGCGCGGTCCGCGCGCGACACGCGCGAAGTCGGCCCACTTGCCTGAATCGACGTCGACGAAATCGAGCACGAACGGATATCGATCGAGCGGCGCCTCGAGCGCGAACCGCGCGACGCCCGAGCAGTAGGCGAGGACGACATCGGGCTCGCCGTCGCGCAGGCTGTCGGCGATCGCCTCGCGCATCGCCGGCGAGTCGAGCAGCATGTGGGTCAGCGGCGTCGACGACAGCAGGCCGGCGGCGCCGCGGAGGTAGTTGCGCAGACGCGGCACGCGCGCGGTCGTCACCGCGATGCCGTCGCGGCGCATCCCTTCCGCTTCCGCTTCTTCCCGATCGTCGTGGACCAGCGAGACCACGTGCACGGAGGCGCGGCGCGCCAGCTGCCGCACGAGGTGATACGCCCGCACGCGATCGCCGCGATTGGGCGCGAAGGGCAGCCGGTGCGTGAGGACGAGCACCTTCATACGACCATCGCCGCCCGCGGCTCGCCGCGGCGCCGGATGACGCGCGCCGGCACGCCCGCGGCAATCGACCACGCCGGGATCGCCCGCGTGACGACGGCCCCGCCGCCGATCACCGAGTTCTCGCCGACCTCGGCCATCACCACCGCGCCTTCGCCGATCCAGCAGCCCGCGCCGATCCGCACCAGCTGTTCGCCTCGCGCCTGTTCGCGGATTACCGTGGTGAGATCGTCGATCCGGTGCGTCGAGGCGCCGCTCGGGATGTGCACGCCCGAGGCGACGAGGACGTCGCGCTCGATGTGGACGAGGCCCATCCGGCAGCCGCCGCCGACATACACGTGCTCGTCGAGGCGCGCGCCGGCGCGGCACAGGATCGTGCCCGCTTCGATCGTGACGGTGTGGTGGCAGTGCGCGAGGGCGCGGCTGTAGAAGGCGCGCCGCAGGTACTGCCCCGCCAGGCCGGGAATCAGCGCCAGCCACTCCGACGAGGACTGCAGGGCACGGTCGCGTGCCAAGAGACGCGCCCGTACGGCGAACGACAGCAGCGCAGGAGCGACGCAGACCAGCGCCGTTCCCCTCGCGATGGACTTCAACGTCTCACGCATCGTCACGCGCACTCCTCGGCAATCGCGGGCTCGGCCTCTCGCGGGAAGCGCGCCGCCAGCTCCATGTAGATTGCTTCGACCGCCGCCATCCGCCGGTCGAACGACAGCGTCGTCTCGACGCGCCGGTGCGCGCTGCGGACGCGCTCGGCGGTCGGTCCCGGCTGCTGCATCGCGCGCTCGAGCGCCTGCGCGATCACGCCGGCGTCGCCGCACGGCACGACCAGCCCGTCGAGGTTCGGCCGCACGATGTCGGACGTGCCGCCGGCGTCGGTCGCGACGATCGGCGTCTCGAGCGCCATCGCCTCGAGCACCGAGTTGGGCGTGCCTTCGTAGTCCGATGACTGCACGTAGAAGTCGAACGCGTGGTGCAGCCGCACGACGTCGGCGCGATGGCCGAGGAACTGGCACGCCGGCGGCGGCAGGCGCCGCTCGGCCAGGGCCTTCAGCTCGCGCCGCTGGCTGCCTTCGCCGGCGATCAGCAAGGTGAGCCGCGGCCGGCGCTGGCGCAGCGACGCGATCGCCTCGATCAGCAGGTCGAAGCGCTTCTGCGGCTCCAGCCGTCCGATCGATCCGATGGCGATGTCGTCCGGGGCGAGGCCGAGCTCCGTCCTGATCCGCTGCTGGATGGTGCGGTCGCGGCGGAAGGCGCGGTGGTCGATGCCGTTCAGCACCACCCGCACCCGGTCGCCGTCGGCGCCGTGGCGCATCAGCTCGGTCCGGATCTCGCTCGACACGGCAATCGTCACCGGGAAGGCGCGCAGCAGCTGCTTGTCGAGCGGGTAGTAGAGGCGCCGCTCGCGGGCGCTGTGCCCGGTCCAGCCGTGGGCCGTGGCCAGCGGCACGATCCGCTCGGCGCGGCCGAGGAGCAGGGCCAGCAGGTCGGTCTTGTAGTCGTGTGAATGGACGATGTGGATGCCGCGCGTCCGCACGATCTCGCGCAGCGCGGTCCAGACGCGGCGATCGAAGGAGCCCCGCTCGACCACTTCCGCGTAGTCGACGCCGTACTGGCGGGCGCGGTCGCCGACGGTGAAGGCGCCGTCGCGCGCGTCGCGGATGTAGCAGACGGTGACCTTGACGCGCGGATCGGCGCGCTCGGCGCCGAGCAGGATCGTCTTTTCCGGCCCGCCGCCCGCGCCGCAGGCGCTCCGCAGCTCCAGCACACGTACTCGTCCGTTCATCGCGCCGTAACCTCTGCCTGGATCCGCGCCGCCGCCGGCACGCCGCGCATCCGGCGATCCGATGCGGCCGCGAGCGCGTGCTCCGCGGCTCGGGCGCCAATCGCCCACCAGTCGTAGTGCCGCTCCGCCAGCTGCCGCGCCGCGCCGGCGCGCGCCGCGGCGGCGCCGGGATCCGTGAGCACCGCCGTCACCGCGTCCGCGAACGCGTCGCGCGGCGCGATGAGCAGGTGCTCGCCGTCGCGTCCGTCGATCCCTTCGCAGCCGATCGGCGAGCTCACGACCGGCACGCCCGCGGCAAAGGCCTCGACGATCTTGATGCGCGTGCCGCCGCCGGCCTCGAGCGGAACCGCGAGCAGGCTGGCGCGCTGCCAGTAGGGCCGCACGTCGGGCACGTCAGCGGCGATCTCCACGCGTCCCGGATCGGCGAGCGCGAGCACTTCCGCGGTCGGCCGCCGCCCGACGATCGCGAGCGTCGCGCCGGGCACGCGCGCGCGGACTGCGGGCATGACCTGTTCGGCGAGGAACCGCGCCGCGCTGACGTTCGGCGTCCAGTCGAGCGTGCCCAGGAAGAGCACGGTCGGCGTCGCCGTCATCCGTGACGGCGGCCATTGATGCGCCTGCGTATCGACGCCGTTCGGCACGACCGCGACGCGCGCCGCGCCGCGCGCGCGGAAATAGCCGGCTTCTTCGTCGGAGCACGAGAACACCGTGTGCGCCGATCGCGCCGCCGCCGTTTCCTTGCGCTGCAGCAGCGCCGCTTCCGCGCGCAGGTACCAGCGCCGCGCCGCGCCCGCCGCCTCGCACCCGGCACGCGCGGCGAGAGTCGAATACACGTTGTGCATGTCGATCACGACGGGCGCCCCCGGCGCGATCCCGGCGTAGAGATACGAGTCGAGGTGATCGAGGTAGAGGACGTCGGGCGGCGCGGCCGTCGCTTCGTCGCGGAGTGCACGCCGGACGGCGCGGCGGCGGTGCCGCCCATAGAGCACGTAGGGATCGCGGCGCACGGCGGCTTCCGCGATGCGCCAGCCTTCGCCCAGCGCATGCCGCGATCCGATCGGCACCGCGCGCACGAAGATGCCGGCGCGCGCGAGCGCGGCGCGGCCGCCGGCTTCGTCAGCGGAGCTCGGCACGACCAGGCGGACGTCGAACCGTCGCGCCAGCGACGCCAGCAGGTGATAGGTGCGCAGGTGCCCGCCCGAGGCGAGCGGCCACGGCAGTTCGCTCGTCACCGCGAGCAGCGTCGGCCGATGCGTCATCGCTGGTTCGCTCCCGGCGCGATCGCCCATCCCGCGCGCCTGTTCAGGTCCGCCGTCATCGAGACGCCGGAGGTCGAGTGGCCCATCACCGTCGTGAGCGCGGCGTCGGCGCCCGCATCGCCCAGACGGCGGCAGATCATCAGCATCAGCCGCGCTTCGGGGCCGTAATAGCCCTCGAACGGACGCACGAAATCCGGCGCCGAGGGATTCGGCACCGAGAAGGTGGCCTTCGCGACATCGGCGAAGCTCCGGAAGTAGTCCACGCTGCGCGGCGATCCGCCCGACCACCGGCCGGCGGCGAGCAGGTAGGGGGCCTGCCGATCGGCCGCGCGCGGCCACTGCGGGTTCGTGAACAGCGCCAGCTGCAGCCGCGCAATCCGGTTCCTCATCGTCCCCCCCGCGCTCGCGAGGTTGACCCCGCCGGCGGCGCCGTGCCCCATCACGTGGTCGATCGCCCAGGCGACGTAGGACTGCTCCCACAGCGAGATCCACATGTAGGGCTGGTAGCTGCCATTCGCGTCCTCGGGACGGCGGCCGGGGAAGATCGTCTGCACCGGGCCCGAGTCGAACGTCGTCGCGTAGCTGTCGAGATACTGAAGGTTGGCGAGCGTCTTGGCCGCGAAGTAGGCCTTCAGCGGATGCCCGTCGGGCAGGTACGCCGCGGCGTCGCCCAGGTTGCGCAGCGCCCAGCCGATCCCGCGCACCTCGTTGCCGATCAGCAGCCCCTGCGGCCCCTTGCGGTTGTCGTCGGAAGCAAACGACCCGAGCAGGCAGAAGTTTGCCCAGTAGGCGAGCTCGTCGGCGAAGAAGCGATCGCCGGTGACGAGATACGGCACGAAGGCGAGCGACGGCTGGTGCGCGTTGTCGCCGGGAGCGGCGCGATGGTCCATGCGGCCGCGCGGCCCGCGGAAGCCCCCGCTCATGTTGCCCGGATCGCGCCAGCGCGGATCGATCCAGTAGTAGCCCTGGCCCGGCGCGTCGAGCGACGGCAGCGTTCCATCGGTGTTGCGGACGTGGATGCCCCAGCTTCCGGCGAGCTCGCCGTGCCGCAGCACGTAGGCGCGCTGCGGCTGCGATCCGTGCGCGATGAACTCCGCGGTCCAGTCGGGATACGGCGCCAGCTCGGGACGCCCGCCGTGCGCGTCCATCGGTACCGTGAGATCGCCGAAGCCGAGGATGTCGAAGCCGCTGCCGCTCACGCCGGTGCCGGTGAGCGCGCGTCCGGGTTCGCCCACCGACGACAGATAGCCCGGGAGCGCCTGCGCGGAAATCGCGGAGCTGAAGTCCGGCGTGACCGACGACTCCACGAGCCCGCCCGCGGGAAAGGCCTTGCGCCACCGTGACAGGTACTTGTGCTGAACGCCGTCCTTCTGGAACACCGGGCGGCTGTCCACGCTGATGGCGACGTTGTAGGTGACTTCGTCGGCCCCTTCGGCGTCGAGGCAGTTCTCGACCGTCGCGTCGACGCGTCCGGCGCCGTCGGTGTAGGAGCGCACGTCGAAGATCACGCGCAGGAACGGATGCATGCCCGGCGCGACGACCGAGCGGTACTCGACCACCAGCGGCCCGTTCAGCCACGGATCGCTGCGGTTCGGGATCACGGCCGCGGTGTAGGGCCGTCCCTGGATGGTGAGCGCCACCGAGGCGCGCGGCGCAGCAACGCCCAGCGCGCCGCCGCCAATTGGCGCCGGAGCGGGCGTGATCGCGTAGGAGCCCGCCGTCGTGATGCGCGCGGTGACGATGGCGAAACGGATCGACCCGTCCGGCCAGC
>Ga0075435_100000479_pt1 | contig 24327 bp, 14 predicted proteins | sample RhiMethybrSRZTD4_FD_75302 | JGI IMG/M metagenome (GOLD analysis project Ga0075435, IMG submission 75302) | Populus rhizosphere microbial communities from Tennessee, USA - Rhizosphere MetaG P. TD hybrid SRZTD4 | ecosystem: Host-associated > Plants > Roots > Rhizosphere > Soil | place: USA...
GATGTATTTCCAGCGTCCGTCGCGCACCGATCGCAAATCGCTCCAGCCGTAGTGCACGAGCGGCACGAGCGATTCGGCGAACGACGGCTCATCGCTGAACGGTTCGCCGCGAAGCGCCGGCGCGAGGCTGCGGCCGGAGGTCGGCGACGCGCGCTCTTTCAGACCGAGCATGTCGAGGACGGTCGGAAACAGATCGACCGAACGCGTCACCGGCTCGATGACCGTGCCAGCCATGACGCCCGGTCCGCGGACGACGAGCGGCACGTGCAGCGTCGTCTCGTAGATGAAATATCCGTGGACCGCCTCACCATGATCGCCGAGCCCTTCGCCGTGATCCGACGTAACGATGACGAGCGTGCTGTCGGCGAGGCCCGCGTCGGAGAGCGCGGTCAGCAACCGACCGACGAGCTCGTCCGACCACGCGACCTCGCCGTCATATGGTCGATCCGCATACTCGGTCGCGTACCGCCCCGGCGGTTCGTACGGATCGTGAGGATCGTAGAGGTGAACCCACGCGAAGAAACGCTCCGCGGCGTGCTTCCGTATCCACTCGATCGCCTCGCCCGTCGCGACATCGCCTCGGCGTTGAATCGTATTGAGAAACCGCGCGTCGTCTTCGCCGATGTCGAAGCGATCGGAAAACAGATCGAACCCGCGCTCGAGTCCCGCGGGCCGCGCGAGCACAATCGAGCTGACGAAGCCTGCGGTCGAGAGTCCCGCCGCCTTGAGTGTCTCGGCGAGCACGGGCACGTCGCTGCGAAGCGTCGGCGCGACGTTGTCGCGGATGCCGTGCTCGGCCGGATATCGTCCCGTGAAGATGGAAATGTGCGACGGCCGTGTGAGCGGCACCTGGACTTCGGCGTGCCGGGCGAGCGCTCCTTCGCGCGCGATCCGATCGAGATTGGGCGTCGCGACGTTGCGCGCGCCGTAGGCGCCGACATGATCAGCACGCAGCGTGTCGATCGTGATGAACAGAAGGTTGCGCGCGATGCGCGGCGCGGCGGCCGGGCCCGGCCTGGAGCAGGCGGCACCGAACGCTGTCACCGAAATCGCGAGCAGAAGCACCGCTGACAGCGCCCGGCGCGTCACTCACTGCCCCGCTCGAGCCGCCGTCCGAGCGCGACTTCCTTCGCGGCTTCGTTCTCGCGGCCGGTCCGCGTGTAGACGTCGGCAAGCACGTAGTGGCCGAGCGGCCGGAGTTGCGGATCGGGTGTGGAGGCGAGCCCCTTCAGCGCAGCGGCCTCGGACTCCTTCAGGTCGCCGGCATCGAGCAACCCTTTCGCGAGATACAGATAGCCCGCGGCGAACGACGGGTTCGCGTCGACCGCGGCGCGGAAATGCTCAACTGCTTCACCGTTGCGTCCGGCTCGCGCGAGCAGCTTGGCCAGATTGAAGTGCGCCTGATAGACCTTCCGATCCCGCTCGATCTCCTTCCGGTATTCGTCGATGGCGGCAGCCGCGTCGTTCCGGCTCTCGGCGATGACGCCGAGATCGTAATGCGCCATCGACAGGTCCGTCTTCAGACGAAGGGCTTCGCGCAGATTCTTCTCGGCTTCGGCCGTGCGTCCCTGTTCGATTTGCGCTTCGGCGAGCTTCAAGAGAAACGGCGGCCGATCGACGTTCTGCGAGAGCGCGTGCGTCAGCAGCTGCTCGGCCCGCGCGAAATCGCTGCGCCGCGCCGCGAGATCCGCGAGCTGCCACTCGGCTTTCGTGCTGCGCGCGTTCATCTGCAGCACGCGTTCGAATCCCGCCTGTGCCGCGTCATTCTGTCCGGCGTTCTTGAACGCGAGCGCGAGCGCAAACGCCGCGTTCTCGTTTTTGTCGTCGAGCGACAGCGCCTTCCGATACGCGGCAATCGCCTGGTCCGAGCGATGCGCCTTCGTGTGCAGGTTCCCGAGGATGATGTAGGCCTCGACGACGTCGCGATCCTGCTGAAGGACTTGCTGCACTTTTGCGATGGCCTCGTCGAGGCGGCCGCTCACCGAATCGGTGCCGGCCTGCTTCAGCAGGTTGTAGAGCGCGATCTTGTCCTTCGGATCGCCGCGCTGTCCGGCCTCGAGCGCGCGCGGGCTGACGCTCGCGCCGACATATCCGAGCGCACGGAGCCGCTCTTCGACGTCGGGATCGACTTCCTGCGGCGCCTGCGGCTTCGCGCCCGACGTTCGCGCGTTCATGTCACGCAGCGCCCGCTCGAGCGCATCGGCGAGACGCGGGTTCTCCGCGGAAAGATCATGCGTCTCTCCGGGATCGACTTGTGTGTCGTAGAGCTCGCGGCGCGGCGCGGCGATGAACGCGTATCGTCCATCGCTCACGGCAGTGAGCTCGCTCCATCCGTAGTGGTAGCGCGGATACCAGCTTTCGGCGAGCGCGAGCAGCTCGAGACGTTCGCCTCGCGCGGCGCGCATGAGCGTCGTGCCCTGCACCGGCGCCGGCGGCGCGATGTGCAACACGTCGAGCACGGTGGGCATCACGTCCGTGATCCGGACCTGTTCGGGGACGACGCGCGCGGGAATCGACGGTCCGGCGACGATGAGCGGAATGTGCGTCGTCGAGTCGTAGACGAAAAATCCGTGCTGCATCTCCTGATGCTCGCCGAGCGACTCGCCGTGATCGCCGACGACAACGACGAGCGTGTCGTCGAGCGCGCCCGATTCGCGCAGAAACGCGATCAGCCGTCCGACCTGGATGTCCGCCTCCGCCACTTCCGCGTCGTACGCGCCCGACAGCGTCGGCGGAAAACGCGCGGCGACGGCTTCGGGCGCGGCGTACGGCGAATGCGGATCGTAGAGATGCACCCACGCAAAAAACGGTCGATCCGAACGCTCCCGCAGCCAGCCGAGGGCGTGATCGACGACGTCGCGTCCGGGCCGCTGAGCGGCGTCGATGCCCGCCGCGAGCTCGTACTTCGACAGGTCGAAGTCGTCGTAGTACGTGTCGAAGCCCTGCGCGATTCCCCATCGGCGATCCAGCACGAACGCCCCGATGAACCCGCCGGTGCGATAGCCGTTCGCCTTCAGCACTTCGGCGAGCGTGATCTGATCGTCGCTGACGTAGAACTGTCCGTTGTCGCGGACGCCGTGAAAGGTCGGAAACGTGCCGGTGAGCAGTGACGTGTGCGCGGGGAGCGTCAACGGCGCGACGGTCGCCGCGCGCGCGAAGCGCAATCCGCGAGCAGCGAGCGCGTCGAGCGTCGGCGTCTGCGCCGCGGCGTACCCATAGCTCCCGAGCCTGTCGGCGCGGAGCGTGTCGATCGAGATGAGCAGGACGTTCGGCCGGTGATCGCCGCCGACGACACGCGCGATGCGTCCGCAGGCCGTGGTGGTCACGGCGACCGCGGCGGCGACGGCAATGGCGGCGAAAGCCTTTGCCACCAGTGGATTGTACAGCGGCCGCGGTCGGTCCGGCCGCTGCGGTAATTCAGAATTTGGAATTTGGAATTTGGAATGCGTACGCTGACGCCTCGCGCTCAGGTGCCGGCGTGTACGCATTCCAAATTCTGAATTCTGCAATTCTGAATTCAAGCGGCCGCTGCGGTAATTCAGAATTTGGAATTTGGAATTTGGAATGCGTACGCTCGGCTTACGCCTCGCGCTGAGGTGCTGGGTGTACGAGAATTCAGAATTCGCACAGCGAGGGGTTCGACTTGACGAAATAGGATTTGTAGTTCCGGGCTTTCGGATCGGTGCAGCCCTCCAGGTTCAGCAACTCCACTTTGCGGAAGTCGGTTGGCGCGGTCTCGGCCTGCAGTGCGATGTATCCGCCGGCGAGCGGCGTCCCGTCGACTTTCACTTTGGGATCCGTCGGTGATGCATTGCCGCCGCCGATCTGCGGCTTTGTGTACTCGATCACTGTCTGTCCGTCGATCATGTGGCGAATCAGTTCGTCGCCGTGGACCAGTACTTCGACGCGCACCCATTGATCGCCGTCGTACGTCTTCGACGTCGAGTTCGTGCAGTGCGGAGTATGGAGCTTCCCGTTCATGACGACGTTCGTGCCTGGCGTGCAGAGATTGGCGGTCGGCCGCGGCTTGCCGTCGCTCAGTCCGCCGAGCAGCTGCACCTCGATCGAGATCGGAAAATCCTGATCCTTCAGCATCGTCTTCGGATCCGGGCAGTGGAGCATCAATCCGTTGTTTCTCTTGGCCCACGCGAGATCCGGACCAGCGGCCGCAACCTGGTCGCCGACGAAGCGATACTCTGCGGCGAGCAGATAGTAAGAGAACGGCTGTTTATAGAAAATGTGCCCGAACTCTCGATTGAACGCGGTCCATTTGTCGTAGCGCACTTTCAGCAGTCCGTCTCCGACGCGGAACGTATCGTTGACGTTCTCGCCCAGATCGTGGCGCGCGAACTTGATGACCCAATCGTTGAGGTCGCGGCCGTTGAACAGCTGCAGCCATTCTTTCTTCGCCGGATCGTTCGCGGCGGCGGTTCCCGAGCGCTGCTGCGCGGCGACGGTCGCTGCAGCGAGCGCCGACAACATCAAGACGGCGAGCGTGCGCGGACGGAGACGGTCGATCATGCGTCCTCCCTGCAGTCGAGCCGCGTCGCGGTCAGGCACGCGGCGATGAAGTCCGCGCGTTGAGCCGCTTGAATATCTCCAGCTCCTTTGCGGCCGGCGCGTCCTGGCCGGTACGCTGGTATGCCTGCGCGAGCCTGTAATGCGCTTGCGCGAGATCCGGATCGAGGCGCGCTGCCTGCTGCAGCTCGGGGATTGCTTCTTTGAACCGCTGTTGATCCAGGAGCAGAATACCGAGTTCCAGAAATCCCTTGACGAGCCTCCGATCGAGCGTGACTGCGCGGCGCAGCAACACTTCGACCTGCTGCAGATCGGCTGGTGCATCAGCCTGACCTTTCCACAGACTCATCGCGTAGTGAAACTGGGCCAGCGCGTTTCGCGGGTGCGCCTTCGCGAAGTGCGCGAGTCGTTTCGTGATGTCGGCGCTCAGCGCCGGCGCGACGCCGTACATCTCGCCGAGAAACTGGTAAGGGCGTGGATCGGAGGGCGCGAGGTCGGCGGCGTGACAAAACGATCTCGCCGCGTCCTCGTACTGGCCGCGAGAATAGTCGGCGATCCCCAGGCCGACATACAACCTCGCCGATTGAGGATGACGCTCGACGGCGGCGGTGAACACCTGACTGGCTTCGTCGAACGCCTGAAGGTGCAGCAGGTTGTTGCCCCAGTCGAACAGATGTTCTTCGGTCGGATCCGCGTGCGCCGCGCGCTGATACTCTTCCGCCGCGGCGAGCAGATTGCCCTCACGCTCCTCGACGTTAGCGAGCAGGTTGTGGAGCTCCGCCTTGTCGCCTGCGCGCATCATCTCCGCGACCTGTGCGCGCGCATCCTTCAGTCGTCCGGATTCGAGCAGCGCGAGCGCCAGATCGTAGCCGCACGCATAGTGGCCGGGATCGATCGCGAACGCGCGTTCGAGGTGAGGCAACGCGGCCGCGAGCTTTCCCTCGTGGAGATAGAACGAGGCGAGCTGATACTGCGCGTCGAAGCTGTCCGGAGTGCGGCGCACGGCGTCCGACAGCCGTCGTTCGACGGCTGCGGACGCGGCGGAGGGACGTGCGGGCGGCGCGCCGGCCGGCGCTGCCGACGATTGCGGCGCCGCGACTCCTGCTCGCGCAAGGACGACGAGCGCCAGCGCGATCGGGAGACGGCGGCGTGTTACCAATAGACCTTCGCGCCGATCTGAACCTGCCGCGGCGTGTTGCGCATCTGCGTGATGCTCGCGAAATTCCGTGGGTCGTTGAAGTTCAGCGAACCGGGCAACATGAACGCCGCCGTGTTCGTCACGTTGAATATCTCGACGCGGACCTCGAACTGCCGCGAGCCGCTGAGTCGCATCTGCCGCGCCACGCCCATGTCGAGCTGCCGCAGCGGCGGCCCCGTCACCTGACTGCGCGTCCCGCCGAGCGGACTGAAGTCGGTCTGACCGATGGTCGTCACCGGTTTGGGATCGGCGAACGCGGCCGGATTGTAGAACTGATCGACGCTGTGACGGCCCGCGTACGGATCGCCGACGACGAGCGCGTAGCAACCGGTGCCCGATCCGCTTGCCACCGAGCAATTGATCGTCTGCGCCTGGCCGCTGTACATCGACAGCACCCAGTTGGTTCGCCAGCCGCCGAGCAGCGCGCCGCGGCCGGGCAGATCGTAGTTGCCGCTGAAGACGAACGCGTGCTTCGTATAGAAGCCCGAGTACCCGATGTCGTTGGAGAGATCCCAGCCCACCAGATCCGGGCCGCGCAGGCCGCCGACGCCGCCGCCCGCGAGCGAGTCGCCGGCGTTGGTCTTCGAGTCGCCGAGCGTATAGCTCGCCAGGAACTGCAGGCCCGCGTGATAGCGGCGCTGGAATTTCAGCTGGAGCGAATCGTACGTGCTCACGCCGACCGTGCGCACCCACAGCGATCCGCGCGCGAAGTCGGGCCATGTGACGTACGGCTGCGGGTTGGTGCCAGGCGGCAGCAGCATCGTCACGTTGTTCATGCCGGTGAACGTTTCGAGGTGACGTCCGCGGGTTCCGACGTACGCGACTTCGACCGAATGGTTCTCCATCACCTCGGTCTGCAGCGTCACGTTGTAGTTGTGGTATCTCGGCGTCTTGTAGTCGAACTGGACGCCGCGCAGCGTGAGGCCGTTGGCGTTGACGGTCGCCGGGTCGAGCACGACGCGATCGCGCGCGTCGAGCCCGACGAGCGAGCCGTCGGGCAGCCGGTTCGGCGCCGTGTCGTTCGGCGACTGATACACGAGCGTGAACTGGAACGGATAGTTGTATCCGAGGCTCGGGTTGCCGCCGCGGTTCTCGAACGCGCCGTAGAACAGGCCGTAGCCCGAACGCAGCACCATCTTCGGGTTGATCTCGTACGCAGCGTCGACGCGCGGCGCGAAGTTGTTCTTCGGCATCTTGCCGAGGCCGCTGCCGAACTCGCTCGTGTAGACGAGCTGAATCCCGTCTTTCGCGAGGTTGTTGACGAAGCTCGGTGACAGCGGTTTCTCCTTCCACTCTGCAGGAATCAGATATTGTGAGGGCGAGCCCGGCACCATGTTGGCCTGTTCCGACTGGAGCTCCTCCTCGCGGCTGAACCAGTCCCAACGCAGACCGTAGTTCACCGTCAGCTTCGACGTGGCGTGCCAGCTGTCCTGTCCGTACGCTCCGTGGTACGTCTTGAATGCGTCGACCGATCCGAACGGCGATGCGCGGAGAATGTTCATGCCGCCGAGGAAATCGACGCCTCCCGGTACCAGCGACGGCATCTGGTTGAGGACCATAGTCACTCGTGCGGTGCTGTTGTCCAACTGGTTCACGAGCGACGTGTAACGCCCGTCCCAAATGTATTCGCCGCGCGCGTAGGGCGGCTGCGTCGACCCGAAGAAGATGTGCTGGTACATGTAGCCGCCCTTGAAGGCGTGCGACTTGTATACCTTCGTCAGGTTGTCGCTGAACTGCGCTGTGTTGCTGAACCGCTCGCTCACGACCCAGCTGGCATGTCCCAGATCGCTGAGGTTGCCGATCTGCAGCAGCGGGAGTCCTCCGTTCCCCGTCTGCTGCGGAATGCCGAGAATGCCGTAACGCGCCGGCAGGTTGCTCGTGTCGTCGCCGTTGGGCTGAAGCCGGTAGGTGTGCTCGCGGCCGACGCCAAACCGCGCCTCATTAATCAAGGTCGAAGACAGCATGTGCGTGTGGCTTGCGGCGAAGCCGTTGACGCGCACCTTCTCGTCGCCTTCCGCGAAGCCACCGCCGTCGCCGTCGCCCTCGAACGGCGACGGCCGGATCTTGTGATTGTTGGAGAAGCTGTAGCGCGCGAAGAAGCGATCGTTGCTGCTGAAGTTGTGATCGACGCGGATGTCGAACGCGTGCGTATCGTCCGTGTTGCTGCGGTTCACGACGTAGTTGTTGTTCAGGCCCGGTTGGTTCGGCGCCGGATAGAGCTGCAGCAGCTTGACCGCATTCGGGTTGATGCGGCCCAACGGAATCTGATTGCCCGTGAACACGTCGCGCACGAAACCCGATCGCGCCGCGACGAGACCGGTCACCGGATCGATCTGGCCGGCGACGAGCTGACGCGTGCTGGCCGGATCGAACACGGTTCCGCGCGGAAACGAGCGCCCCAGAATGTCCGCACCGACCGTGCCGCTCTGCAGCGCAATCAGATCGGAGAAGTTCGTGAACCCGCTGCTGCGCTCGAGATCGGTGGGCACCGATCGCACCCACGTTTTCGCCTGCTTGGTCGGGCTCCCCTCGTAGTCGGCGAACCAGAACGTTCTCGACGTGACCAAGGGACCGCCCGCGGTGAGGCCGAACTGATTCGACAGGTACTCACCTTTCTTGACGCCGGCGCGCTCGGCAAAGAAGTCGTTCGCGTTCAACTTATCGTTGCGGAGGAACTCCCACGCCGTCCCCCGGAACTTGTTCGTCCCGGATTTCAGCGTGGTGTTGAGCACGGCGCCGCCTGCGCGTCCGTACTCCGCGCTGAATGAACTGGTGAGGATCTTGATCTCGTCCACCGCATCGATCGGCGGCTTCACGACGTACGCGACACCGCTGAGGAAGTCGACGTTGCTCGTGTTGTTGTCGATGCCGTCGAGCAGGTAATTGTTCTGCGCGGGCCTCACGCCGTTGGCCGAGAACATCAGCTGTGCGCGCGCGCCGGGCTGCGGCGGCACGACGCCCGCGGTGAGACGCGCGAGCACGGTGTAGTCGCGGCCGTTCACCGGCAGGTTCTCGATCGTCTCGGACTTCAGCGTCTCGCCGACCGTTCCCGATCCGGTCTGCAGCAGCGGCGTGACGCCGGTGACCAGCACTTCTTCACTGACGCCGCCGGTCTGCAGGACGACGTCGACGCGCGCCTGCTCCTGGATGCCGACAGTGATCCCGCGTCGTACACCTTTCTTGAAACCCGGAAACTCCACCTCCACGAGGTAGGCGCCAGTGCGTATGGGCGTGAAAATGTAGGTCCCGTCTTCGCGCGTGACGCTGGTGAGCGTGAGGGCCTGGCCCTGGTGCGTGATGGTGACCGTGGCGCCGGGCAACACGCCACCCGACTCGTCTTTCACGGTGCCGGTCATCGTACCCGTGTCGACCTGGGCACTTGCGGGGACGGACAGAATCGCCGTCAAGGTGAGCGCCAACAAACAGGCCATGCCACGTGCTGGCGGGATGTGCATCGCGTGCCTCCCTTTCGCCACTGCGTGAGTGCAAACGCACGGCAGGACACCGTGCGATCGATTCATGACGTGCGCGCCCGAAACTTCCTGTGCGAATCAGACAACACGAATTCTGCGCACGGGACACTAGCTTGACCCCCAGCGTTTTGCAAGCCTATCCTCCGATTGCAAACGAGTGAAGCTCTTCATTTTTGGCGGCGCGTTTTCGATGATCGCGATGGCGGCGTTTCAACACGCGGCGATGCCCCAGCCGCTCGCCGATTTCCGCGACGTGGCCGCCGATGCCGGTCTGACGGCGCACACCGTGATCGGCGGAGAACACACCAAGCAGTACATCCTCGAAACCACGGGCGGCGGCGTCGCGATCGTCGATTACGACAACGACGGCCGCCCCGACATCTTTCTCGTCAACGGAGATCGGCTCTCGTCTTCCGGCAGCGACGCTGCGCCGCGAAGTCATCTGTATCGCAACAACGGCGACGGCACGTTCGCCGACGTGACGGACAAGGCAGGCGTCGGCGGCGCGGGATGGGGACAGGGCGTCTGCGCCGGCGACTACGACAACGACGGCAACGTCGATCTCTTCGTCACCTATTACGGCCACCAGGTTCTCTATCGCAACAACGGCGACGGCACGTTCAGCGACGTCACGCGCGCGAGCGGTCTGTCGCTGACCAAGCCGCGATGGAACACCGGATGCGCGTTCGTCGATTTCAATCGCGACGGACGGCTCGATCTGTTCGTCTCCGCGTACGTCGACTACGCCGATGCGACCCGCTACGCACCGGGAAGCCGCGGCAACTGTTCGTGGAAAGGGCTCCCGGTGATGTGCGGACCGCACGGCCTGACCGGCTCGCAGAACATGCTCTTTCGCGGCAACGCGGATGGCACCTTCACCGACGTGTCCGAACCGGCGGGCGTGCTGAAGGCGCGTCCCGCCTTCGGTCTCACGCCGCTCGCGCTCGACTACGACAACGACGGGTGGCCCGACATATACGTTGCGAACGATTCGAATGCGTCGCTGCTCTTTCACAACAACGGCGACGGAACGTTTCGCGAGGTGGGCCTTCAGGCCGGTGTCGCGTTGAACGGCGACGGCCGCGCGCAGGCCGGCATGGGCGTCGCCGCCGGCGATTACGATCGCGACGGCTGGCTCGACATCGTCAAGACGAACTTCGACGACGATACGACCTCGCTGTATCGCAATCTGGGACGCGGCGTCTTCGAAGACGCAACGACGGCGGCGGGACTTGGGGTGAATACACGATACCTGGGATGGGGCGCGGCGTTCGTCGACTTCGACCTCGATTCGTGGCCGGACATCTTCATCGTCAACGGCCACGTGTATCCTGAAGCCGACAGGATCGGCGGGCGCTACAGCTACGATCAGCAGAAGCTGCTGTATCGCAATCTCGGAACGGGACGCTTCGAGGATGTCTCGAGCCGCGCGGGCGCCGGAGTGCTCGCGAAGACCGCTGCGCGCGGCGCGGCGTTCGGCGATCTGTTCAACTCGGGGCGGCAGGATGTGGTGATCAACAACATGAACGATGCACCCACGCTGCTCCACGACTGCTCGCCGCCCGCAGGCCACAGCCTCGTCATACAGTTGATCGGCACGCGCTCGAACCGAAGCGCGATCGGCGCGAGAGTGACCGTGTCGCTGGCCGGTCGACGGTTGATCGACGAAGTGCGCAGCGGCGGCAGCTTCTGCTCGCAGAACGATCTGCGGATCCACGCCGGCCTCGGCCAGCGGACTCGCGCCGATCGCGTCGACGTGGCGTGGCCGGGCGGCGGCAACGAATCGATCGCTGACGTCGACGCGGACCAGCTGATCGTCGTCCGTGAGGGCTCCGGAGTGGTGCGGCGCGAAAGCTTCGCGCACCGCACGCTGCCGGGTTGTGCGGCGCACTGACTGCGACAAAGATGTTCACGACGCGCGGAGAGGATCGTGCGATGAGGTGGCGGCGGCGCGATGCGATTCGCATCCTGGCGGCGTGCATGGCCGACTGGTGGCTGCCCCATCGCCTGTTTGCACAGCGACCGGCGACGCCGAAATCAAAGGCGCAGCACGAACGCCGCGTGATCGTCGTCACGTTCGGTGGCGGCGTGCGCTACGAAGACACGCTGGCGCGCGAAGGCTGGGTCAACATTCCGCATCTCACATCGGAGCTCGCGCCGCAGGGACTCGTGTATCCGATCGCGCGGCACGAAGGGCTCACCGGACATTTCAATTCGACCGCCGCGCTCGTCACCGGCAGCCGGCAGAACGTCGACGCGTACGGCAGCGAGGCGCCGGTTACGCCGACGATCTTCGAGCTGTTTCGGAGAGAGCACGCGCTGCCGCCCGAAGATACATGGATGATCGCGACCAACAAGAGCTTCGGCCTGATGGGCGGCAGCAAGCTGCGGTCGTTCGGCGATCCGTACTCCGCCAACGTCGTCCTGCCGAAGCAGCTGCTGATCAGCACGATCAAGGCGGCCGTCAGCACCGAATCGGGACCCGGCGTCGAAGACCGCCGCGCGCTTGCCGAACGCATGATGCTGGCGCTCGACGAGGGCTACGAAGGGTTCGGATGGCGCGTGTTCGAGTCGGGGCGCGCGCTGGGCGCGGAGCTGAAGGCGAGCCTCGCGAAATCGCTCCTCGCCTACTTCAACGATCCCGCAACGCCGACGAGCGGCGACGAGCTGACGTTCTTCATGACGAAAGAGATCATGAACCGCTTCGCGCCGTCGCTGCTGGTCGTCAATTTCTGGGACATCGATATCGCACACTACGGCGCGTATTCGTTGTACCTCGAAGCGATCCGCCGCACGGATCGTCTCGTGTACGAGCTGTGGCAGCATGCGCAGGCGCTGCCCGCGTACCGGGATCGCACGACGCTGATCGTGGTACCCGAGATGGGCCGCGACAGCGACGTGGCCGGAAACGGATTCGCCAATCATCGCAGCGGAGACGAGTCGTGTCGCCGTGTGTGGCTCGTTGCGCTCGGGGCGGGCGTGCCGAGGGGCGCAGGCAGCGAACGTCCGATTCGAACGCTGGATGTCGCGCCGACCGTGGCGCAGATTCTCGGGTTCAGGATGGCGGAATGCGAAGGGAAGCCGCTCCCGGAGCTGGCGTTCTGAGCGTTTCGCCTTCGTAGCGTCAGGCGTTAGCCGAGCGGTATGACGTTCGCAGGCGGAGCGATGATCCAGTTCAATCCGGGATTGACCGGCGAGTCCGCAACGCTGGCGCAGCAGCATCGCGACACGCTTGCGCGTCTGCCCGCCACGGTTCGCGCCTTCATTCTCACCGAGCTTCAGAAGTGGCCGCTGCTGTTCGAGGCAGAGCAGCGCTACCAGCGCGCGCTGCTCGAGCACGTGTCGCGTCTGCCGGAACACGACCTTGATCAGGCGATCGCCGGTATCGGCCGCATCGAGAAGGACGCCGGCGTCGATCGCATCGGCGAGCGGAATCCTGCGCGATTCCAGGACGAGGCGCAGGCGCTGCTCAGAAAGCGCGGCGTGAACGTCGCGTGGCGCGGCGAAGTCGACCGCTTCTTTCAACAAATCGATCCGGCGCTCGACGCGCAGCTCTATCCCGGCGACGCGCCTCGTCGGCTGATCGTTCAGCTGTATGCCGGCAACATCGCAGTGCAGCGCGAGAAGCTGTGGAACCGGTTCCGGCGCGCCGGTGTCCGCGTTCCGTTGAATCTCGAGGGCACGACCGGAAGCGATGCGTTTCTGCAGGCGTTGTTTGGCGTGCGCGACGCCGCCGGCAGTGCGCCCGCGCTGCTTGCCGCCGCGACGGCGTCGGGTCCGCTCGATGCATGGATCATCGAGTCGCACGACGCGCTCCACGCGTTGTGCGACGGCGCATCGATGACCGGCCTGAGCTACGACCGTCTGCGCGCGTATCGCGACGAGCTGACGCGCACGCTCAACCAGAAGATTCAGAGCGGCGTCGACAGTCCCCAGGCGTTTGCGGCGTACGCGCGGGGTCTGCAGATCGCGCCGCCCGCCGGCGCGCTGCTGTACTCCGCCGATGTCCTGCTTGCCTTCGTGCGCGACGTCTTCCTCACAGGAAACGGCACGCTTCTCGTGAACAACACGTTCGTCGAGTGGGCCGCCGTTCAGGCGCTGCGGCGCGCGCAGCCCCGCATCCTCGTTACGCGATTCGGCGTGCGCGACAAATTGAAGCCGTTCAGCAGCATGGTCCTCTTCTCGCAGCCGCGCGCTTCCGACCACAATCCCGTCGTCCCCGATCCCGCGGGATCGTTCATCGATGTCGAGCAGCTGTCGTATTACGTGTGGCTGAACGCCGAGAAGAATCCGGCCTACCGGCAAAAAACGCTGTACTTGTTTCTGGCCGAAGGCGTCGACGAGATGCTGGCAATCCGATCCGACAAACCGGCGGCGCAGCCAGCCGCGACGACGCCGGCGCGGCTGGCGGATGTGTACGCCACGATGGCGCGGTGGCTCGGCGCGACAGTGCCGAATCAGTCGGGCGAGCCCATTCTGCCGCTCGTCAGCTGATGCGCGGCACCCGAGCACCGTACGCATTCCAAATTCCGAATTCCAAATTCCAAATTACCAGCGGCCACCCGCACGTCCTTCCAACGCCCGTCCACGTGCGGCTTCCCGCTCCGCTTCCGCGCGGCGTCCCTGACGCGAGTAGACATCCGCGATGACGTAGTAGCCGAGGGGCGCGTACTCCGATTCGGGCGCGAGCTCGATGCCGTGACGTGCGAGCCGGACCGCTTCATCGAGGTTCTGACCGAGATCGAGATACAGCTTCGCGAGATACAGATGTCCTTCGGCGAACGACGGGTTCGATTCGATCGCGTGGCGGTACGCGTCGATCTGTCCCTGGCGATTGCCGGCCTGCGCGTACAGCTTTCCGAGGTTGAACCACGCCTTGTAGCTCGCGTTCGGGTGCAGCTCGATTTCTTTGCGGTATTCCGCCGCCGCTTCGTCCGTGCGGCCTCGCTCTTCGGCGACCAGCGCCAAATTGAAATGCGCGAGGCGCACGTCCGGTTTCTCGGCAATCGCCTCGCGGATGTCGCGCTCCGCTCCCGCGACGTCGCCGCGCTTCAAGGCGAGCACGCCGAGCGCGTTTCGCGCCGCGGCAAGCTTCGGCTCGATCGCAAGCGCCTGACGCAGCTGTTGTTCGGCCTCCGAGAGCTGACCGCGATCGAGCAGGATCTCGGCCGCCGCGTACCGCACCTGCGAATTCTTCGGATCGAGCTCGAGAAACCGCTTGAAGCCAACGAGCGCCTCGTCGTCGCGGCCGATCTGACGATACGCGTTCGCCAGGTTCACGACCGCCATCTCGTCGTCCGGTTTCAGCGCGAGCGCGCGCTTGAAGTATTCGATCGCCTCGCGCGCGCGTCCGACCTTCGCGTAGATGTTCCCGAGCATGAACCACGCGTCGATGACCTTCGGATCTTCGCGTACGACCTGCTGCAGCATCGCGACGACTTCCTCGAACGCCCCGTCGTCTTTCGAGATGTCGCGCGCGTGCGTGATTTTGTTGAAGAGGCCGACCTTGTCTTTCGGATCCGCGAGACCGCTGCGCGCTTCGTCCGGCGCGGACGTCGCGACGAACGTGCCTACATATCCCAGCGCCGCAAGACGCGCGCGCGCGTCGGGATCCACGTCGACGGCTTCGTGCTGCGTCCCTGCGGGCTTCCCGAATCTGTGCTCGCGTTCAACGAGGCGCGACAACATGCGCTGACCGAGCGCCTCGCGCGCCGCAAACTGGTCGTGCTGCTCGGATGGATCATCCTGCAGGTCGTACAGCTCGGGGCGCGGCGCCGCGATCAGCTTGTATCGGCCGGTGCGCATCGCGCGCAGATCGCTCCATCCGAAGTGATGCAGCGGGTACATCGCCTCGGAATAACTTTCGAGCCCGAGCTCGCGGGTCGCACCGGTCATCATCGCCGCGACGCTGGTGCCTTCGACGCCCGACGGCACAGCGATCCCGAGCATCTCGAGCACCGTCGGCATCACGTCGACGCTGCGCACGACGTCAGTCACCCGCCGGCCTCCCCGCGTTTCTGAGAACGGAGCACGGATGATCAGCGGCACGTGAACCGTGCTCTCGTACACGAAGAAGCCGTGCGTTGCCTCGCCGTGCTCGTTCAGGCTCTCACCGTGATCGCCCATGACCACGACGACCGTGCGATTGAGGAGATCGTGAGAGTCGAGGTACGAGATGACGCGTCCGACCTGCGCGTCGGTGAACGCGATCTCCCCGACGTAGGGTCGATCGCGGTACATCGTCTTGTACGGTTCGGGCGGCTCGTACGGCGTGTGTGGATCGTAAAAATGCAGCCACGCGAAGAAGCGCGACGCGCCGTTCTGCTCCAGCCAGCGGACGGCGTTGTCGACGACTTCGTTACCGGGCCGCTGAATGGCGCCGAGCGAGATCGCTTTGTATTTCGAGAGATCGAAGTCGTCCACGTACGCATCGAATCCCTTGTTGAGGCCCCAGCGCGCGTCGAGGACGTACGCGCCGACGAACGCGCCGGTTCGAAATCCGCGATGCTTCAGGACGTCCGCCAGCGTTGTCTCGTTCGGGCTGAGGAAGAATCCGCCGTTGTCGCGAACGCCGTGCCCGGGCGGGAACTTGCCGGTGAACAGCGACGAATGCGCCGGCAGCGTGAGCGGCGCCGCAGACGACGCGTCCTCGAACAGCACGCCCTCCCGCGCGAGCCGATCGAGGTTCGGCGTCTGAATATCTTTGTAGCCGTACGCGCCGATGCGATCGGCGCGAGTCGTGTCGAGCGTGATGACGACGAGATTCAGATCGGATTGAGATACGCCGGAGGACAACGTGCCGAGCACCGTTCCCGAGACACTGCGCACCGGACGCCGCGGAATCATCCGGCGCGCTGCAGCGATCGCTGCTACACAGATGAGCAGCACGACGGCGGCGCGCACGAATCGGTTTCCAGTCATCAACCCGATCGACGCGAGGACCCTGTCGGTGGTCGCGTCTTCTGAATTTTGGATCGCATCGAACAAAACATTCTACTAACGGCGCGCCGCTGTCTTGACGCATCAGGTTGCGCGCGCTACAAAGATCAGTCGCGAAGGTCCACCTGTCGTGCGCTTCGTCACGCACTTGGAGGAGGTGCAAGCGTGAGAGTGTCATCCGCTCGTGCTCGCGTCTGCGCGTCGATGGTCGCGATTGGCGTCGGTCTTACATGTTCGCTGCCGCGGGCCGCGGCGGCGCAGACCCAGGCTTCGACAACACCGCCGACCGTCACCGCGCGCTCGCTGACGACGTTATCCCCGTCGAGCCTGGCGCTGCTGCGACGGTCCGAGCAGGGCGCGCAGACTCCGGCAACGGGTTCGTCATCGTTCTTCAAAACGCCGAAGGGCGCCGCCGTGCTCGCCCTTCTCGGCGCCGGTTTCGGGTATGCGCTCTACTCGAAGTTCCACGACGAAATCAAATCTCCCATCCGGGAACAATAGGCAGGAGCCACACCGAGCATGCGATCTCTCATCCGGTCTCTCGTGCCGATGATGGCGCTCAGCGCGCTGCTGTCGGCAAACGCCGCCGCGCAAACGCTGACCGGATCCATCACGGGCACAGTGAAAGACGAGCGAGGCGGCGTGCTGCCGGGCGTCACGGTCACCCTGACGGGTAAAACGGGCGCACGCACGTCGGTTACTAGTACAACCGGGATGTACCGCTTCTCCGCGCTCGATCCAGGCGTCTACGTGATCGCGGCGGAGCTGTCAGGCTTCACCAGCCCGCCGACGCACCAGGTGACGGTGAACGTCAGCAACCAGCTGAACATCGATCTCACGATGAAAGTCGGCGCGGTGGCCGAGAACGTCACGGTCCTCGGCGAGACGCCGGTCGTCGACGTGCGCAGCAGCCAGACGGAAACCACGATCTCGCAGGATCTCCTCAACTCGGCGCCGATCACGCGCACGGCCATCAACGTCCTCAACTACGCGCCGGGCATCAACAGCAACTCGGCATTCGGCGGCGAGTCGAGCTCGGCCAACGCGCTGCTGATCGACGGCGTCGACACGCGCGATCCCGAGGGCGGCACCGCGTGGACGTTCTACAACTACAACCTTGTCCAGGAGGTGCAGTTCCAGGGCATTGGCGCGCCGGCCGAATTCGGCGGCTTCACCGGCGCCGTCGTGAACACGATCACCAAGTCGGGCGGCAACCGCCTGTCGGCGCTGTTCGATGTGCTCGGCTCGAACAGCGGTCTCAGCTCCAACAACATCACGCCGGAGATCGCGTCGCAGAATCCATCGCCCGCCAATCCGGCCATCACGAAGAAATATCTCGACTTCACCACGCAGATGGGCGGGCCGATCAAGAAGGATCGGCTCTTCTACTTCGTGAGCGCGCAGCGGTTCCAGCTCGATACGGATCCCGCCGGTCCGGTGACGCTCAGACATGAAGTGAGCCCGCGGTTCAATTTCAAGCTGACGTATCAGCCCTCGTCGAACGACAACTTCACCGGCCACATTCAGTACGACGCGTACAACATCAAAGGCCGCGTGCCCGGGGCGTATGCGCTCGTCGCGACCGACGAGACGACCAATCGCGAAACGGCGCCCGAGTACGTGTGGCTCGGTCAGTGGCGTCACATCTTCGGGTCGAACACGTTCAGCGAGGTGAAGTACACCGGCTGGTGGGGCTTCTACGACCTGAATCCGGAAGTGAACAAGCCGGGCCACTTCGACGAAAACGGCAACCACTACGTCTCGCAGGGGTGGTTCTACTACGCCGATCGCGGCCGCCATCAGGTGAACGCGTCGGTGACGCACTACGCCGAGAAATTCGGACGCCACGAGCTGAAGTTCGGCGCCGAGTTCGAACGCAGCAAGGTGCGCAATCGCTACGGCTACGTCGGCGGCCTGATGTACTACGATTACGGCGGCGCGCCGTACCTCGCATACGGCTACGGGTACGACGTCTCGGCAAACAACACGCGTCAGTCGCTGTTCGTGCAGGACTCGTGGCACGTCAACGATCGGCTCACCATCAATCCCGGCGCGCGGCTCGACTTCATTCAGGGCTCGAACCCGACGCTCGGCCGCGTGTACAGCGTCCACAACCCGGCGCCGCGGCTTGGCGTTGCGTACGACGTCACCGCCGACAACAAAACCGTGCTGAAGGCCGCCTACAGCCAGTACTACGAATCCGCGGAGGCGCAGATCTTCGAGCGAGGTGTGCCGGGCATCAGCGATTTCGTCACCTACGACGTGACCGGATCCTCACCGGTGGAAATCGATCGAACGACGACGCCGATATACAAGATCGATCGGGACATCAAACATCCGCGCGTCGATGAGATGTACGTCGGATTCGAGCGTGCGGTCGGACCGCTGCTGCGCTTCACCGCGACCGGCATTTGGCGCGACAACACCAACTTCATCAACTCGGTGTCACCATCGGCGACGTGGACGCCGGTGAACGTGACCAACTCACTCACCGGTCAGCCGCTGAGGGTGTACCGGTGGGCGAACCGCGCGCTGTCGCAGACTGACTTCGTCATCGAAAACCCTGACGGGTTCCAGTACAAGACGGCAACCGGACAGGCGATCGGAGCGGCGGATCCGTTCCGGAAGTACCGATCGATGATGCTGGTGCTCAACAAGCGTCAGTCCGATCGCTGGCAGGCGCAGGTATCGTACGTGCTCGCGCGCGCGACCGGAACGGTGGACAACACCAGCGGCGCGCAGACCTCGTCGCGGCAGTTCGAAACGCCGTCGCTTGCGATCGTGAACGTCGACGGGCACCTCACAAACGATCGCACGCACGAGTTCAAGCTGCTCGGCAGCTATCAGATTCCGGTGATCGAGGTCGCGGTCAGCTCCTATTTCCGGGCGCTGAGCGGTCAAACCTGGACGCCGTTCCAACGCTTCGCCACGACGCAATTGGGATCGACACCGTCGAGCACGTGGCGCCAGCCGCTGCTCGCCGAACGCGGCAGCTTCCGCATGCCCGCGGAGCGCGTGCTCGATCTGCGGCTCGAGAAGGTCTTCGCGATCGGATCGGATCGGATCGGGCTCTACGCGGATCTGCTGAACATGACGAACGCGTCGACGATCACGGGGATTCAAACGCGCTATCCGAGCGTGACGATCACCGGCATCCCGGAGCCGGTCCCCGGCGGCGCGCCCGGCGCAGTCATCGCACCGAGACAGATCAACTTGGGCGCGCGCTGGAGCTTCTGATCGCCCTCGCTATAGGTTCTCGCGGTTTTTCGCTGGAGAGTGTGGCTGATTCGATCCCCAGCACCCTACGGCGTCAGATCCCCGGCACCCGACAGCTCTCAGCTATCCCACGTATCCCCGTTGCATCGCTGCTGCGTCGAGCGGCAACGTCGCAATCGTATCGACAGCCACGATCACGGGACGCGTCGCGTGCCGGCCGTCGTACGCTTTCAGGTAGCGGCGGCACACGTCGCATGCGTACACGCGATAGCGTCCGTCGCGCGTCGCAAACGACGTGATGAGCGCGCGATCGTCGTTCGCGCAGAAGGGGCACGTCAGCGAGGCGAACGCCCACTGCGCGACGCACCGGCCGCAGATCAGGCGGCGGTCGGCGTGCGGCGTGATCACCGCGAAGTCCGGCTCCCATCCGCAGAAGGGACAGTGACCGTGCGTCCATCCGGAGAGATCGGCGCGCTGCGCGAGCGATTCGGCGGAGCGCGCGAGAAACGGGCGCATCGCGAGCACGAGGACCTGATCGATGCTCGCCGGCGCGTCGCCAGGCGCGCGGTCGCGCGGGTCGGAAGACGGCGTGACGCCTGACGTCGCGTTGTACCAGGTGGCGACGAGCGGTTCGAGCGCGTTGCCGTCGCGGCCGAGCGCGACGATCTTCTGATAGTCCGCGCGCTCGAGCGCATCGAAGCGGTGCAGGATGTCGGCGGTCTGTCTGAACGTGAGCCGGAAATCGGTCCACTCGAGCGGGATGTCGGTGAAGCGGACGAGCGGACGGCCGGCCGCCTGCTGCGCGCGCATCCAGTCGGGATCCACCTGAATCCACGGCAGCGGCACGCGGCTCTGTACGCGGCGGTGCATGTCGACGAGCGCCAGCTGCATGTCGACCGCCGACGCCAGCTCCGGCTGCGCGGCCTTGAGCTGTTTCAGCTCGACAACCTCGCGCGGCTCCGCGCGCGGCGGCCGGGGCGGACGTTCAGTCACATGTCGATTCTACCGGCGGACGGGATCTGACGCAGTAGGGTGCTGGGAATCTGACGCTGTAGAGTGCCGGGGATCTGACGCCGCAGGGTGCTGGGGATCGAACCAGCACGCACGCTCCAGCGAAGCCGCCAGCACGTATAGCGAAGTCGTCCTATTGTTGCTGTTGTTGCGATTCGGGTTTCTGTCCGAACAGCGTCGACGCTTTCGTCGACACCCAGTTCAACAGATTCTGACTTTCCATGAAGCGGCCGGCGTTCGAGCGCGCGCCGAGCACGACGACCGCGACCTCCTGACCGCCCTGCGGCAGACGGAGCAGCGTGGCCAGGCAATAGCCCGCCTTGGAGATGAATCCGGTTTTGCCGGCGCGGACGTCGACGTCCGAGCGGCCGAGCAGGTGGTTCGTGCTGTGGAACGTGACGACGCGGCGATTCGCGGTGAAGACCGTGTACTCCGGCGTCCGCATCACCGAAGAGATGCGCTCATCGCTCGACGCGTGCGTGATGAGGCGCGCCATGTCGTACGCCGACGACACGTTCTCGGACAGCAGGCCCGACGGATCGGCGTAGTGCGTGCTCTCGAGTCCGAGCTCCGCGGCCTTGTCGTTCATCCGGTTGACGAAGCCGTCGGATCCGTACGGCGAGATGCGCGCGAGCGCGCGTGCCGCCGCGTTGTCGGATGCGATGAGCAGCAGGTGCAGCAGATCGTCAGCCGTCACCTTGTCGTTCGTGCGCAGATGCGTGGTCGACGCCTGGAAGACGTCGCTGCGCGCCACGGTAACCGGCTGCGAAAGATCGGGGTTGTTCTCGAGGAAGACCGTCGCAGTCATCACTTTGGTGATGCTCGCGATCGAACGCTGATCCTGTGAGTTCGATTCCCACAGCACCTGGTTCGTTTCGGGGTTGTAGATGATGGCGGCCGCGGCGCGGATGTCCGGAACGAGATCGCCGCTGGCGTCGACCTTCAGACGCGGCAGCGTCGTGTCGGCCATCTCGCGAGCCATCGCCACCGCGCGCGCACGGGCCAGCTTCGCCTTGCGCGATTGCGACCGCGCCGCCGAGTACACCGGATGTCGCGGCGCTGCGGTTACCGATCGTGAGATCTTTGCGCGCGCCTTTTTGGCCGGGGCTGCAGTGGTCGGCGTGACGCCGATACTGACGAGACCGAGGAGCGCAAGAGGGCCGATCCAGAAAAACCGTTTTCTGTTCACGTCAGCTGACCCGGACCTTTAAAAATGAAGCGTGGACCGTCATTGTAGCAGACAATCTACAGAGCGCAAGGGGGTTACAGCCGCCCACCGACGAGTCCGGAACCCGAACCCGATGCGCCTTGCCAAGGGCTTGACAAACGGTCTTACGGTTGACCTCACGCCTGAGCCCTCACCAACTCTTGTGCCACAATGCGCAACGGCAGAACAGCGCCGCTTTCCCGTTGATATCGGCCCGTATTCGCCCCGCCAGCAGACGTTGGACATGACAACGCGTGAACTAGAGGAATACAGAGCACTGCGGGCCACGATTCGGGAGCGCGGATCGCTGCGCGTGGCGGTTTTTGCGGCCGGAATGATCGCCTGGGCGGCAATAACGGTCGCCACGGCCGCGCTGGCGTCGACGCCGCTGGCCGTCCTGCTGCCGCTCCTAATCCTGGCGGCCACTTTCGAGGCAGTCTTTGCCCTGCACGTCGGCGTCGAGCGGGTCGGCCGGTACCTTGCGGTTTTTTACGACGACCAGTGGGAACGGGTCGCGATGGGCTTCGGTCGCCCCGCGGGCGGCGCGAGAAGCGACGCGCTCTTCGCCGTTCCCTTCTTCCTCGCCGCCCTCTTCAACTTCGGTCCCGTCATTGTCCTCCACCCAATCGGAGCGGAGCTCGTGTTCGTCGGCGGCGCACATGTACTCTTCGCGCTCCGCCTGCTCGCCGGCCGCCTCGCCGCATCGAAGCAGCGGGCCATCGACCGCGATCGTTTTCTACAACTGAAGGAGGAGCTGACTACTTCTGTGCCAAAGCGATCGTAACGAGCAGGGCGTGCTGCGTCCCCTTCCACGAATCGGTCGTGTCGAACGATTCGGTGAGCGCGTGCGCGTCCGAGCCGCGCCCGCCGCCGCCGATTGTGATCGCGGGAACACCGATGCTCATCGGCATGTTCGAATCGGTTGATCCTTCGCCCAGGTTCGCGTTGAAGCCGAGCACGGTCGCCGCCTCGAGACTGGCGCGCACAATCGGCGAGTTCTCGGGAGTGGATCCCGCCGGCCGATCGCCGACGAGCTCCTTTACCGCCGTGATCATCCCCGGCTTGCCCCAACGCTGATTCTCTTCGCTGACTGCTGAATCGACGGCTTTTTGAAAGCTTGCGTCGACCGCGGCGAGCGACGCCGGATCGGACGATCGCATGTCGACCTCCATCCATCCTTCGAACGGAATGGAATTCACCGATGTGCCGCCGCCGACGCGCCCGACGTTGAACGTCGTCTTCGGCTGCTTCGGCACCTGCATGTCGTTGATCTTCGCGATCGCGCGTCCCATCGCGCCGATTGGATTCGCGAGGCCGAACGCACCGAAGCTGTGACCGCCGGGACCTTTGAACGTGACGCGATACCGATGACTGCCGACCGCCACGTTCGTCACGTGCACGCCGGTGCCATCAATCGAGACGAACTTGTCGATCTGTCCCTTCAGTGTCTCGTTGAACAACTGTTTCACGCCGCGAAGATCGCCGAGACCTTCCTCGCCGACGTTGGCGACGAACGTGATCGTTCCGGGCGTCGACACGTTCGCGGCTTTCATCTCGCGGATGATCGCGACGAGCACGGCGAGGCCACGGCAGTCGTCGCCGATTCCCGGACCGCGGAGAGTGGCGCCCTCGCGCTTCACTTTCACGTCGGTGCCTTCGGGAAAGACCGTGTCGAGATGCGCCGCGATGACGACGTGCGGCCGCGCGCTCGCGCCGGGACGATCGCCCATCACGTTGCCGACGGCGTCGACGCGGACGTTCTGCAGGCCGAGCTGCTGGAATACACGCTTCAGCTCTTCGCCGCGCACCGATTCCTTGAACGACGGCGCCGGAATCTCGCAGAAGCGAATCTCATCCTCGATTGTCCGCTCCTCGTTCGCTTTGGCCGCGGCAAGCGCCGCCTTCACCGCCGGGTTCTGCACCAGGTCTGCGACGGGCGGCCGATCCTGGGCGGACGGCGCGCCGGCGGCGGCGATTAAACACAGACCAGCCGCATACACGATTCTGCGCACGCAAATTCCTCCCGGTGTCACGCTGGCGACGAATGGTAATGCAGTTGACCCGTGGTTTGCGCGAATCCAAATCTTCGAATCCGCGGCGGCGCCGCGCTCAGCTCGGCCAACTTTTCTAAATAAACCCGGAGCAAACGCGTGTATCGTCTTTCGGCACCGAAACAACGGGTTCTCAGAGGAGGTACTTGTGACACGTGCAGTGCTTCGGGCTCTCGCAGCCCTGGCGATTGTGCTGGCGTTCGGGCTTGCTCCGGCCGCCGCGCAGACCGGGCAGATGTTCGGCGAACTGGTCGGTAAGGTGACCGACGATCAGGGCGGCGTGCTGCCTGGCGTCACGGTCACGTTGGCTGGTCCGGCCGCGATGGGCACGCCGAGCGCAACGACGAACGCGGCCGGCATCTACCGGTTCCCGGCCGTCAACACCGGCACTTATACGTTGAAGTTCGAGCTCGCCGGCTTCTCGCCGATGGTGCGCGACGGCATCGTCGTGCCGGTGCGGCAGACGATTACGGTCGACGCGTCGATGAAGCTGGCATCGCTGCAGGAAACCGTCACCGTGAGCGGATCCTCGCCGACCGTCGACGTCGAGAACACGAAAGTCGGCGCGCGTCTCGATCACGAAATCCTTCAGGCGGTTCCGACTTCACGCACCATCTTCGGATCCACGACAGTTCTGCCGGGCATGACGATGGCGCGCCAGGATCCGGGCGGACTGAACGCCGCGACGTCCACCGGCATGGTGGCGCACGGCGC
>Ga0075435_100000480_pt1 | contig 24310 bp, 24 predicted proteins | sample RhiMethybrSRZTD4_FD_75302 | JGI IMG/M metagenome (GOLD analysis project Ga0075435, IMG submission 75302) | Populus rhizosphere microbial communities from Tennessee, USA - Rhizosphere MetaG P. TD hybrid SRZTD4 | ecosystem: Host-associated > Plants > Roots > Rhizosphere > Soil | place: USA...
CGGCAGCGCGGAGGCGGCCGGCATCGTCTCGTGCGCGACCTCCTTCATCCCATCGAAGGACTTCATGGGGAACGCCATCGCCTCGCTGTCGCCGCCCGGCGTCACGGTCGCCACGGGTGTGGAGTCGCCGCCTTCGGCGGCGGTCGAGGTACGAGTGTTCGCACCTGAGCCTTCCTGCATGGCGGCCCCGCAGGCCGTAGCCCCCAAGACCCCGACTGCAGCCGCGATCGCGATCAACGGCGCGAGCTTCCGCATGACCGCTTAGACGCTCGCCGGCGCTACGAAGTTCGGCCGCCGGACGGCTCGTTCCGGGAATCCCGTCGCCGTTCCCGGATGACCGGCGGATGCCATCGGTATGCGACCAGCGCCGTCGCACTCAGCGGTACGGCCCACACACGATCTGATGGGTCCGGAGCGCGTTGGAGACCGCCAGCGCGAGCACTCCGAGGCCGGTCACCGTCGCGAGCCGAATCAGCCAGGTCCTGGTTGCATCCACGCCCACGAAGCGTACCGGCCGATCGCGGATGGTCGAACGACTACTTCGGCCCGTCGGGCACGAACTCGGCCTCGAGCCCGAGCGCCCGGAACCAGCCCACCATCGCCCGCTGCGGCGGCACCTCGGTGCCGTAGTGGGTGCCGTCGATCACGGCGATGTCCCGCTCCTCGGCGAGCGCCATGAACTCCGCCGCCCAGCGGGTGAAGACGCCGCCGGTGACGAACGTCTCGCATCCGCGGGTGAGCGACTCTGCCAGCGCCTCGCGGTCGGCACCGCCGCCGCCGACGACGGCGACCCGGCCGGCGGCGTCCGTGCCGGCCCGCCGGCGCACCACCTGCACCGGCACCTCCGGCCCGAGCTCGGCGCCGAGCCGGGCGGCCAGCTCGTCCACGGTCGCATCCGACGGCCCGATGACGGCCGCGCCGCCGCCGATGCCCTTGGCGATCGGGAAGTACTCGTCCTCGACGGGCACTCCCATCGCGGCCGCGCACAGGCGCGACGGCGACACCTCGGGGTGATGATCGATCGGCGCGTGCACGTTGTAGAAGCTGATCCCGTCGCGGCGCATTCGCTCGAACGTCTCCCGGGCGAGCGGCAGGAAGCCGGGCCCGTCGCCGTAGTCGATCGGGTGCTCCGAGAAGAGGAACGTCCCCGGCTCGAGCAGGCCGACCACGCGGTCGGACGGGAACACGCAGGTCACGACCCGGTCGACGTCGTCCGCGCCGCGCATCAGCAGCCCGTTCCAGCGCCCCTCGTACCCCGGCTCGGCGTACTCGCGCCAGTACGGGTCGGGATAGACGAGCTCGAAGAGATCCTCCCACTCGTCGTCGCGCACGGCCTGCGTGCCGAAGTACTCGTCCAGCCCCTCGACGAGCGCGTCTCGCCTCATGCGCGCAGCTCCCCGCCGACGTCGGCCGCGAGCGCGGCCACGATCCGCTCGCGCACCGCGTCGGCCTCGGCGTCGGTGAGCGTCCGGTCCGACGCCTGGAACACGAGATGCAGGGCGAGGCTCTTGCGCCCCTCCCCCACCTGCGGCCCGCGATAGACGTCGAACACCTCGACCCGCGCGAGGGCCTCGCCGCCGGCCGACCGCACCACCTCGACGACCCGGCCCGCCGGCACGTCCTCGGAGACGACGACGGCGATGTCCTGGCGCAGCGGCGGGAAGCTCGTGACGTCGCGGTAGAGCACCTCCTCGGGCGGCCGGCCACGGAGGCCGTCGAGCCCGACCTCGAACACGGGCACGCCCGGCTCGAGGCCGAACGCCTCGGCCACCAGCGGATGCAGCTCGCCGACGAACCCGTCGCCGACCGCCGCCGCCCGGCCCGGGTGCAGGAACGGCTCGTCGACCGGCCGGTACTCGGGCGCCTGCACGCGCGCGGCGGCGAAGAGCGCCTCGACGACACCCTTTGCGGCGAAGAACCCGGCGCCCTCGCCCGCGAGGACGCCGGAGACCCGCGCCGGCTGGTCGGGCAGCGTGCCGTCGCTGCGCAGGAACACGTGGCCGATCTCGAACAGCGCCACCCGTGGCGCCGACATCGCCAGGTTGCGCCGGGCCGAGTGGAGCAGGCCCGGGAAGACGAGCGTCCGCATCGCCGCCCACTCGGCGCTCATCGGGTTCTGGAGCTCGACCAGCGCCGCCCGGGCGTCGCCCGCGCCGAGGCGCAGCCGCTCGGGCATGCCCAGATCCCACAGGGTCAGCGTGGCGGCCTCGGACAGCCCCGCGCCGCGCAGCACGTCGACGACCTTGCGCCGCAGCCGCTCGTCGGGGTCGAGCCGCCCGCCCCCGGGATCGCCGCCCGGCATCTCGGCCGGCACCCGCTCGAGTCCGCCGATCCGCGCCACCTCCTCGATCAGGTCGACCTCGCGGGTCGTGTCGGCCATCCGCCAGGTCGGCACCCGCCAGCCCTGGCCGGCCCACGCGTAGCCCAGCCGGTCGAGCGTGCGGTCGACCTCGTCGTCCTCGTAGGTGATTCCGATCAGCCCCTCGAGCCGCTCGCGCCGCAGCGGCACGACGGGCGGCTCCGGCAGGTCGCCGTGCAGGTCGATCTCGCCGGGAACGAGCGTCGCGCCGGCCAGCTCCACCATCAGCTGCGAGGCGAGCCGAAGCGCCTTCGGCGGCAGGTGCGGGTCGAGGCCCTTCTCCCATCGGCTCGAGCCCTCCGTGCGCAGGCCGAGCCGGATCGACGAGGCCTGGGTGGTCGGGCCGTCGAAGTTGGCGCACTCCATGAGGACCGTCGTCGTCTGGGCGGTGACCTCGCTCCACTCGGAGCCCATCAGGCCGGCGATGGCGGACGGCTTCTCGGCGTCGGCGATCACGAGCGTGTCGGTGTCGAGGACGCGGTCCTGGCCGTCGAGCGTCGTCACCCGCTCGCGGTCGGCCGCCCGACGGACGATGATCTCGCGGCCGGCGACCTTGTCGAGGTCGAACGCGTGCGTCGGCTCGCCGATCGCGAGCATCACGTAGTTGGTGATGTCGACGACGTTCGAGATCGGCCGCATCCCGGCCGCTGCGATGCGCGCCTTGAGCCACGGCGGCGAGGGGCCCACACGCACGTTCGTGAAGACGCGTGCGGCCCAGCGCGGGCACATTTCCGGCGCATCGATCCGGGCCTTCACGTAGTCGCCGGCCGTCCCGTCCCCGTTCGCCTCGGGCTCGGTTCCCGGCCATTCGCCCAGATCGGTGTCGAGCACCGCCGAGACCTCTCGGGCGATCCCGTAGACGTTCTGGCAGTCGGGCCGGTTGGACGTGATCTCGAACTCGAGCACGTCATCGGCGATCGCGAGGTGGTCGATCAGGGCGTCGCCGACCGGCCAGTCGGCGGGCAGGAGCATGATCCCGTCGTGATCCTGGCCGAGCTCGAGCTCGCGCTCGGAGAGCATCATCCCGTGCGACTCGAGCCCGCGCAGCTTGGCGACGCGCAGCTCGGTCCCGTCGGGCAGCACCGCGCCGGGAAGGGCGACCGCCACGGTCGCCCCGGCCTCGAAGTTGCGGGCGCCGCACACGATCTGCTGCGGCTCGCCCGTCCCGACGTCGACGCTGCAGAGGCTGAGCCGGTCGGCGTTCGGGTGCTGCTCTCGGGTGATGACGCGGCCGACGCGGTAGCGGTCGAGCGCACGCGGCACGCCGCGGCGATGCAGCGCCTCGAGCTTCGTCCCGGTGAGCGACAGCCGCTCGCCCAGCTCCCGCGGGGGCAGGTCGAACGAGACGTACTCGCGCAGCCACGAGACCGGCACCCTCATCCGAACTGCTCCATGAAGCGCAGGTCGTTCTCCCACAGGAGCCGGATGTCGGGGATGTCGTGGCGCAGGCCGGCGACCCGCTCGACGCCCATGCCGAACGCGAACCCGGAGACCTCCTCCGGGTCGTACCCCTCGACGTAGCCGTACAGGTTCGGGTCGACCATGCCGGCGCCGAGGATCTCGACCCAGCCCTCGCCCTTGCACACGCGGCACGGCGATCCGTCGCGGGCGCAGTTGAAGCAGCTCACATCGACCTCGACGGAGGGCTCGGTGAACGGGAAGAAATGCGGCCGCAGGCGCACCTCGCGATCGGCGCCGAAGATCGCGCGGGCGAACCCGAGCAGCGTCCCTTTCAGATGGCCGAGCGTGATGCCGCGGTCGACGACGAGCCCCTCGATCTGGGTGAACATCGCGGTGTGGGTCGCGTCGGGCGTGTCGCGCCGGTAGCAGCGGCCGGCCGTGGCCATGTAGACCGGCGGCGGCTGCGACTCCATCGTGCGGATCTGCACCGGCGAGGTGTGCGTGCGCAGGACAACGTCGGGTGAGACGTAGAACGTGTCGGTGACCTGGCGCGACGGGTGGGTCGGCGCGTGGTTCAGCGCGTCGAAGTTGTAGTGCACCGTGTCGATCTCCGGCCCGTCGACGATGCGGTAGCCGAACCCGACGAAGACGTCGAGGATGTCGCGCCGGGTCTGCTCGATCAGGTGCGCGTAGCCGCGCGGCGGCACCACACCGGGCAGGGTGACGTCGAGGCGGTCGGAGCGCAGACGCTCCTCGAGCTCGGCCTCGCCCAGCTCGCGGGAGCGGCGCTCGACCAGCTCCTCGAGCGAGCGCCGGGCCCGGTTCAGGTCGGCGCCGCGGGTGCGCCGCTCGTCCGGGCCGAGCGACCCCAGCTCGCGCAGCGCGAGCACGAGCGGCGCCTTGCGCCCGAGCACGTCGATCCGCACCTCCTCGAGCGCGGCCGAGGCGTCGGCGGCGGCGATGCGCGCCTGGGCGTCGGAGACGAGAGCGTCGAGGTCCATGGTGGCCGGGTAGTGTAGTTAGCATCGGGACGCCGCCCTCCGCCTACGACCGCCTCGGCGAGCGCTACGACGTCTGGTGCCGTTCGGTCACCGAGGACATCCCGTTTTACGTCGACCTCGCGCTCGCGAGCGGCGGGCCGGTGCTCGAGATCGGCGTCGGGACGGGCCGCGTGGCGGTGCCGACGGCGCTCGCGGGCATCACGGTCGTCGGCGTCGACGCATCCGAGACGATGCTCGAGCTGGCGCGGCGGCGGGCCGCGCCGCACGATCTCGACCTGACGCTGGTGCGCGCGGACATGCGCGACCTGCCCGAGCTGGGGACGTTCCCGCTGGTGACGGTGCCGTTCCGGGCGTTCCTGCACCTGCGCGACGACGCCGAGCGGCTGGCCGTCCTGCGCGCGCTGCGCGACCGGCTGGAGCCGGGTGGGACGCTCGCGTTCGACGTCTTCCATCCCGACCGGCTCGACATCGCCGAGACGCAGGGGCGCTGGATCGAGCGCGAGCCCGGCATCGACGAGCGGGCGCTCTGGGACGAGCACGCCCGCCGGCTCGAGCTCACCGTGCGCGCGGGCGATGTGCTCGCCGAGATGCAGCTCTGGTGGGTCGAGCCGCACCGCTGGCGGGCGTTGCTCGACGAGGCCGGGTTCGAGAAGGTCCGGGGCTACGGGTGGTTCGACCGCCGCCCGCTGGAACCGGACGCGACCGACTCTGTGTGGGTGGCGAGTCGGCGGAGAGGACCGGTAGGGTGACGAGCATGCAACCGTATCCGGTGACATTCAGCGTGGATTATCCGGATCGCGAGCTCGACCGCCTGTCGAGCGCGCTTCGGATCTTCTGGATCATCCCGATCGCCATCATCCTGGCGCTGCTCGACCAGGGCACCGCCCACTTCTCGCACGGCGGTCCGGACAATCGCACGGGCGCGGAGTTCGCGGCCGCCGGCGGCACCCTCGTCCTGCCGGTCGTGCTCATGCTGCTCTTCCGGCGCAAGTACCCGCGCTGGTGGTTCAACTGGAACCTCGAGCTGAACCGCTTCTCCAACCGCGTCGTCGTGTACCTGTCGCTGATGGACGACCAGTATCCGTCGACCGACGAGCACCAGTCGGTCCACCTGGACTACCCCGAGGTGACCGGCACCGAGCTGAACCGGTGGCTGCCGCTCGTGAAGTGGCTCCTGGCGATCCCGCACTACATCGTGCTCTTCTTCCTGGGGATCGCAGCGTTCTTTGTGGTGATCTTCGTGTGGTTCGCGGTCCTGTTCACGGGCCGCTACCCGCGCGGGGCGTTCGGGTTCGTCGAGGGCGTGTTTCGGTGGGCGAACCGGGTGACGGGCTATGCCTTCACGCTCGTGACCGACCGCTATCCGCCGTTCTCGCTCGCGGCCTGAGCCGATCGCTGCCTGACCGCCTCATAGAGCGCGAGCGTGGCCGCCTGGGCGGCGTTCAGCGATTCGGCGCCCGGCGCCTGCGGGATCGCGCAGACGACGTCGCAGGCCTCCACCACCTCGGGCGGCAGCCCGTGGCGCTCGGCGCCGACGGCGAGCGTCGCAGGGCCGGTGAGATCGACGTCCCAGAGGGGTGTGCCCCCGCCCGCGACGAGGCCGACGCGCAGCCCGTCCCCGGGCAGCTCCGCTCCGATCTCCATCGGCACGCGGAAGATCGCCCCCATGGACGCGCGCACGCCCTTCCCGGCCAGCGGGTCGGAGCAGCCCGGCGAGAGCGCCAGCCGCGCCGGCCCGAGCGCGCCGCACGCGCGCACGACGGTGCCGACGTTGCCGGGGTCGATCACGCGGTGCAGGTAGACGACCAGGGGTGAATAACCGGTGCCTGGCACCGGATATTCATGCGGGAGCGAGGCGATGTCGAAGAGGGCGATGACGCGGGCCGGGTGGCCCAGGCCGCCCACCTCGGCGAGCAGCGCGTCGCGCACCGGCAGCACCGGGCCGCCGCGAGCCAGCCGTGCGACGAGGCCCTCGTCGGGCGGCCGGTCGGCGGCGATCAGCGTCTCGACGGGCAGGATGCCCGCCGCGAGCGCCTCCTCGACGATGTCCTCGCCCTCTGCCAGGAACTGCCCCAGTGCACGCCGGTGCCGGCGAGCCTGGAGCTTGCGCGCGTGCTTCAGCCGGGCGTTGCCGTGGGAGGTGATTGGCTCCACGGCGGGGAGCCCGTCATGCGGCAAGCGCGGCCTTGGCTGCCTCGGCGAGTGCCCCGAACGCCTTCGGGTCGGACACGGCGAGGTCGGCGAGCACCTTGCGATCGAGCTCGATCTCGGCCTTGCGCAGGCCGTGCATGAACTGGTTGTAGGAGAGCCCGTTCTGGCGCGCCCCGGCGTTGATGCGGATGATCCAGAGCCGGCGGAAGTCGCGCTTGCGCGCCCGGCGGTCGCGGTAGGCGTAGGTGAGCGACTTGAGCATCTGCTCTTTCGCCTTGCGGTAGGTGTTCTTCTTGAGGCCGCGGTATCCCTTCGCGGACTCGAGCACCTCGCGGCGCTTCTTCTTGGCGTTGACGCTGCGTTTCACGCGTGCCATCGTCGAGCTCCTATCGCTTTCCCAGGAGGCGCAGCGCCTCGGTTCGATCCGCCGAGGCCATCTCCTTGACCTGGCGCTTCACCCGCCGCCGCTTCGCGCTCTTGTGCTCGAGCAGGTGCGTGCGGAACGCGCGCCGGCGCAGCACCTTGCCCGCGGCGCTCAACCGGAACCGCTTCTTCGCGGCGGAAGATGTCTTCATCTTTGGCATGCTCGGATCTCCTTCAGGCGCCCGCCGCAGCCTCATCCGCCTGCGGTTGCGGCGGAGCGGCGGCCTTGTGCGGCGCCAGCATCATCACCATGTTGCGTCCGTCCTGCAGCGGCTGGGATTCGATCGTCCCGAGGTCCTTCACGTCCTCGGCCAGCCGGAGCAGCAGGTCCCGCCCGCGCTCCGGGTGCGTCATCTCGCGCCCGCGGAACATGATCGTGACCTTCACCTTCGCCCGGCCCTTCAGGAATCGGACGACGTGACCCTTCTTGGTCTCGTAGTCGCCGATGCCGATCTTCGGCCGCAGCTTGATCTCCTTGATCGTGATCGTCGACTGGTGCTTGCGTGCGAGCTTGGCCTTCTGCTCTTGCTCGTACCGGTACTTCGAGTAGTCCATCACCCGGCACACGGGTGGGCGGGCGTCGGGTGCCACCTCGACGAGGTCGAGGTTCTTGTCCCACGCCCACTTCTGCGCCTCGTCTGTGTTCTTGATGCCGATCTGCGTGCCGTCGGCGTCGATCAGACGCACCTGGGGGACGCGGATCGCCTCGTTGATCCGGGTGGTCGGCTCTTGCGGCCGTTGGTCGAGCTGCCTGCGGGGCCTCAAGACCTCTGCCTACTCACGATCATCCTCAACCCTTGGAGCTCCTCTCCTAGACAAAAAAATGGGTGCCGAAAGCACCCGATTGACGCCTCCAGGACGGAAGCGATAGCCGAACGATTCGGTTGAACCTCCCCGTACAAAGCCGGAGAGGTGAGGGGCGTGATGCCTCTGCTTAGCCAGGCGGGCAGTATAGCAACGCACTCGTAGCGGCCAAATCTCCGTTTGGAAACCTTGACCGACGCGCCCGCCTTGGGCATTATCGCGGGGTGTTCCACGACCGCACCCAGGCAGGAGCGGCGCTCGCAGCGGCGATGCCGGAGCTGCGCAAGAAGGCGAACGTGACCGTCATCGGGCTGGCGCGCGGCGGGGTCGAGGTGGCCGCGGAGGCCGCCCGGCTGCTCGATCTCCCGCTCGACGTGCTGTGCGTCCGCAAGGTGGCGACGCCGGGCCATCCCGAGCTGGCGATGGGCGCCGTCGCCCCCCAGGGCGAGCGCTACACGAACCGGCGCGTCGCCGGCCGGCTCACGCCGATCCAGGTCGACGCGGCGTACGACACGGCGACCGCGCAGGCGCGCGAGATGGACGAGCGGATCCGTGGCGGGACGCCCATGATGCTCGTGGGGCGCACAGCGATGATCGTCGACGACGGCGCCGCGACCGGCGCCTCGATCCGGGCGGCCCTGGCGGCCGTGCGAAACGCCGGAGCCCGACAGAGCCTGATCGCGCTTCCCGTCCTGCCGCGGCTCGCCGTCGAGCGGCTCGAGCGTGAGTGCGACCGGCTGGTCACGCTGCGCGCACCCCAGCGCTTCCACGCCGTCAGCCAGTTCTACGAGCACTTCGACGAGGTCACCGAGTCGCGCGTGATGGCGCTGCTCGCGAGCGCGAAGCCCGCGGTCGAGCTCACGGTCTAGCGGCTGGATAACCGTGCCTGGCACCGGTTATTCACGGACCCGCCAGGAGGGGTCTGACCCCGTTTGGCGGGTCCGTGGTCGGCCGGTGAGTGAATAAGAGGGTCTGACCCCGTTCATTCACTGGACGCACCAAAAGGGGTCTGACCCCGCCTGGTGCGTCAGTGGCCGGCGACGATGCCGGCGCCGCCCGGGCCGCGCTGGTGCTCGCGGCGCACGACGTATGTGCCGCGGGCGCGGGTGGCGAGGATCGGGTCGGGAAGCAGGTCGGCCGCGGAGTCGCTCACGTCCGGGCGGGCCGAGATCTCCTTCCAGATCTCGAGGTCGACCGTGCGGCTGGTCGTGCCCATGCGCACGATCGTGCCGGTCGCGCGGACGAAGTCGCCGCCGTAGAGCGGCGCCAGGAACTCGACCTTCTCGTAGCCGGCGAACAGGCCCTCGTCTCCATCGGTGCGGATGGCGAGCTCGGTGACGATGTCGCCGAACAGCTCGAGGCCGTGCGCGCCGTCGACCAGGTTGCCCCCGTAGTGGACGTCGGCGGCCGAGAGGCGCACCCGAAGCTCGACGCTCATGCCCTCCATGCGGCCATCCTACCCACGGCGGATGAGGTGGACCGGGAACCGGTCCTGCATCTTGCCGTTTCGGCGCCGGGCCGGCTTCGCCGCGACGAGGCAGTTGTAGACCGCCTCCTCCGCAGCCTCGTACGCCGCCGCGAAGAGCGGCGAGAGCCGCTCGAGCGGGAAGCCCTCCTCCTCGGCGACGGTGAAGGCGACCGCGATCTCACCCGAGCCGTTCGACGCGTACGACCCCGCCCGGGCCAGCCCCAGCAACGGCCGCAGCGCCAGCCGCCGCAGCTGCTGCGCCTCGAGCGGCGCATCCGTCGCGCAGACCGCGATGCACGAGCCCTCGGGCGGCTCGGGCGGCTCGGCCGGGTCGAAGCGCAGCCCGCCGGACGTGAACCGCTCACGATCGCCGAAGTTGCACATGAGCAGGACGCCGATCGTGTGGCCGTCGACGACCCGCGAGGCCGTCCCGATCCCTCCGGGGAAGTCGAAGCACGTCATCCCGGTGCCGCCGCCCACCGTCCCCTCGACGACCTCCTCGCCGGCGTTTGCGAGCGCGGCGTTCACGTCGTCGACCGTCACGGTGCGCGAGTCGCCCATGTCGGAGTCGTCGCACTCGCCCACGACAGGGATGACCGTGTTTTCGGGGTCGCCGCCCGCGGCCAGCACGGCGCCGTGGTAGACGGTGCCGACGGCGTGCGTCCCGCACAGCCAGATCGGCGACTGGATGATCCCCCACTCGTCGATCTCGAGCTTCTTCGTCAGCTCCCCCACGCCGTTCACCGCGTTCACGCCCGCCCGCGCCGGCAACCGCGGCGGCACGATCACCGAGACGCCGGTGGCCTCACCGCTGCCCGCCTGGGCGTGGCCGACGCGCACGCCGGAGACGTCGGTGATGGCGTTGCGCGCGCCCGTCGGGAAGAGGCCCACCGGGCCGGCCAGGTCGCGCCAGCGGGTCATGCCAGGATGCACGCCGCCCGGTGCTGCGGCGTCGTGGCCGAGCCGGGCGTGCGCAGCTCGGGATCGATCGTCTTGCAGCGTTCCTCCGCGATCGGGCAGCGGGGATGGAAGCGGCACCCGGACGGGATGTGGACGGGGTTGGGGGTCTCGCCGGTCAGGATCTGCGGCGCCGTCGCGTCACGCGGGTCGCGCTTCGGCACGACCGAGATCAGCGCCTTCGTGTACGGGTGAAGGGGCGTTCGGACGACCTCCTTCGCCGGCCCCTCCTCGACGATCCGGCCCAGGTACATCACCGCGATCCGGTCGGCGAAGTGGGCCGCCGTCGACAGGTCGTGCGTGATCATCACGATGGCGAGGCCGTCGCGGCGCAGCTCGTCCAGGAGGCGCAGGATGCCGGCCCGCACGGAGACGTCGAGCATCGACACCGGCTCGTCGGCCAGCAGCAGCTTCGGCTTCAGCACCATGGCCGCGGCGATGGCGACGCGCTGGCGCTGGCCTCCGGAGAGCTCGTGCGGGAACCGGTCGAGGTAGAGCTCCGGCGGCTCCAGCCCCGCCTGGACGAGCGCCTGGACGACCAGCGCGTCGCGCTCGGCCGCGCTGGCGCCGATGCCGTGGATCAGGAGCGGCTCGGCGACGGTGTCGCGCACCCGGTAGCGCGGGTCGAGCGACTCGTACGGATCCTGGTAGATGATCTGCATCTCGCGCCGCAGCGGCCGCAGCTGCTTGTGGTTGAGCCGCGAGATGTCCTGGCCGCGGAAGCTGATCCGGCCCTCGTCGGCGTCGACCATCCGCATCACCGTCTGGGCGGTCGTCGTCTTGCCGCACCCGGACTCGCCGACGAGCGCGAGCATCTCGCCAGGGCCGACCGAGAAGTCGACGCCCTCGACGGCGTGCACGTGCAACTGCTCGCGGCGCCGGATCGTGCCCAGGAGGCCGCGTGGCACGGGATAGCGGGTGACGAGGCCCTCGACCTCGAGCAGCTGCCCCCCGGACTCGGCCTCGGCCGGCGGCATCGCCGTCTGCTCGGCGCTCACCCGGCCACCTCCGCGGGGACGTCGTTCAGGTGGCAGGCGGCGGTGTGGTTGTCGCCCACCTCGCGCAGCCGCGGCTCCTCGTGCGCACAGCGGGCGAAGGCGGAGTCACAGCGGGGCTGGAACGGGCAGCCGACGACCTCGCGGTCGAGCCGCGGCGGGGCGCCCGGGATCGAGGTCACCTCGTCGTCGCCGTACAGGTCGGGCGTCGCCTGGAAGAGCATCCGCGTGTACGGGTGGCGGGGATCGTGGAAGAGCGTCTCGATCGGCCCCGACTCCGCCACCTTGCCCGCGTACATCACCGCCGCCCGCCGGCACACCTGGGCGACGACCGGGAGGTCGTGGGTGACGAGGATCATGGCCAGCCCGAGGTCCTCCGTCAGGCGCACGAGCAGCTCGAGGATCTGGGCCTGCACCATGACGTCGAGCGCCGTCGTGGGCTCGTCCGCGAGCAGCACCTTCGGATTGCAGGCGAGCGCCATCGCGATCGCGGCGCGCTGACGCATGCCGCCGGAGAACTCGTGCGGGTAGCGATCGGCCCGCGAGCCCGAGATCCCGACCATCTCCAGCAGCTCCGCGGCCTGCTTCCGGGCGGCCCGGCCCGCCGCGATGCCGTGCAGCTCCATCGGCTCGACGATCTGCCACCCGACCGTCTTCACGGGGTTGAACGCGTTCATCGCGCCCTGGAACACCATCGCGACGTCGCGCCAGCGGTGCGGCGCCATCGATTCCTCGCCCTTCGCGAGCGCATCCTCCCCCTCGACCAGCACGCGGCCCGCCACGCTCGCGTTCGGCGGCAGCAGCCCCATGAGGGCCAGGACCGTGGTCGTCTTTCCGCAGCCCGACTCGCCCACGAGTCCCATCCGCTCGCCCGGGTACAGGTCGAACGCGACGCCCTGGACGGCGTGGAGCTCGCCGCCGGGCACGTCGAACCAGACCTCGAGGTCCTCGACGCTCAGCACGGGAGTCCCCGCGCTCATTCGGACTCGAGCCTCCCTCGCAGCGGCCGCAGCCGGAACCGCCGCACCGACAGATGCCCGACGCGCAGGCGCGGGTTGAGCGCGTCCTCCATCGCCTGGCCCATCATCGTGGCGGCCAGGATGACGATCGTGACGCAGAGGCCGGGCGGGATGATGGCCCACCACGCCTTGTGGAAGATCGCCCCGCCGGAGAGCGAGTTCTGGATCAGCTTGCCCCACGAGATCGTGGAGGGATCCTCCAGGCCGAGAAACGCGATGTACGTCTCGGCGAACACGGCGATCGCGATCGTGAGCACGGTGTTCGCGACCAGCAGCGGCGCCACCTGCGGCGTGATGTGCTTCCGTACCAGCCGCCCGTGCCCGCCGCCGAGCGCCCGGGCGCGCTTGACGTAGACGCGTTCGCGCACGGACTTCACCTGCGCCCTGATCAGCCGTGCGGTGCTCGTCCAGTAGATGATCCCGATTATGAGGACGACGTTCAGGGTGCTGCGGCCGAACACCGCCGCGGCCACGATCATGAGCGGCACGTCCGGGATCACCAGGAAGTAGTCGGTGATCCGCATGAGGAAGATGTCGGTCTTGTTGCCGAAGTAGCCGGACAGGAGCCCGACGCCGCCGCCGATGATCATCGCCACGGCCGCGCCCGCGAAGCCGACGACCATCGAGACGCGCGCGCCCGCGATCACCTCGGAGAGCATGTCGATGCCGCCGTCGTCGAGCCCGAGCCAGTGCTGGCTGCTCGGCGGCGCGTAGACCGGGCCGACCTGCGTCGTCGTCGAGTACGGCTCGATCCACGGCCCGATGATCGCGATCACGACGAAGAAGAGCAGCACCACCAGGCCGACGACCGACGCCCGCTGGCCGAACAGCACCTCGCGGATGAAGCCGCGCCGCGTCGACTCGGTCGCGACCGGGGTATCGACGAGCCCGATTGCCTCGGTCATTCGGTCACCCGCGGGTCGAGCTTGAAGTAGACGAGATCGGCGATGAAGTTGGCGATGATCACCGACAGGGTCAGGATCAGGAAGATCCCCTGGAGCACCGGATAGTCGCGTCGGTTGAGCGCATCGATCGTCGCGAGGCCGATCCCCGGGTACGAGAAGACGTCCTCGACGACGATCGCGCCGGCGACGATGGAGCCGAGCGAGAGGGCGATCAGCGTCACGAGCGGGAGCATCGCGTTCCGGAGGGCGTGCTTCCACACGATCGACCAGTTGCGCATGCCCTTCGCCCGGGCGGTGAGCACGTAGTCCTCGCCGAGCGTCTCGAGCATCGACGAGCGCACGATCAGCGCGTACTCGCCGTAGAGGCCGATTCCGAGTACCAGAGCGGGCAGGAAGAGATGCGAGACGCGGTCGCTGAACACCTCCCACGTCGACGGCGTCGACAGGATGCCGAGGGTGTTCGACTCGATCCCGCTCGCCGGCAGCCCGAGCGGGATGGCGATGTAGAAGACCACGAGGATGCCGATCCACTGCGTGGGCATCGCGTAGAACGCGAGCGCGCTCCACGTGTTGCTCGTGTCCGCGAGTGTGCCCCGCCGCCAGGCGGCGATCACCCCCGTCATGACCCCGAGCACGATCGAGATCACCGTCCCGGCGACGATCATCGGCAACGTGTTCACGAGCGGCCCGCGGATGTCGTCCCACACCGGCCGGTTGTCGAACGTCGACGTCCCCAGGTCGCCGTGGGCGAGCCGGTCGAGGTACACGAAGTACTGCTGCAGCTTGGGCTTGTCGAGGCCGTACTGCTTGACGATCGACTCGCGGAACTGCTTGGTGCAGTGCCCGCAGCGAAGCCCTGTCACCGCGTTCCCGGGCAGGGCGCGGAACAGGATGAAGTTGAGCGTGAGCGCGACGAACACCGTCACGATCGCGAACACCGTCCGCTTGATGAGGTAGTCAGCCCCGCTCACGTCGTCTTCGCCTTCTCCTGCTTGACGCGGTTCAGCGGCTCACCCGGTCTTGTGCGGCGAGGTGTAGTAGCACTTGCAGTAGCCGTTCAGGTCGGGATAGAAGCCGGTCCAGGTCTTGTCGTCGGCCGTGACGAGGTACTCGTTCACGAGCTGGATGTACGGCCGGTCGTGCGCGACCCTGGCCTCCATCTTCCAGACGAGCGCCTGCCGCTGCTTGGGATCGGTCAGGGTGGCTTGCGTCAGGTAGGCCTGGTTGAACCAGGGGACGTTGTAGCCGGTGTCGTTCCAGCTGTACCACTGGCCGCGCGTCATGTACGAGAGCTGGGCATCCGGGTCGATGTACTCGGCCCAGTCCCAGGTGGCGAAGTCGAACTTCGTGTACTGCGCGGCCGTCTCCATGCCGTAGGCCTGGCCGCTGTCGCCGCCGGCGATCTCGTGCAGCTTGATCCCGACCTTGGCCCAGTCGTCGGCGATGATCTGGAACTGGCGGTCGCCGTTGAAGTCGAGGCTGTCCGGCACGATGACGCCGTACTCCATCGGGTGCGCCGGCTGCGCGTACTTCCCGGTCGTCGCCGGCACCTCGCGGATCCCGTTCGAGCCCTTCTTGTAGCCGAGCGAGTCGAGGATCTGGTTCGCCTTGTCCGGGTCGTACGGAAGGGGCTTGATCGCCGGGTTCAGCCAGAACGAGCCCGATTCGACCGAGAGCATGTTCGCCCACGGCTTCGCGTAGCCGGCGAAGATCACCTTCACGATGGAATCGCGGTCGGTGGCGTACTCGAGCGCCTCGCGCAGCTTCGGATCGAGCAGCTCGCGGTTCTTGGACTTGAGCGGGTTCGTGTTGATCGTGATGTTGGTGACCTCGGACGTCGGCACCGACTGCACGTCGAAGCGGGAGTCGTTCTTGAGCGAGCTGATCGCGTTGAACGGCACCTGGTCGGCGAAGTCGATGTTGCCCGAGTCGAGATCGGCGATCATCGAGGTCGAGTTCGTGTAGTAGGTCATCGCCACGGCGTCGGCGTTCGACTTGGGGCCGTAGAAGCCCGGGTTGGGCTTGAAGACCGTGGTGCCCTTCTCCTGGTACTGGGAGATGAAGTACGCGCCGCCGGCCACCGTCGGCAGGTGCTGCTCGGGCCGGAACGTCTTGAGGCCCTTGCCGTTCGTCCCCTCGAACGGCTTCCACACATGCTCGGGGAGGATGAAGAACTGCTCGAGCTGCGGCAGCACGTTCGCCACCGGCTTGTCGTAGTGAATGACGAGGGTCGTGGCGTTGGGTGCGTCCATGCTCTTGACATGCGTGAGCGCCGCGGCGACGGCCGCCGTCGGCCCCGCCTGGTACTTCACGATCGTGTTGCCCGTCCAGGCGGCGTCCTCCGCGGTCAGCGGCTTGCCGTCCGACCACTTTCCGCCCGGCTTCAGGTGGAACGTCCAGGTCAGGTCGTCGGACGACTTCGTCCAGCTAGTCGCCCAGTCGCCCTCGATCTTCGGCCCCGGCCCGTACTGGACGAGCTGCGGGTACTCCATGACGAAAGCGTTGTAGGACTGGCTCTCGATGGCCACGAAGGGATTGAGAGAATCGATGTAGTTCGTCGTGCCGACGCGCAGGATGCCGCCCTTGACGACGCTTCCGCCGCTGCCGCCGCCTGCCGGCGATGCCCCACCGCCGCCGCAGCCGGCGGCGATCGCCACAACGGCTGCGAGCATCGTCGTTGCTATCAACCTGCGCGCTCTCATCTGGATCCCTCCCACGGTGGCTCATGATGATCCCTGCCCGGGCGCGGCTCGCGCACGGCCAGCTCCTCGATGTATCCGGCGATCTCCGCGACGGCGCGGTCGAGCCAGAGCCTGCCCTTCTCGACCGTCGCCACGGTCGCGTCCCCCATGACGCCCGACTCCGTCCATCCGCTCCAGGCGCCCTTGACCGAGAGCGGCCCGTCGTTCCAGTCCATCCACACGTTCTCCGAGCCCCAGTCGGGGATCTCGCGCACCGCCTTGCCCATCTGCACGAGCTCCGGCTTGATCGCCAGGTAGAGCGACGTCTCGAGCTCGCACGCGTGGGCCATCCCGCCCGGCGCCTCGGAGTCGCGCGTGCGCTGCAGGAGCTCGGCCGACTCGGTGCCCGAGAGGTACCAGAAGGAGGCCGCGGTCGCCTCGGGCCGCTCGACCATGAGCAGGCGCGCCGCCATCTCGACCAGGGGCACGTTCGAGCCATGGCCGTTCACGAAGAGGATGCGCGAGAAGCGGTGCCGGAAGAGGCTGCGGCCGATGTCGAGCAGGCCGTCGACGAACGTCTTCCAGTCGATTGTGATCGGCCCCGGGAAGTCCATGTGGTGCGGGGTGTAGCCGTGCGTCACGGTCGGCAGCAGGAGCGCCTGGCCGGGACACCGCTGCACGGCCAGGTCGGCCAGCGTCTCGGCGATGACGACGTCCGTGTCGATGGGCAGGTGGTAGCCGTGATCCTCGAGCGTCGCGACCGGGATCACGCACACCGGGTCGCGCTGCGACCACTCGGCCACCTGCGGCCAGGTCAGCTGCGCGTAGCGGTGCGTCGGGGTCTCAGTTGAAGGCGTAGAGCTGCTCCTGGGAATCGCACGGGTTTCCGCGACCGTACCGGATCGTCCCTTCTGTGACGTCGGCAAGGCACCAAAAGACAGTTTTCGATTGCGCGCCGTGCTCGACGTGGCGGCAGAGCGAGTCCGGCGCACCCGTGTGGTCGGCGAGCGCCCGGCGCAGGAGCTGCGGTGTCGCGGGGCCGCGGTCGAGCCAGGCCCGGGCGGAGCGCTGACGGGCACACGAGCCCTCGATGTCGCCGGGATCGCGCTCGTAGGCGGCCATGCGGGCGCTCGTGTAGTGGTTCGTGTGGGCCAGGGTGCCGCGCTCGTCGGGACGCAGCAGCTCGGCGTCGGTGGCGGAGCCCTCGACGCTACAGACGCCGCCGTCACGGTGGCTCAGGAGGTTGTTGTACGACGAGGCCCGGCGGGGATGCAGCGCCGCCTCGGTGGCCTCGGCGAGCGTGCGCCGGCGCAGGATGTCGCGCACGAGCAGCAGCCGCGGAATGCCGACGCGATCGTCGTTCGGCGAGAGCTCGTTCCCGGTCAGGGCGAGGCCGGCCGAGTTGAAGCCGACGCTGATCCACGGCCCGATCCCGATGGTGAACGACACCGGGTCGCCGGGCACCGACCACTCGATTGCGACGAGCTCCTCCTCCGATTCCGGTCCGAGGTCGTTGTTGTGCGCGGCCCAGACGTGGCCGTCCGGCGTCGCCGGGGCGGTGGCGACGAGGTCGGAGCAGCGTGACGCCGGGGCCGGCTCCTCGACGGCGATCTCCTCGATCCCGGCGGCGAACACGGCCATCGGATCGGCGCCCGCTCCCTCGGCGACGCCGTCGAGCTCCTCGATCAGCCATGGCAGCTCGGCCGCCGTGACCTCGCGGTAGGCGGCCGCCTCGGCAAGCCTGCGCGTCTCGATCCCCGCCGCATGCCGACGCACGACCGCGGCGGTCGCGACGCCGATCTGAATCCCGACCTCGCGGTGCGTCCCTGCCACGCGCACGAGCTCGATCCTACGGGGCGGCATTCCGGAACGCTACCGGTCGAAGCGCCGCCTGTATAGGGGCGAACCGCCCCCGATCGCCGTGCGCTGCGTGTAGGTTGAACGGATGGCAAGCGCTGGGGCCCCGCGCTACCGGGAGGTCGCGGACGCACTCCAGCGGCGGATCCTGGCAGGAGAGCTTCACTCCCACGACCGGCTGGCGTCGGAGCGGGAGATCGCCGACACGTTCGGGCTCTCGCGCATGACGGCGCGGCAGGCGGTCGAGCTGCTCGTTCGCCGTGGCGTCGTCTACCGCCGGCCGGGCTCCGGCACCTTCGTCTCGCCGCCGCGGATCGTCCACTCGCTCGAGCGGCTGGCCGGGTTCTCCGAGCAGATGCGCCGGCAGGGCGTCCACCCCACCGGCCGCGTGCTCGAGATGCGCTGCACCGAGAGCCCCGACGACGACGCCAGGCGCGCCCTTGGCCTCGCCGAGGGCGACGCCGCCTGGATCGTGCGGCGCATGCGCTACGGCGACGGCGAGCCGCTGCTGCTCGAGACGTTCTGGGTGCCGCGAGCCGTCTGCCCCGCGCTCGAGGCCGACGAGCTCGCCGAGCAGTCGCTCTACGCCGTCATGCGCGGCCGCTACGGCATCGACCCGGTCAGCGCCGAGACGTCGCTCGAGCCCGCCGCCCTGGACGCCGACGACGCCCGCCACCTGCGCGCCCGCCCCGGCGCCCCGGCCATCCTGGTCGTGCGGACGACGCGCGCGGCGGACGGCCGGGCGGTGGAATTCGCCCGCGACCTCTACCGCGGCGACCGGGCCAGATTTGACCTGACGCTGAAGGCCTAGCGGCGCGGCCTGCGGCCGCACCGTGCGGGGTCAGACCCCATCTGGTGCGTCTGCCGCCGCACCATCCGGCGTCAGACCCCCGTCGCAGCCGATCGTCTGGAGGCCGCCTCGGCGACCAGCTCGTCGCGCAGCTCGGCCAGCGGGCGGGCGCCCAGGTTGCCCTGGTCGCGGCGGCGCAGCGAGACCGTCCCCGCCTCGACCTCCTTGTCGCCGACCACCAGGATGCAGGGGATGCGCTGGTGCTCGGCCTCGGCGATCTTCTTGCCGACCGACTCGGTGCGCAGGTCGGGCTCGGCCCGCAGGCCGGCGGCGACGAGGTCGGCGGCGACCCGGTTCGCGTAGTCGTCGTGGCGGTCGGCGACCGGCAGCACGATCGCCTGGAGCGGCGCCAGCCACAGCGGGAACGCGCCCGCGTAGTGCTCGATCAGGATGCCGATGAACCGCTCGAAGGCCCCGAACAGCGCCCGGTGCACCATCGCCGGGCGGTGCTCGGCGTTGTCGTCGCCGGTGTAGACCATGTCGAACCGCTCGGGCATCTGGTAATCGAGCTGGATCGTGCCCATCTGCCACGACCGGCCCACCGAGTCGGTCATGTGCAGGTCGATCTTGGGGCCGTAGAAGGCGCCGTCGCCCTCGTTCAGGTCGTACTCCTCGCCGGCTCGCGCCAGCGCGTTCGCGAGCGCCCCCTCCGCCCGGTCCCAGAGGGCGTCGTCCCCGATGCGGTTCTCGGGCCGGGTCGAGAGCTCGAGCCGCACCGGCAGGTCGAAGATGCCGTAGATGTGGCGGGCCAGCTCGAGGCAGCCGATCACCTCGTCCTCGACCTGGTCCTCGGTGCAGAAGATGTGGGCGTCGTCCTGGGTGATGTGGATGACGCGAAGCAGGCCGTGGAGCGCGCCCGACGGCTCGTCGCGATGCACCAGCCCCTGCTCGGCGAGCCGCATCGGCAGGTCGCGGTAGCTGCGCCGGGCGGCCTGGTAGATCTCGACGTGGCCGGGGCAGTTCATCGGCTTCACGCCCAGCGGGCGCTCGTCCTTCTCGGTGAAGAACATGTTCTCGCGGTACTTGTCCCAGTGGCCGGAGCGGCGCCAGATGTCGACCGAGTAGATGATCGGCGTGCGCACCTCGCGGTAGCTCCAGTCCCGGTTCAGCTCGCGCCAGAGCCGGGTCAGCTCGTTCCAGATGACCATGCCGCGCGGGTGCCAGAACGGCGCCCCGGGCGCCACCTCGGAGGTATGGAACAGGTCGAGCTCGCGGCCGATGCGGCGATGGTCGCGGCGGCGCGCCTCCTCCAGCAGCCGCAGGTGCTTGTCCAGGTCGGCCTGTTTGAAGAACGCGGTGCCGTAGATGCGGGTGAGCATCGTGTTGGCGGAGTCGCCGCGCCAGTACGCGCCGGCCTGCGAGAGCAGCTTGAACGCCTTGATCGGCGCGGTCGTCTGCAGGTGGGGGCCGCGGCAGAGATCCTCGAAGTCGTCGTTGCGGTAGAGGCTGATGTCGCCGTCCGGAAGGCCCTCGGCCAGCTCGAGCTTGTACGGCTGGCGCTCCTCCTCGAACCGCGCGAGCAGGGCGGGCTTGGCGACCCCGTCCTCGCGCACGAACTCCGCCGGGGTCTTCAGGATGCGGCGCATCTCGGCCTCGATCTTCTCGAGGTCCTCGGGGGCGATCGGCTCGGCGAACTCGAAGTCGTAGTAGAAGCCGTCCGCGATGGCGGGGCCGATCGCGATCTTCGTGTCCGGCCACAGGTGCAGCACGGCCTGGGCCATCACGTGGGCGGTCGAGTGGCGCAGCACCGCAAGCGCCTCCGGATCGCGGTCGGTGAGGATGCGCAAGCTCTCGCCCTCGTGCACGGGCAGGCGCAGGTCGCGCACCTCGCCGTCGACCTGGAGAGCGACGGCCGCCTTGGCCAGGCGCGGGCCGACGGCCGCCGCGGCCTCGAGGCCGCTGGCGCCGTCGGGCAGGTCGAGCCCGCTGCCGTCGGGGAGGGTCACTTTCATCGCTCGGCAGCATACAAACGCCCGCTGGTACGCTCGCCCCGATGACAGTGGCGATTGCGGCCTTGGCGGTGGCCCTCGGGATCGCCGTCGTCATGCTCGTCCGGGTACGGCGCGACCACGCCCGGCGCGAGGACGCGCTGGCCCGCGATCTGCGCGACCGCGTCCCCCGCTCGGAGGTCTCCGAAGCGCGCGCAGGCCGCGACGCCCTCATGGCGGCCGTCCCCAGCCCGGTGCTCGTCTTCGACGCCGATGGCCGGCTCGTGCGCGCGAACGCGCTCGCCCGGGACGAGGCCACCGCGCTGCTCGACCTCGATTCGCAGCCCGACCTGGCCGCCGCCGTTGAGGCGGCGCTCGCCGGCGGCACCGCGGCCGGAGAGATCGGCCTGACGGTCTACGAGCCCGACCGACGCCGCTACCGCGCCCATCTCCAGGCGTTCCGGGGCGAGGGCGGGGCGCGCTGTGTCGTGGTCCTGACCGACGAGAGCGCCGAGGCCGACTACCGCGACGCCCGCCGGCTGTTCTCGGCCGGCGTTTCGCACGAGCTACGCACGCCGCTCCAGCGCATCCTCGGCCTCGTCGAGACGCTCGGGCTCGACCTGCCGGACGAGGGCCGGGCGGAGATCATCGCCCAGGCCCGGCTCGAGGTCGACGGCATGCGCCGCCTGATCGAGGACATGATCATGCTCGTCCAGCTCGAGGGTCACCGCTTCGACGGCAGCGGCGAACCGACGGACATGGCCGAGGCGGTGGCCACGTGCCTGCGCCGCCACGCCGACGCCGCCGCCGAGGCGTCGATGCCGCTCCACGCGCAGGCCAACCGCGGCCTGGTGGTGGCGGTGCCGCCGCGGCTCGTCGAGGCGGTGCTCGACAACCTGGTCGAGAACGCCATCCGCCACGCCGGCGAGGGCGAGAGCATCGAGGTGCGCGTCCGTGGGCTCTCCGGCGCCGTCGAGCTCGTCGTCCACGACACCGGCGGTCGCATCCCGGCCGACCACCTCGGCCGCGTGTTCGAGCGCTTCTACCGCGCCGAGGACGCGCGATCGGGCCCCGGGACGGGCCTCGGCCTCGCGATCGTCAAGCACATCGCCGAGGAGTACGGCGGCCGCGCGACGGCCGAGTCGAGCCCGACGTCGGGCACGACGATGCGCGTCGTGCTGCCCGCGCCGGCTGCTGTCCGAGCCGGTTAGTTCTGGCCGGCGTGGACAACGGCGATGTTGAAGTCGGGCCGCCCGAGCGTCCCCATCAGCCGGAGCCAGAGCGGCAGGTACATCTCCTGACCGCGGGCGGCGGTGATGTCGCCCAGGTCGAGAATCGCGTACTGCGGCCAGCCGAACGCGCCCAGGATCCCCTCCACCGTCTTCTTCGCCTCGGCGTCGTTCCCGCTGATGAAGAGCGTGTGGTTGCCCGGCACGCTGGCCGGGTCGGTCATGACGGCCTGGTTCACCGTGTTCAGGGTCTTCACGATGCGCGCGTCGGGGAACTCGCGCTGGAGCTGCTCGCCGACGCTGTCGGTGTTGCAGACCGTGAGCGTCGGCGGCATGCCGTGGGAGAAGTCGAGCGGATTGGAGACGTCGACCACGACCTTCCCCGCCAGGTTCGCCGCGCCGGCCGCGCGCAGCGCGTCGACCGCGACGCCGCCGCCCGTGCAGTTGAAGACGAGCTCCGCACCCGACGCGGCGTCGGCAAACGTGCCCTGCGCGGCGCCGCCGCCGGCGGCTGCCACCCACTCGCGGGCGTTCTCGTTGTCGGCCGTCCGCGACCCCATCGTCACGTCGTGTCCGAGCTCGACGAGCTTCGTCGCGATCGTCCGCCCGACCGTTCCTGTTCCGAGCACTGCGATCTTCATCCGGCCGGCCCCCTTGCCATCGCCTCGAATCGGTAGCCCACCCCCGGGTGGGTCTGGATGTACGTGTGCGTCGCCGAGCGCTGGTCGAGCTTCTGGCGCAGCTTGCGCACGCAGACGTCGACGGTGCGGTCGCGATAGCGATACGGCGTGCCCCAGACGCGCTGCTGCAGCTGGTCGCGCGTGAGCGCCTTGCCCGACTCGGCCGCCAGCACCCACAGGAGCCGGAACTCGGTGCGGGTGAGGCCCGCGTCCTCGCCGTCGAGGAGCGCCTGGTGCAGGTCGGCGTCGACCACCAGCCCGGGCGCCTCGACCCGGCCCGAATCGCGGTCGGACGGCACCATCCCCGACCGCCGCAGCGCCGCCTCGACCCGCGCCACCAGCTCCCGCATGCCGAACGGCTTGGCCAAATAGTCGTCCGCGCCGATGCGCAGCCCGTGCACCTTGTCGTGCTCGGAGCCGCGCGCGCTGATCATGATGATGGGGATCGTCGCCCCCTCGGAGCGGAGCGCCTCGGTGATCCGCCACCCGTCCTCGCCGGGCAGCATCAGATCGATCACCGCGACGTCGGGCCGCTCGAAGCGCAGCTTGCGCAGGGCCGCATCGCCGTTGTCGGCCCACTCGACGTCCATCCCGGCGCCGCGCAGGTGCGTCGCCATGGCGTTCGCGATGACGCGATCGTCCTCCGCGATCAGAACCCTCGGCATTCCGGCGCGAAGGCTAGCGCCGGTGACGGCCGGCGCAGCCGGTTCGCGCCGCTGCGGGAGTTAAAAGGATTCGCCGCCCCGGCTTGCCTTTCGTCCCCCGGTCGAACGGACTTTCGAGTCGCCTCTACGGCCCGTCCGCCCGGCTTCGCTCTACTCGGCTGCCCTCGGCGGCGCAGGGGGAACACTAGGGAGTCGCAAACCCGCTTGCAAGCAAGGAAAAGCCGCACTTTGCGGACATCGGCGAACGTCCGAATTCGGATTGTTCGCAAAGACCGAGAATCGGTCCGGCCGCTACTCCGCCCGCGCCTTCCACGAGACGGTGTAGGCGATCGTCCAGCGCCCTCCGCAGACCGCGCAGTCGCGGTCGCCTTCCGCCTCCACGGCGAACGTCGTGTTCGGCTGGCCGATCGAGATCGTCTCGATCGGCGTCGCGCAGACCGGGCAGGCGACGTACAGCTGGGCGGGCCGGTCGTCGGCGTGCAGGAACGGCCCGGCGCCATGGGGCTGCCGGACGCGCCGCCTGGCGGCCATCTCCTGGCGGCGCCCCGGTCCGGTCAGCATCCGGTCGAGCTCGTTGCGCACCTTCTCCGGGTCGGCATCGAAGTCGCGGAGGATCCGCGCACCCACCCCGCCATCCTCGCGCACGAGGCCGAGCAGGATGTGCTCGGTGCCGATGTAGTTGTGATCGCGCTCGAGAGCCTCCTGCAGCGCGAGCTCGAGCACCTTCTTCACGCGCGGCGTGAACGGGATCTGGCCGGTGTCGACCTCGTCACCCTGGCCGACGATGCGTACGATCTGCGCGCGCACCTCGTCGGCGGTGATGTCGAGCGTGTCGAGGACGCGGGCAGCGAGCCCCTCTTCCTCCCGCACAAGGCCGAGCAGGATGTGCTCCGTGCCGATGTAGGTGTGCTTGAGCAGCCTCGCCTCGTCCGAGGCA
>Ga0075435_100000484_pt1 | contig 24170 bp, 19 predicted proteins | sample RhiMethybrSRZTD4_FD_75302 | JGI IMG/M metagenome (GOLD analysis project Ga0075435, IMG submission 75302) | Populus rhizosphere microbial communities from Tennessee, USA - Rhizosphere MetaG P. TD hybrid SRZTD4 | ecosystem: Host-associated > Plants > Roots > Rhizosphere > Soil | place: USA...
GCCCAGCTGGGGTTCCCGGACGAGCCGTTCGAGCCCTGGATGGTGCTCATGCACTCGCTGCCCACGGTGGAGCCGTACCTGACGACGCTCTACAAGGCGATGCTGATGCTGACGAGCGGCGTCACGACCCATGTACACAGCCATTTTCCGGCGAAGGGCGGCTACGAGGGCTCGGAGGCGTATCTGGACGAGCTCGAGCACTCGTTGCGGGCCCACCGCGAGGCCGGCCTGCGGACGGCGTTCGCGCCGTACTGGCGCGACCGGGCCACGTTCTCCTACGACGACGACGACCGCTTCGCGGCGGCGCTGCCCGCCGACCTGGCGGGCGAGGTGCGGCGGCTGACCGGCGCGCCGATCTCGAACGCGATCTACATCGAGGCGATCGCGGAGCTGGCCCGCCGGCTCGACGGCGACCCGCTGATCGGGGTCCAGCTCTCGATCGCGGCGCCGCAGTGGGCCTCCGACGACCTGCTCGATGCGGTCGCGGCCGCGGCGTCCGACCTCGGGCTTCAGATCCACATGCACGCGCTCGAGAGCCGCCGGCAGCGCGACTGGGGCGACGCCGCGCACGGCGGGCGTGAGCTCCACCACCTGGCCGAGCGCGGCGTGCTGGGCGAGGGCACGACGATCGCCCACGGCGTGTATCTACGCGACGCCGACATCGACCTGCTCGCCGAGCGGCGGGCGATGGTGGCGCACAACTGCTCGTCGAACCTGCGCCTGGCGTGCGGGATCGCGCCGGTGCGGCGGCTGGTGGCAAGGGGCGTCACCGTCGGTCTCGGCTCCGACGACATGGCGGTCGACGACGACGAGGACATGCTGGCCGAGGTGCGGATGGCGCACGTCGCCCAGCGGATCTGGGACGGCCCCGAGCCACCGCTCGGCGCGCGCGACGTCCTGCGGCTCTTGTGGGAGGGCGGCGCCCGCATCGCGGGCCTGGAGGGATCGGTGGGCCGGCTCGAGCCGGGCTACCTCGCGGACGCGGCCGTGCTGGACCTGGCCGCCGTCCGCGGCGTCTACGCCTCCCCGCGCCTGGCGTACGAGGATCTGGTGGTCGCGCGCGCGGGCCGCCGGCACGTGCGCGAGGTCGTGGTCGGCGGGCGGGTGCTTGTGCGCGACGGCGCGCCCGTCCATGTCGACATGGACGCGCTGGCCGCGGAGGTCGCCGAGGCCGCGCGGGCGGTCGATGCTGGGCGCGACCCGGCCCGGCAGGCGTTCCTGGAGCGGCTGCGGCCGTGGGCGCTCCGGCACCCGCCCGCGTTCTAGGTGTCCTGCCGTGGCAGACACAGCCAACAGGGAGGCTCGGATGGAACCTCAGCCGTTCACAACGTCCATGGGCATAACCACCGGCCCGCAATGATCGCTCGCCGCCACGTCATCCTCCGCGCGGAGGCACACCGCGGTCGTCACTCCGAGGGTCAGGAGCTGGCCCGCGCCGCGCCGTCGCCCCTCCGGCAGGCACGCCTGCCGGAGGGGCTGTCGTCGATCAGCGGCTGGTCGTGCTCAGGGCCGGGGCGGCCTTGACAGGTGCGGCCGGCTCGGGCGGCTCGATCGAGCCGCCGTGCTCGAGATGAGGCAGCCATTCCAGCCAGTTGGGTAGGTACCAGTTCCAGCTGCCCAGCAGCTTCATCGTCGCGGGGAGGAGCACCGCCCGGACGATCGTGGCATCGATCAGGATTGCGACCGCCAGGCCCACGCCGAACTGCTTGAAGATCAGCATCTGGAGCGTGGCGAATACGGAGAACACGCACACCATCACGATCGCCGCGCTGGTGACGACTCCTGCAGTCGTCTTGATGCTGTGCGTGACCGCCTCGTCCGTGGTCATGCCGCGGTCGTACGCTTCGCGGATCCGGCTCAGGATGAACACGTGATAGTCCATCGAGAGGCCGAACAGGATCACGAAGATGAAGATCGGCAGGAACGAGTCGATACCTGCGGTGGACTCGAAGCCGAGCAATCCCTTCCCGAAGCCGTGCTGAAACACGAGCACGAGAACACCGTACGCAGCGGCCACCGACAGGAGGTTGAGGACGATCGCTGTCGCCGCGATCACAAGCGATCGGAAGGCGAAGAGCAGCAGGCCGAACGCGAACAGAAGCACGAAGCCGAAGACGAGCGGAGCGACCGACTTGATCTTGTCGCTGAAGTCCTTCGACTCGGCCGTGAATCCGGCCACGCCTACCTCGACGTTTGGCAGCGACCCGACGGTCGCAGGCACGATGTCATCGCGCAGCGTCGCCAGCGATGCGTTCGATGCGGCGTCGGTGCCCGTTCCGGAGACGGGGATCGTGATGCTCGCGACCGTGGCCGCCCTGTTCACGTCGATGGTGACCGGCCCGTTCAGTTGGTCGCTCGCCAGCGCACGCCGCTTCAGTTCGGCGATCGCCACCTGCACCCTGGGCGCCTTGATGTCCGGCGCCTTCACGACGACGTTGGCCGGGATCCCGTCACCCGGGAACGCCTTCTGGAGGTGGTTGTAGGTCTGGATGACGGGCAGCGACTGCGGGAACGTCGACGGGTTCGCGTCCACGATGTGGAGCTGGAGCGCCGGCAGCGCGATCGCAACGAGCAGGCCACCCGCGAGTGCGATCGAGACGATCGGACGCCGCAGCACGCGGTCCACGATCGCTCCCCAGATCCGGCCGTCGCCGTCGTCTCGGCGCAGCCGGCCGACGAAGGGAACGCGCCCCCGGTCGACCCGATCGCCGAGCAGCGAGAGCACCGCCGGGAGGACGGTCAGCGAGCCGATCATGGCGACTGCCACCACCATGATCGTCGCCACGCCGAACTCCGTCATCCCCTGGATGCCGGCGAAGAACATCCCGGCCATCGCGATGATCACGGTCAACCCGGAGATGAGCACCGAGCGGCCGGAGGTGGCTGCTGCGGCTTCGAGGGCCGCCTGTTCGCTGCGGCCCGCCGCCCGCTCCTCCCGCTCCCGTTTCAGATAGAACATCGAGTAGTCGACGCCGACGGCAAGCCCGATCAGCAGGATCAGCTCGTACACGGTCTCGTCGATCGGCACTAGCGAGCTCGGCACTGCGACCAGCCCGAACGTCGCGAAGATGGCCGTCAGCGCGAGGAGCAGGGGAATGCCCGCCGCGACCAGGGTGCCGAAGACGACGACGAGAATGATGAGCGTCACCGGGAGCGAGAGCATCCCGGCTTTGGCCAGGTCGTCGAGGAAGGCTCCCTCGATCTGCTTGTCAGTGCTCGCGTCCCCGAACTCGCCGATGAAGAATCCTGGGTTCGCCTCCTGAACGTCGGTCACGGCAGCGACCACGGGCTCGATCTTCATCGGCGCGTCGGTCGAGTCGCCGCGAATGTCGAAGTCGACGAGCGCGGCGCGGCCGCTCGGTGCGATCTGGCCCGCATTTCCCGGCTCGAGGGGCGAGGTGACGTTCGTCACGATTGCGAACTTCGAGATCCTGGCGACCACATCGGCGACCACGGCGCGGAAGGCCGGGTCGGTCGCTCGGAGCGTCCGGCTCTGAACGAGCACGGTCTCTCCGGCAGGCTGCTTGAAACCGGCGTCGAGGATCCTGGCGGCCCGCCCGGACTCGCCCACCCCCGACGTGTTGTTGTCGATCTTCGTCACGCCGACGAGATTGCCCGACAAGAAGGCGACAATCACGAATCCCAGCCAACCGAAGATCGCGATCTTGCGGTGCTGCGCGCTCCAGCGGCCCATCCGGCCGGCAAGGTTCGTCGGTTGGTTCGGAGGTCGAGCGCCGTTGCCCGGGGCGCCGGGCGGCGCGGGAGTGTCTTGGGTAGCGCGCGTCGTCATCGCTGCTCCTCTCGCAGGTATGGGGCTCGTTCACCCTCGCACGCATCGGATAGATCCGGCAGACGGGGAACACGTCGTTTCGGGGGCGGGTTTCTGGTGGGTTCGTTAGGCGGCGCCGCGACTGGTCGGCGGGCCGAGCAGGGCGTGATCGAAGAATCCGACGACGCGTCGCTCGTACTCGTGCGGTCGGGCCTCGATTCCCCCGGTGTGCGACGCTTCGGGAATCTTCCAGATCGTCTTGGGCTCGTGGGCGGCGCGGAAGTAGACCGGGTTCAGATCCTCGGTGTCCACGCCGTGGGTGGTGTAGATCAGGAAGATGGATCGCGGCGCGATCTTCGGTACGAGATCGTTCAGGTGCGGCGGCGGCAGGTGGTTAGAGAACACCGTCATCCCGGCGCTGAGCACCGCGGAGATCTGGATGTCGCCCAGCCACTTGCCGGCGCCGCTCCGCTCCAGCTCTTCGCCGACGGAGCGCGAGCCTGCCCCCTCCGAGACGACCGCTCGGAGGTCTTGCGTATGCGCGGCGGTCTGGAGGAGGATCTCTCCGCCGACCGACAGCCCGATCCCGCCGATCCGGCGGGGGTCGACGTCGTGACGGCGCTTCAGGTACGCGACCGCCGCCAGGACATCCCTCTCCCCATCCCACCCGAGGGCGTTGGGGTCACCCTGGCTGTCGCCGTCGCCCCTCTGGTCGAAGAGCAGCACGCCGTAGCCGTGCCGGGCGAGCATGCGGGCCTGCGTCTGAGGGCCCGAGCGGCCGGGGAAGGCGATCACGGCGGCGCGGTTCCGGGAGGGGATGTAGGAGGCGGCGAGTTCGACGCCGTCGCTCGTCGTGAGCGTGACGCTCTCGGCGGTCGGGCCGAAATCGATGTTATCCGCCGGAAGCCGCCCCACGTGCGTGCCGATGTATGCGACGCCGAGCGGCAGCGCGACCGCGAACGCGATCGCCGCGGCGGCCACGGCGATGAGAGCTCGGAGGAGGTACCGGCGGCTGCGGCTCCCCTCCATCCGTCGCGTCTTCCACAAGGTCACTCCGGCGACGGCGATGAGGGTGATCCCGGCAGCCAGCGCAGCCAGGCCGGTGTAGTCGTCGCCCGACGGCCCGCCGTCGATGGTGTAGTAGGCCGCCTCGCCCCCGGCGACGACGCCGAAGACGCCGGTGACCAGCGCGACCACCGCGCGACGCGCGCCCTGCCCGCGTCGATATACCGTCACCGCCAGCGCCAGCAGGACCAGGGGCACGAGCCCGCTGACCAGGTGGTCGCCCGCCGATGCGCCCGGCTGAGGCTGCAGGAAGTTGTCGTCGACGACGTGCAGAGCGATGACGGCGAAGCAGCATGTCGCCAGCCGGGTCACGTCGTCGTCAACTGCGTGGCTCCGCCAACCCCGGTTGCCGGCGGACGCGGCCTGCGCATGCCCATGACGAGGGCGAAGGCGCCGGCGGCCGCCAGGGTGGCGCCGGCGATCAGCAGGCCGATGCCGAGCCAGTGCAGGAAGCCGAGCTTGGCGCCGATGCTCACGCCGGACGAGACACCGCGGGAGCCGTCGGCATTCATGATCACGACGGCCCAGGCGCCCTTCTGCACCGGCCAGGTCATTGTCTGGCGCCCCGAGCCGGATGCAGACCGCGCCCAGAAGGTCTCGGCCGCCGGCGCGGCGGCAGCGGCGCTGCCCGGCCGGCGTACGGTGGTCATCGAGAGGGGGTCGACCTCGAAGTCGGTGATCTCGTCGTGCCCGACACCCCGCAGGTATCTGTCCACCAGCGGCTTCCGGGCGATGCCCACGAAGATCGGCTTGGATGCCGTCCCGGACGCCGTCACGCGGACGGTGCCGAGGCGGGCCTGACGGAAGAGCCAATCGGGGCCGTTGGTGCCGACGTCGAGGCCGTTCGAGACGAGCGCATGGGTCGGCGTCGTCAGGGTCCTCACACCGGAGGCGTAATAGCCGTCGGAATCCCGTTGCGTGGCGTCGGCGGCGATGACGACACCGCCGCCCACAAGCGCTGCGGCTGCAATCACCAGCACGAGCGCGCCCGCGATGATCGCCGCGAGATGTCCGCCGCGACGGCGGGGATGAGGATCTGTCGCCGACGAGGTCATGGAGCCGTCCTTCGCTTTGGGGTCAGATCGGACGTGCTGGGGGCCCCGGCTGGGGCCCCCAGCACGGGTATCACTCGTACTGGAGCGCTTCGAGGATGTTCAGCCGCGAAGCTCGCCGCGCCGGCAGGATCGCCGCCAGGATGCCGGCGAGGATCGCGATGCCGACAAACACGACGAGCGTTCCGTAGGGCACCGCGAACACGACGCCGTACTGCGAGAGGGCCGTCGTTGTGAGCACGGCGAGGAACATCCCAACGCCGATGCCGAGCGCCGCGCCGATCAGCGCGGTGACGATGCTCTCGTGCCTGATCATCCTCCGCACCTGGCGGCGCGTCATGCCGATCGCCCGCAGCATCCCGAGCTCGCGCGTTCGCTCGAACACCGAGAGGACGAGCGTGTTGATGACGCCGAAGAGGCTCACGATCACCGACAGGCCGAGCAGGGCGTACAGGATCTGCAGGGTCTGGTTCAGGTCCTTGGTGCGGCTGTTCCGGAACTCGTCCCGCGTCTCGACGACGGCGGCCGGGAACGCCGTCAGGCTCTTCTGGAGCGCGGCGGTGTTGGCGTCCGACGGACCGCCGCGGATATTCACGAACGTGAACTCGTTGTCGTGGTTTGCGAACGCTCCGTCGAACGTCGCGTTCGACACCGAAACCTCGCCGAACGGCGAGCCGCCCTTGGGAGGATCGACGATCCCTGCGACTTGAACCCGGATGGTCTTGCCGGTCGGGGTCTCGATGGCGAGCGGCGAACCGACCTTCAGCGAGTTGTCGGTGGCGTACCGGTCGAGGACGAACGCTCCCCGTGCGCCCAGCTTCGCCGGGACGCTGTTCGAGCCGGCCTTCCACGTGATGTCGACCACCTTTGTCAGACTCCTATCGACCCCGGTGACGAAGATGGTCTTTCCGTCCACCTTGGCCTCACCGGAACGCATCTGGGACACCGCCTCGACGCCGGGGGCGGCCGCGACGGCATCGGCAGCCTTGTTCGTGAGGGTTTGACCGTTGCTCCCGCCGGACACCGAGTAGTCGGCGAGGAAGAGCGTGTTGACCGCGTCCGTGAACGAGCTCTTGAAGCCCTGGCCGATAACCGCCACGAACGTGATCAGCGCCAGGCCGATCATCACGGCGGCGGCTGTCGACGCCGTCCGGGCGGGGCTGCGGACAGCGTTCTCCCGGGCAAGGCTTCCGGCCGTACCGCCGAACCGTGCTCCCGGCGCTCCGAGAACGAAGGCCAGCGGACGGACGATCCGGGTCGCGATCATCGCGACGGCCACGAACATCAGCAGGACCCCCGCGACGAGCACGAACAACCGCGTCTTGATCTCGACATCGCTCGCGAACATGCCGTACGAGAAGAGCGCGACCGATGCCACCCCGACGATCGCCGACGTCACGAGCGCATAGCGGGCGAACCGGGACGCCGGCATGACCGCGCCCTCGCGCACTGCGGCGATCGGCTCGACGCGCGTGGCGCGCACGGCCGGCCGCAGGCTTGCCAGGAGCGAGATCAGCGTCCCGACCGCGATGCTCACCACAACCGTTCTCATGGAGAACACGAGGCTGTGGTCGGGGAGGTCGACGCCGGTCGCCTTGAGGATCGCCATCAGCGCGACCGCGATCCCGAGGCCCAAGAAGAGCCCGACGATCGAGCCAAGGAGGCCGACGACCACCGACTCGAGGATGACCGAGCCGAGCACCTGCCGCCGCGAGGCGCCCAGCGTCCGCAGCGTTGCCAGCTCCCGGATCCGCTGCGCGACCGTAATCGCGAGCGTGTTGGCGATGACGAAGCTGCCGACGAAGAGCGCGATGCCGGCGAAGCCGAGCAGGGCGTACTTGATGACGTTCAGCCCATCCTGGGTTTCGCGGCTGTCCGAAGCCGCCTGGTCGGTCGCCGACTTGACCTGGGTCGTGTCGGACAGGAGCGGGGTGATCTCGCGCACGAGCTGCGCGGGGGGTACGCCCGCGTCAGCGCCCACGCGGATCACGTCGAGCTTGCCGACCTTGTCGAAGAGGCGCTGTGCCGTCGGCAGGTCGAAGACCGTGATCGTCGTCTTGCCGATCGATCCGACCGAGCCGAAGCGGACAATTCCGCTGATCCGGTACTCGACAACGGGGCCGTCCGCGAACGCGCCGACGGCTTCGCCGACCGTGAAGTGGTGCCGATCGGCGGTGGACTGGTCGATGGCGATCTGTCCGTCGCCCGACGGCCACTGCCCGGTCACGAGCTTCATCGGGTTGAGGCTCTCGTCGGCAGCCGATGCGGCGATGCCGAGGGCGATGCCCTCGTCCACGCTGCCGATCGCACCGCCGTCGGGACTGACGAGCCGCGCCTTGTCCTCGATGGAGCCCTGCGCGGCGTGGACGCCCGGGAGGGACTGGACCTGGGTGAGGATACTGGCCGGGAACGCCGGCGCCGCGTCGCTCTGGGTGCTCGAACCGACCGCAGGCTTCGAGCTGATCACGGCGTCGGTGGACTTGTACGACTCGTTGAAGATGCTGTCGAAGCTCTTTCCGAGCGTGTCGGTAAGGACGAACGCGCCGCTGATCATCGCGACGCCGAGCACGATTGCGAAGGCGGTCAATGTGGCCCGGAGCTTGCGTCCGAGCAATCCCTTGATGGCGACGCCGATCATGGCGACGTCACTTCCTGAAGCGTCTCGAGGATCTCGTGGGCCGTCGACGAGCCGATGTCCTTGACGATCCGCCCGTCGGCGAGGAAGAGGATCCGGTCGGCGATGGCGGCCGCATGGGCATCGTGCGTGACCATCACGGTCGTCTGGCCATAGCTCGAGACGGACGCGCGCAGAAGCTCCAGGATCTCTCCGCTCGTCTTCGAGTCGAGGTTGCCCGTCGGCTCGTCGGCGAACATGACCGTGGGCTTGGAGACCAGGGCGCGCGCAATGGCGACCCGCTGCTGTTGCCCACCAGAGAGCTGCGACGGTCTGTGTGAGAGGCGGTCCCCGAGGCCCACGGCGGTCGTCAGCTCCTCGATCCACCCGGCGTCGGGCTTATCGCCTGCGATGGAGAGCGGCAGCATGATGTTCTCCCGTGCCGTCAGCATGGGCAGCAGGTTGAAGAATTGGAAGATGAACCCGATGTGCTCGCGCCGCAGTTTCGTCAGCTGCGTGTCGTTGAGTCGGCCGATCTCGATGTCGGCGATCCGGACGTCGCCGGCGGTCGGTTGGTCGAGCCCGGCAAGAATGTGCATCAGCGTCGACTTCCCGGAGCCCGAAGGCCCCATGACGGCGGTCAGCGCACCGCGCGTGACATCGACCGAGACGCCCCGGAGAGCATGCACCGCTGTCTCCTCAACGCCGTACTGGCGGGTGAGGTCTTGGGCCGACACCACCGGGGCGCGCGCAGCTGCCACCACGGGTGCCCCGCTCGCCTCCGTTTCAGCGCCTGGGGTGCTCGGGCTGTCGACCGGGCGGCCCGCCGGCTCATCCTGGATCACGCGTGTCTTCATCGCTGCACTTCCGATCGGGTGGGGTGGCAGCGAGCCTCGCAGCACGAGCGACACCGAGAAAGGGAGGAACCCGGTGTCTTGCGGGGCGGGTTTCTGGTGTCTCGTGCCGCCGGCGGATCAGGAGCGGAGGTAGAGCAGCACCGCGAGCACCCGCCGCGAGTCGCTCCCCGCGGACGGGAGTCCCAGCTTGTTGAAGATGGTCGATACGTACTTCTCGACCCCGCGCAGGGTGATCACGAGCTTGTCCGCGATCCCCTGATTTGACCGCCCCTCCGCCATCAGCACGAGCACCTCTCGCTCGCGGGGCGTCAACGCCGCGAGCGGATCGTCATCGCGGTGTCGCGAGACGAGCGTCGAGACGATGATGGGGTCGATCGCGGAGCCGCCTTCGGCGATCCGGCGCACAGCACTCGTAAACTCGGCGACTTCGCTGATGCGGTCCTTGAGCAGGTAGCCGGCGCCGGCCGCGGTATCGGTGAACAGCTTCAGTGCCAGCCCGACCTCGACGTACTGTGAGAGCACCAGCACGCCGACCGAGGGGTGCTTGGCGCGAATCTCGAGCGCCGCTCGAAGGCCCTCGTCCTGATGCGTGGGCGGAAGCCGGATGTCCACGATCGCGACGTCGGGCGCGTAGCTCCGCACCTTCAGCATCAGATCGTCGGCTGTGTCGCAACATCCCACGACGTCGAACTCCGCGGCCCGAAGGAGGCCCGCGACCCCCTCGCGGAGCAGAACGCTGTCCTCAGCGATCACCGCGCGCACGGGATCTCCGCGCGGATCCGTGTACCACCGCCGATAGGGCTCCAGATCCGGAGGCGTCCGTCGAGCGCTTCGACGCGGTCGGCAATGCCGCGCAGCCCGCCGCCGCGCTCCGTGTCGGCGCCGCCGATCCCATCGTCGGTCACTTCGATGAGGACGCGGCCGTTCGAGCGGCTGACTTCGACGGTCGCGGACGACGCCTGCGCGTACTTGCCGACGTTCGTCAGCGTTTCACACACCAGGTAGTACGCCGCGACCTCCAGAGCCTCCGGCAGGCGCCCCTCCGTCTCCACTCCCAATCGAACACGGACCGGAGCAAGCGCGGCGAGCTGCTCGAGCGCGACCCCGAGCCCATGCGCGGTGAGGACTGCCGGATGGATGCCCCGCGCGATCTCACGGAGCTCCGACAGGGAAACGGCGATCTGACGCTGGGCCCGATCGAGCCGCTCCTGAGCCCCCTTGTCGCTGGAGAGGTCGCTCCCAAGCAGGCTCAGCTCCAGAGAGAGCGCAACGAGGCGCTGCTGCGCCCCGTCGTGGAGGTTGCGTTCCAGCCGCTGCCGCTCCTTGTCTGCAACCTCCACCATCCGTGCCCGCGAGCCCCGCAGCTCCTGGAGCCGCGCGCGCAGCTCGACGTCGAGGCGGGCGTTCTCGAGCGCGATGGCTGCTGCCGCCGTCACCGCAGCTAGGAGCTCGGGCTCTTCCGCGAGCGATCCGTCGTGCAGCAAGGCCGCCACCGGGATCCCGTCCCGATCGATGAGCGTCGTCGCGATGCCGGTCTCCTCGGACGGCAGCACCACCGGCCTGCCGTCGAGCCCGGCGTAGGTTCCGAACTCCGGCAGCCAGTACACGAGCGAGAGCGAGGGGTCACGGAGGGCCTGCGCCAGCGCATCGCGCAGCCCCTTGGGAGTTGGATTGGGCCTGAGCTCGACGATGAGATCGCCCACGGCCGAGCGTGCCAGGCGCGCATGCAGGAGCCCGGCCAGGAACACGAAGGGGCCGAGCCCTACGACGAAGAACGTGACGCGTCTGATCGTCTCGAACGGGACATCACCGCTGACCATCCCGGATGCTGCAGAGAGGTACAGGAACGCCAACATCACGAGCGCGACGGCGAAGGTGTCGACGAGCAGATCCAGCGAACGGCGCAGTGGTCGGCCCGCGTCTCGTCTCCGACCCACGAGGATGCCAACCCCAACGAGGCACAGGACGCTGAGCACGACGAGCTGCGCTTGCTGCACGAGGTGGCCCATGCCGGGCTCGGACGCAACCGCAAGGAGATTGTCTCGCCCAAACCCGCCGAGCGTCATGCCGGCCAGCTGGACCGCCAGTGCGGTGACGTAGCCCACTACCAGCAGCGCACGGTCGGACCGGTGTTCCAGCCGCCCGCTCGGAAAGGCCAGGAACACATGAAGAAACACCACCGCCGGGACCAGGTCGAACGCGATCCCCAGGGTGAACGGCACGGCAAGGTTGGCCGAGGAGAGGCTGGAGACGAACCAGGCGCCGCCGGCCAAGACCATCAAGAGGCCGAACCGGCTCTCGGGCCGGCGCCACCATGCGACGACCCCGGCGAGGACGAAGCCCAGCAATCCCCATACCTGCAGGGCGGCATGCACACCCGGCTCGGGAATGTGATCACTCGTCAACGCCAGCAGGATCGTGCATCCGGCGGCAGCCAGGGCGGCAACCACGATCGCGCACACGAACGGGGGACTCGGTGGCCGAGTCGTGGCTTCTGCGGTCGGCGTCCGTGTGCCGCTGGTGGCGATGCGTCAGCTCCCTTCTGAGCTGGCTTGCCGGCCGGAGCGACGAACCTCTCAGGGCGAACCGGCTACGCGGTCAGGGCACTGATAAGGAGGCGCTCGAATCACGAGGATACTCCGGATCGCGGCTTGATGCTGGCTCCGGGCCTGGCCGGCCCGGGCGCTCAGGCGGATCGCGGCCGAGGATCCGCTTGGCCCTGTTCCTGGACTTCGGGAGGTTTCCGCCGCCACGATTCACCAGAAAACCGGCGTACGAACGACAGGTATTCCGCCTTTCGGAGAGCCCACGAAGGCGCGAGGATGGTGCGATGATCCTCCGAGCCCGTGTTCGGCAGGCGCTGTTTCTGGCGGCTGCGGCGGCGTTCGTGCCGTCCGGGGCGGCGGCGGCCAGTTCCGCCAGGCACATAGCCGGGCACGACGGTCACCCGCGCATCCTGACGACGGTGCTGCACACTCCAGCCGGCACCGACCCGTCGGAGCCGCATCTGGCCGTCGATCCGAACGACCCGGGGCGCCTGTATGCCGTCGCTCAGGTGCAGATTCCGGGGCTCTTGACGCAGGAGCTGATGTGGCGGACGAAGGACGGGGGTCGACGGTGGCTACGGTCGCCACTCTTGGGCGGGGCGGACAATACGTCGAGTACGAATGGCTTCTCGGTTGATCCGTCCGTCGCGGCGGGAGGCAAGGCGCTCGTCCTGTTCGGGGCATTCGCGTTGGATGCCGACGCAGCCGCCGGGAAGGCGACTTTGCGGATCGGCACGCGCGTCTCCACGGATCGCGGAGCGACCTTCAGCGCGTTCGGCACCGCGGAGCGGGTGACGCTGCCCCTGTGCGTTTTCACCACCGGCTGCCTGCCGCCACCCAACTCCCAAGGGCTCGACAAGCCGTGGCTGGCGATCGACGGGACGCATGGCCGCTTCGGTGGCTCTGCATACCTGGTGTGGGTGCACGACTACGCCGACGGCCGCCACCAACTGCGGTTCTCGGTGTCGCGCGACCGCGGCCACACGTACTCGACGCCGATCGTGCTCGACCGGTCGACCGCAGCACGCCTGGACGGGCTCGAGGAGCTCGCGCAGCTGGCGGTCAGGCCCGACGGCACGGTCGACCTCGTCTGGAACGCGGTTCGCCAGGGCCGACCGGTGATACTCCACGCGGTTTCGACGGACGGCGGCGCAAGCTTCCGCACACAGAGGCCGATCGCCCGGCTGAGGCAAGGAGCCAACCGTTCCGGGATCGTGACGACCCTCGCCGTCTCACGGACCGGTCGCATGGGCATCTGCTGGTCGCAGGCGAGGTCGCCTAACCGCTACGACCCCCTGGTCGCGTGCAAGATCACCGACCACGACGGGTCGTGGAGCCACGCGCACCGGATCATGCCGGGGGACGGCTCGCGGGAGTACCTGCCCGCAGCGGGATTCCAGGGTGAGAGGCTTTGGGTCGCGGCATATGTCTCCGATGCCACATCGACGCGGCTGGTGGCCGTCGGCGCGCGGCGCCATGGATTCGACCGCGGCATCACGGTGCATCGGTGGCCGGTGCCCGGGTCACGCATCTGCGGCCCCCGCGTGCCCGAATGTCTCGACACGGCGACGTTCATCGGCGACTACATCGGGCTCGTCGCGACCCCACGGCAGGTCGTCATCGACTACATCGCACCGTCCCGGAATCGCTCCCAGCAAAACCGGATGGTCATCTCATCACTGTGGCTGGGGCACGACGACCGTCGCGCTCCATGAGCCCCCGACTCCCGGCGGCCAGCCGGCCGGAGACCATTGCGTGAAAGGACATCGATGAACGAGCTTGCTGATTGGACCGAGGTGCTGGTGGTGGGTGCGGGGCCGGTGGGCTTGGCGGTTGCCGCCTCGTTGGCCGGGCATGGCCATGACGTGACGGTGGTTGATCGGCAGGCGGCAGGAGCGAACACCTCGCGCGCTGCGGTCGTGCACGCCCGGACGCTCGAGATGCTCGATCGGATCGGTGTCTCGGAGCGAATGGCAGGGCTCGGTATCCAGGCTCGGCAGTTCACCATCCGTGATGGGGATCGCGAGCTCGTACCGGTCCGGTTCGACGATCTCCCGACCGAGTATCCGTACACGCTGATGATCCCGCAGAACATCACCGAGCAGATCCTGCTCGACCGCTTCGAGGAACTCGGCGGCAAGGTCCACCGCCCGTACGTCGCGACGGGGGTGAGCCAAACCGCCGACTCTGCCGAGGTCACGCTCGACAGCGGCGACACGATCAAGGCCCGGTACGTCGTTGCGGCCGACGGCATGAACAGCACGATCCGCGACCGGGCCGGGCTCGGGCACGAAGGCAACGATGCGCTGGCGCTGTCCTTCGCGCTGGCTGACGTCCGGGTGGAGGGCGGCCTGCCCGCGGACGAGGTCATGCTGTTCTTCTCCATACCCGGCATGTTGGTCGTGGCGCCGCTTCCGGATGGGTCGTTCCGGCTCGTGGCCGAAGTCGACGATGCGCCCGAGCAGCCGGACGTCGCCTATGCGCAGCGACTGCTGGACACGCGCGGGCCGCGTAGCACCGCGACGAGAGTGACCGAAGTGATCTGGGGGTCCAGGTTTCGGATCCACGAGCGGGTGGCGGACCAGTACCGGGCCGGGCGAGTTCTGCTCGCCGGAGACGCCGCACATACCCACAGCCCGGCAGGTGGCCAAGGGATGAACCTCGGCCTGCGTGATGCCGTGACGCTCGGCGATGCTCTGTCGGTCGCGCTGCGGGAAGGTCGCGAGGACAAGCTCGACGAGTACGCGGCCCGCAGTCGTGCCGAGGCCATGCATGTGGTCGCACTTGCCCACCGGCTCACCCGACTGGCCACTGCCCCACGAGCGGTTCGCCCGCTGCGCAACGTCGGACTACGCCTCCTTGCACACGTGCCGACGTTCCGCCGCCGCCTGGCCGAGCAACTCTCCGCCATCGGCCATCGCTGAGGCAAAGGCGGAAGAGTCACCGCCTAGTGGCGTCGAACGTCACACCTGGCCCTCGCCGGTTTGCGACAAGCCGCGCTAGTGGCCGCGGCAGCCCAGGCGGACCGGCGTCCTCACCAGGCGGCTGCGCGACAACCGCGGCGCACCTGGCGCCGCTGGCTCCTGAGGACGGGCTCTATCCATCCTGATTTCTTGACCTGTTCATGGACGCGTTCAGGAGCGGGCGAGGAGAATCGAACTCCCGTCTTGAGCTTGGAAGGCTCTTGCTCTGCCATTGAGCTACGCCCGCGCGGGTGTCACATGGTATCGCCGCGCGTGGCGGCCGCCTTGGCCCGCGGCGCGCGCTTGCGGCGCGTCCGCGGCGCGGCGACGACGTCCGAGAACTTGACCCGATCGGTGACGCACACCTCGGCCGAGCCCGAGATCGTCTCGCGCAGGAGGCCGCTCGCCTGGAGCGCCTCGCGGTTGTCCGGGTCGTCGTTTGCCCGGATGCGGTGCTCGTCCGACTCCCACAGCTGCATCAGCACGATGCCCTCGTCGGTCGGGGCCGTCACCGACGCGATCAGCCCCTCGGGCATCCCGAACGACTCGGACAGCTTGTCGGACGCCTCGAGCAGCCGATCCGTGTTCCCACGCATATGCACGAGGGCGAGCACGCTCATCGCCTGACCGATCCTACGTGGTCGCCGAGGTCGACGTCGTGCTCGTGCCGGAGGTGACAGTCTCGGTCGTGGTCTCGGTGACCGTGGTCGTCGTCCCTGTGTCGAACACGGTGGTCGGGATCACCACCGTGGTCACGACGGTGCTGGTCGTCCCCGGGAGGGTGGTCGTGATCGTGCGCTTGATGACGTGCGTCACCACGTGCGCCGGGAGCGGCACGGTCGTCTCCGGGACGGAGATGACGCTGCCCTTCTTGACGACGACCGTCTGCGCCGGTACGCGAACCACCGTCTGGTGGTTGACGGTGATCACCTTTCCCTTCACGTGGATCGTGTGGGTGGCGGCGGCCGCGGAGCCGGATCCGCCGACGACGCTCCCCAGCCATACGCCCCCGGCGAACAGGGCAAGGATGACGGGCAGCCCGATCAAGAGCCGGTGCGGGTACGCGCGCGCCCGCCCTACGGCGGCCGTCGTCGCGAGCACCGGCATGCCCGGTGTCGGCGCGGGTGTCAGCGACTGCGGCGGGTGCGTCGTCGCCGCTGTCGCGGCAGCGACCGTCGCAGCGTTGCCACCGGCTGCCGTCGCAGCCGCTGCTCCGGCGGCCGGCCTGGCTGCGGCGACCGCGGCCTCCTCGTCCCGCTTGCCCGGGAACGCGAGCCACAGCAGGAAGCGCAGGATGACGAAGAGCAGCACGCCGTTCGCCACCAGGATGGCAATGGCCAGCAAGACCTTTGCGAAGACTCCCACAGCAACCTACCCGTCGTTGAGACCCGGGAACGGTACCCCAAACTGGGCGGAGGTGAAGGCATTGTCACGGTCGTCTCGACCTTTCGCAAGCAGATGGTTGATTCCACGCCCCCGCACGCCTGGACGTCCGGCTGTCAGCGGGGTTCCGTTCGCGGCCGGGGCTGCGCCTCGGCGTCTGCGTGATCGCAGACACCTCGGACCGCGGTCAAGGGCGTTCGCCCTTGACCGCTTGAACCGTCGCATTGCGGCGTCCTCGCCCGCTCGCGTGCGGAGCACGCGTCGCGCGCTGCGTCCTTGCGCTGCTCGGTACGCAACCGCCCAGGACGGCACGGGCGCGCGGAATCAGCCATCTCACGCCCTCCACCCCCGGTACCGGCGCGGCCGCACGGCGATCACCGGCCCCTCGGGCGGGCGCTCGGCGTACTGCGGATACGTGGCTGCCAGGGCGCCCAGAGCCGCCTCACGCTCCTGCGCGGACTCGACCACCGACGCATCGCCGTCGACGCGCACCCACCACAGGCGCGACCAGTCGTCGTCGTAGCGATCGGCCAGGAGCGCGACGCGCGGCTCGGCGGCGATGTGGCGCAGGCGGGCGAGCGCGGCCGTCGCCTTCGGCTTGTGGTCGACCGCGGTGTAGATCGCCTCGCCGGAGAACGCGAAGCAGACGGGCACGACGTGCGGCGAGCCGTCCGGGCGCACCGTCGCCAGTCGGGCGACCGGCGCCGAGGCGAAGAGCGCTCGCGCCTCAGCCGGATCGAGCCGCACCGGACGTGCTCGCGTACGCCGCGGCCAGCCCCGGCGCGAGGTAGTCGGGCAGGTTGGCCTCGCCCTGGAGCGTCTCCATGAACGTGCGGTCGTCGTCGGCGGTGAGCCCGTCGAGGGTGAGCGGCCCGAGGACGCTCGAGAGCGGCGGCTGGGCCGCCAGGAGTTGCTCGCTCGGAAGCACCGAGACGCCGCCCGCGGGGTGCATGCGAAGCGCGTGGTCGGTGTGCTCGATCTCGTCGAGGACGAGCGTCGGCCCCTCCGGCCGCGGCTCCGGGGCGACGACGCCGGGGACGGCCGCGACCACGGCGGGCTCGAGCGCCCGCGCCAGCTCCACCAGGTTCTGGAGCGCGTCGGCCAGCGTCGAGCGGGCCTGGGCGAGGCCGACGGGGGCGACGTCGGGATCGTCGCCCGCCAGGGCGAAGTTCAGCAGGCGGGTGCGCCCGCCGATGCGGACGCTCTCACCGCTGGTCGTGAACGGCTCGACCAGGTGCGGCTGGCCGCAGGCGGCGATCCCGCCGATCATCACCAGCACGAGGTCGCGCTCGGTGGCAGCGATCAGCCCGGTGTAGGGATCGACGCTCGTCCCCGAGACGGCGATCAGATCCGCCCGCTTGCCGGCCTCGATCGAGCCGACCGCGCTCTCCCAGCCGAGCATCCGGGCGGCGGTCGACGTCGCCATCGCGACGATCTCCCGATCGGTGAAGATCGGGCCGCCGGCGGTGTTGGCGCTGACGAGCCGGGCGACCTTCAGCTCGCCGAGCAGGTTCTTGCTGCCGGACGGCGACCAGTCGGAGCCGAGCCCGATCAGCACGCCGGCCGCCTTCATCGCCGCGACGTCGGCGGTCGCGCCGTAGAGCAATAGGTTCGAGAGCGGCGACCACACCATCGCGGCGCCGTGGTCGGCGAAGATGGTGATGTCGGCGGGCGTGAGCGCGACGCTGTGGATCCCGATCAGGTGGTCGGAGATCGCCCAGGTCTTGTCCGGGAGCTGCAGCGCCTGGAAATGCGTCCGGGCGGAGGCGTCGACGCCCTCTGCGAGGTGGAGGAGCAGCCGGTGGTCGCGGGCGAGCTCGGCCGCGAAGGCGGTGATGTCGGACGCGGCGACATCGGGGATCCGGCTGTGGGCCGGCGGGAGCGAAGGATCGTCCGGCTTCTCGACGTTGCGCACGACGCCGCGGTAGTAGCGGGCGATTCCGGCGTTCGAGTAGAGCGCGATCCCCTGGCTCGTCGTCACGCCGGCGACCAGACACTTGGCCTCGACGAACCGCACCAGCGACGGGACGAGGCTCGGGGTCTTGCCGAGCACCTGCATGGGACCGCTGATCAGGCGGCGGTAGTCGGGGCCGGCCGACCACTGGCCGCGGTTCGTGAACGCCTTCGGCACCTGCCAGAGCTGCAGGCAGTTGTAGCTCAGGTGGTTGTGGAGCTCGATCAGCCCGGGGTAGATGGTGCCCGCTGTTCGCAGCACGGAGACCGGCTCGAACCCGGCGGGCGGCGGCTCGCCGGCGGGGACGACGGCGGCGATGGAGGCGCCCGAGATGTACACGACCCCGTCCGGGATCACGGTGCCCGCGCCGTCCATGGTGACGATGCGGCCCCGGATTGCGAAGCGGCTCGCCGCGGGGGCGCTCACGGAACCAAAGACTAGTGCAGCGACCCGACGGATTCTCAGGCGGCGGTGCGGCTCGGCCTGCGCCCGTCGCGGTGGCCGTCACCCGGCCGCGGCCGGCGCCGCCAGCGCCATCCGGGTGGCGGCCCGCCGCCGGGCGGGCCGGTGTCGGTCGCGTCGGGCGGGTCCGAGCCGGCCAGGTCGCGCAGGAGCAGCGCCAGGATCGCGATCCCCGGAACGTGCAGGCTCGCGACCGCCACGTAGATCCAGATCCCGCTCAGCCGCCGTCACCTCCGCCGTCGCCGCCCGGCCCACCTGGGCCGTGCCCGTCGCCCGGTCCGTGATGGTGGTGATGGTGGTGATGGTGGTCGGCGCCGGCCGGACCGGGGGGCGGGGGAGCCGTGACGGTCTCGGTCGCGGTGGCGGGGTCGGCGGTCACGGTTCGCGTGACTGTCTCGGTCACCGTGCGTGCCGCCGCGTTCGCCTGCTGCAGCTGCTGCGCCCGGGCGGTCGTCGTGACCGTCTCGACCGACATGACGTGGCCGGTCTGCCTGCTTCCCACGCTCACGCCCGCGAGCAGGCCGAGCATCAGACATGCCAGGCCACCCGAGACGACGATCGCGAACCGAACGGGATTCACTCCCATCGTGCCTCCAAACCTTCGCCCTGCCCGCCGATGCCCGACACACTACCCCAGCCGCCCGCGATCCAAAAGGCGTGCCCCCACGATGGGGGTTGACCCATGGCACCGGCGCATGTTCAATTTGGATTCCCCGGATCTTCACCACCCCCACGCGGTCCGGGCCGATGGAGGCGAGATGTGGCACGTTCAGCCATGCCGTGTGGACGCACGCGCATGAAGACACCGATCCTACTCACGGGCATGCACCGCTCCGGCGGGAGCTGGGTTGCGAAGATGATCGAGGGCGGCGGCGGCGTCGTGCATGTCAACGAGCCGTTCAACCGCCGCCACCCGCCAGGGCTCACGCCCGGGATCCTGCATGTTCCGCCGCCGCTGGCCTACCAGCACGTCGGCGCGCACAACGAGGCCGAGCACCTGGACGGGTTCCGCAATATGCTCGAGCTGCGCTACGACCTGGTCGCCGAGCTGCGCACGAACCACAGCGTGTACGACCTGGCGAAGGCCGCCAAGTACCTCACCGCCTTCACCTACGGCCGCGCCCGCGGCATGCGCACGCTGATCGACGATCCGTACATGGTGTTCGCGGCCGAGTGGCTGGCCGACCGGCTCGACTGCCGCGTCGTCATGCTCGTCCGCCACCCCGCGGGAATCGTCTCGAGCCTGAAGCGCATCGGCGCCGGCTGGGCCGACAACCTGCCCGACATCGCCGCGCAGCCGGAGCTGATCGGGCGCTACCTGCGCGCGTACATCGACGACATCGTGCGCGCCGCGCACGAGCCGCTCGATCCGATCGAGCACGGCTCCCTGCTCTGGCTCCTGATCCACTCGGCGATCGCGCAGCAGCTCGACCGCCATCCCGAGTTCATCCTCGTCCGGTACGAGGACCTGGCGACGGATCCCGAGAACGGCTTCCGGGAGCTGTACGAGCGTCTCGACCTGCCCTGGACGGCCCGTGCCGAGAAGACCGTCCGCGAGGGCAGCATGGCGGGCCCCGCCGCCCGCAACAACCCGTGGGGCCGCGTCGGGCTCGGCCGGACCGCGTACCAGCCGATGGACAGCAAGGCCAACGCCTGGGCCTGGCGCCGCCGGTTGGCCGCCGACGAGGCGGCCGCGATCATCGAGGCCACCCGGGCTGTCGCGGACCGCTTCTACGGCGCCGACGAGCTCGTCGTCGACCGCGCCCACGTGGCCTAGCCGCAGCCGTCTTCTCCGCCGGGTGTCACAGCCCGGCCCTCCGTCTCGTCATGTGGGTGTGAGCCCATTCGACGAGACGGAGGAACCGACATGCGCGTCTTCGTAGCAGGAGCGACCGGTGTGATCGGAAGGCAGCTCGTGCCGCAGCTGGTGGAGGCCGGCCACACCGTGGTCGGCAGCACGCGGTCGAGCGGAAAGGCGGGATGGCTGGCGGACGCGGGCGCGACGCCGGCCGTGCTGGATCCGCTCGACCGCGCCCAGGTGACGGCCGCGGTGCTGCGGGCCGAGCCCGACGCCGTGATCCACGAGCTGACGGCGCTGCGCGGCCAGGCCAACCTGCGCAACTTCGACCGCTCGTTCGCCGAGACGAACGTCCTGCGCACCCGCGGCCTCGACATCCTGCTCGAGGCGGCGCGGGCGGCCGGGGCGACCCGCTTCCTGGCGCAGAGCTACACCGGCTGGCCGAACGCCCGAGAGGGCGGCCCGGTGAAGACCGAGGACGACCCGCTCGACCCGCATCCGCCGAAGGCGATGCGCGAGTCGATCGCGGCGATCCGCTACCTCGAGGAGACCGTGACCGGGGCGGAGGGCATGGCCGGCCTGGCGCTGCGGTACGGGTCGCTGTACGGGCCGGGCACGTCGATGGCCGAGGAGTACGCGGCCATGATCCGGCGGCGTAAGTTCCCGGTGGTTGGCGACGGCGCGGCCGTGTGGTCGTTCGTGCACGTGGCCGACGCGGCCGCGGCGACCGTGGCCGCGCTCGACCATGGCGGCCCCGGCGTCTACAACATCGTCGACGACGAGCCGGCGCCCGTTTCGGAGTGGCTGCCGCAGCTCGCGGCGATGCTCGGGGCGAAGCCGCCGCGGCACGTTCCGGCCTGGATCGGCCGCCTTGCGACCGGCGAGGTCGGCGTCGCGATGATGACCCAGTCACGCGGGTCGTCGAACGCGAAGGCACGGCGCGAGCTCGGCTGGGAGCCCGCGCATCCGAGCTGGCGCTCGGGCTTTGCCGAGACCATCGGCGGGACGCCTCACGGGGTACGCTCCGGGCGATGAGTCGCGCGGCTGGCCACGGGGACGACGTCGCCATCCGGACGTCGGAGCTCGGCAAGCGCTACGGCGCGACGGTGGCGCTCGCCGGGCTCGACCTCGCCGTCTCGGCGGGCGAGGTGTACGGCTACCTCGGGCCCAACGGGGCGGGCAAGACGACCACGATCCGGCTCGTCCTCGGATTACAACGGCCGAGCGAGGGCAGCGCCGCGGTCTTCGGGATCGACGCATGGCGCGATCCTGTCCAGGCGCACCGGCGGGTGGCGTTCGTGGCCGGCGAGCCGATGCTGTGGCCGGCGCTCACCGGCCGCGAGAGCCTCGAGTTCCTGGCCCGCCTGCGCGGCGGCGTCGACGAGGCCTACCGCGGCACCCTGATCGACCGCTTCGAGTTCGATGCGCGCAAGCGCGTCCGCGACTACTCCAAGGGCAACCGCCAGAAGATCCAGCTGATCGCCGCGTTCGCGGCCCGTCCCGACCTGCTCGTGCTCGACGAGCCGACGAGCGGCCTCGACCCGCTGATGGAGGCGGCCTTCCGCGACACCGTCGCCGAGGCCAGGTCGGCCGGGCAGGCGGTGTTCCTCTCGTCCCACATCCTGAGCGAGGTGGAGGCGCTGTGCGACCGGGTCGGCATCCTCCGCGAGGGCCGGCTGGTGGAGGAGGGGACGCTCGCCGACCTCCGCCACCTGGCGGCCCGCGTCGTCGAGGCGACCTTCGACGGGCCGCCGCCCGACCTCGTGCTCCCCGACGGCGTGACGTCCACCCCCGTCGGCGAGAACGCCGTCCGGTTCGATGTCCGCGGGCCGGTCGGCCCGCTGATCGACCGGCTGGCGGGAACGGGCGTCGTCGCCCTGGTCAGCCGCGAGCCCAGTCTCGAGGAGCTCTTCCTGGCCCACTACGACCGCGGCCGCGAGCGTGTGGGGACAGCCGGCTAGAGCCGTCGTCCGCCACGCCCTGCGGGGCGAGCGCGTCCGCCTGAGCGTGATCGCGCTGATCGCGGTGCTCTACACGCTGGCGAACGTCATCGGCTACGCCCAGGCCTACCCGACGCCGGCGTCACGGGAGCAGTTCGCGCGCGCGTTCTCGGACAACATCGCGCTGCGCCTGTTCTACGGCGTGCCCCACGACCTGACCACGGTGGGGGGCTTCTTCGAGTTCCGGGCGATGGGGATGCTGGCCATCCTCGCGTCGGCGTGGGCGCTCTTCGCCGCCATCCGGGCGCTTCGCGGCGAGGAGGACGCCGGCTGCTACGAGCTGATCCTTTCGGGCGTGATCGGCCGCGGCGGCGCGGTGGTCGCCGTTCTGGCCGCGCTGGCGATCGAGTGCGCCGTGCTCTTCGCGCTGCTCCTCGTCGTCCTGCTCGTGTTCGCGGTCGCGGCGGGCGACATGACGACGGCGCAGGCGGCGATGGTGGTGGCGGCGATCGTGGGGCCGGCCGCAGCGTTCGCCGCGGTCGGCGCGCTCGCCTCGCAGCTCGCTCCGACCCGGCGCGCGGCCCAGGCCGGGGCCGGGATCGCGCTCGCCGCGGCGGTGTTCTTCCGCATCGTCGCCGATATCGGCCACGGCATCGGCTGGGTGCGCTGGATCACTCCGATCGGGTGGGTCGAGCAGGTGCGGCCGGTGACGGGCGCGCGGCCCGCGGTCCTGCTGCTCTTCGCGGCCGCCGCGCCGCTCGTGGCGGCCGTCGCCGTCGCGATCGCGCGCAACCGCGACCTGGGCGCGAGCGTGCTCTCGCGCCGGGCCACGGCCCCGTCGCGGATGACGCTGCTCGGCTCGCCGGCGCAGGCGGCCGTCCGCGGCGAGCTGCCGTCGCTCCTGGCCTGGCTCGTCGGCACCGGCCTGTTCGCGTTCGCGCTGGGCGCGTTCGCCCACAGCGTGGCCGAGGAGATGCGCAAGGTGTCGATCCGCACCTACGGGCTCGACATCGCGAGCGCGGCGGGGTATCTGGCCGCCGTGTTCGCGATCTTCGCGATGGTGGTGGCGCTGTACGCGGTCAGCCACGTCGGCGGCCTGCGCGACGAGGAGTCGTCGGGCCGGCTGGAGACCCTGTTCGCGCTGCCCGTGCCGCGGCGCTCCTGGATCGGCGGGCGGCTGCTGGTGGCGGCCGGGGCGACGATCGTGCTGTCCCTGACGGTCGGCTTCCTGGCCTGGGCGGGGTCGGCGGTGACGAGCGGCGGCGTCGGCCTCGGCGCGATGCTGACGGCCGGCGCGAACTGCATCGCCGTCTCGCTGCTCTTCCTCGCGCTCGGGGCGCTCCTCTTCGCCTGGCTGCCGCGGCCCAGCCCGGGCGCGGCCTTCGGGCTCGTCGGCGTCGCCTTCCTGTGGGAGCTCGTCGGGGCGCTGGTGGGGGCGCCGTGGTGGCTGCTCACGATCTCGCCGTTCCACCACGTCACCCAGGCGCCGCTCGTGGCCGTCGACCGGCGCGGCACGCTCGTCATGCTGGTCGTCGCCGCGATCGCCGCCGCGGCTGCCGTCGAGCGCTTCGCCAGGCGCGACCTGCAGACCGGCTAGCGGTCTCGGTGTGCGGGACGGCGGGACCCGAGCACCGCGCCGTACGAACGGTCGGAGAGGACCGACCAGCGCGACCGTGCCGAGAGCATCGACCCGAACGAGGCGAACGAGCCGACAGACCACGCCGAGCAGACGCTCCCGATCGATCCGATGGACAGCACCGACCCGAC
>Ga0075435_100000486_pt1 | contig 24106 bp, 25 predicted proteins | sample RhiMethybrSRZTD4_FD_75302 | JGI IMG/M metagenome (GOLD analysis project Ga0075435, IMG submission 75302) | Populus rhizosphere microbial communities from Tennessee, USA - Rhizosphere MetaG P. TD hybrid SRZTD4 | ecosystem: Host-associated > Plants > Roots > Rhizosphere > Soil | place: USA...
GCGATCGCCATCGTCATGTTCGTGCCGTCCATCGCCACCTACCTCCCGGCCCACCTGCAGGAGCAGTCGCGCGCCGAGGTCACGGAGGAGGTTGACGACAGCATGAACCGCCTCGAGGAAGATCCGCTGAAGCAGGGCCTACCGACACAAGAGGAGGCAGGAGAGAAAAAATAAGACCGGCAGTGCTGCAACCGAGCCGGGCTTCGGGCCCGGCTTTTTTTTGCTATAAGAAGGCGTGAAATTCGATTTCGATTCTCCGGTCGAGCGCGCCGGCAGCTGGAGCACGCGCTGGGAGCGCTACGCCGGGCGCGACGTGATCCCGCTGTGGGTGGCGGACAGCGACTTTCGCGCGCCGCCCGCGGTGCTGGAAGCGCTGGCACAGCGCGTCGAGCACGGCGTCCTTGGCTACACGGTGACGCCGCCGGCGCTGGCCGGGGAAATCGTCAAGCGCCTGCAGCGGCTCTACGGCTGGCGCGTGGATCCCTCCTGGCTGGTGTTCCTGCCGGGGCTGGTGGCGGGCCTGCACCACGCGGCGCGCGTGCTGTCGAAGCCCGGCGAGCGCCTGGCGATGCCGCGGCCGGTGTACCACCACCTCAAGCGTGCCGCCGAGCTCGCGCCGCGGCCCTTTACCGAAATCCCGCTGGTGCTGCAGGGCGGGCGCTGGGTGTTCGACGAGGACGCGATCCGGCGCGCCGGCCCGGTGCGCCTGTTCTACCTCTGCAATCCCCAGAACCCGGGCGGCACCGTGTTCCGCCGCGCCGAGCTCGAGCGCCTCGCCGCGCTGACCGGCGACGCGGTGATCATTGCCGACGAGATCCACTGCGACCTGGTGCTCGAGCAGGGCCTCGCCCACGTGCCGATCGCCAGCCTCGCGCCGGAGATTTCGCGCCGCACGGTGACGCTGATGTCGCCCAACAAGACCTGGAATTTTCCGTCGGCAGGCTGCGCCTGGGCGATCGTCGAGGACGCCGCGCTGCGCAAGGCCTTCGCCGCCGACGTCGATGCGCACGTCATGTCCTCGCCCTCGGTGTTCGGCTATGCGGCTTCGCTCGCCGCGCTGCGCGAGGGCGACGCCTGGCTCGCGGCGCAGATCGACTACCTGCGCGGCAACCGCGACCTGGTGGAAAAGACCGTCGGCTTGCCGCTGGCGCACGTCGAGGCGACCTACCTGGCGTGGATCGATTGCACCAGCCTGGGCGTGAAGGATCCCCAGGCGCATTTCCTCCAGCATGGCGTGGCGCTGTCGCCCGGATCGCAATTCGGCGTGCCGGAGTTCGTGCGCCTCAACTTCGGCACTCAGCGCGCGGTGCTGAAAAAGGCGCTGGAGAGGATCAGGAACGCATCCACGCCGAGCCCCAGAGGTTGAGCGTCCTCTGTTCGTGGGGCCAGGTGCGGTAGGGCGCCTCGCGCGTCATCCGCTCGAGCTCGGCGGAAAATTCCACCTTGTGGCCGTCGGGGTCCTCGACCATGAAGAACAGGTTGTTGCCCGGCCCATGCCGCCCCGGGCCCCACCACAGCGCGATGCCGAGGCGTCCCATGCGGTCGGCCCAGTCGCGGATGTCCATCCAGCCGTCGGTCTCGTAGCAATGGTGGTCGGGCCGCGATTCGGGCGCGCGGAACGCAGCGAAGCTGTGGTGTTCCGGGTCCGAGCGCAGGAAGCAGGCGCTGAGCGCCTCGCCCTCGAGCACGCGGTCGGATTCCAGCATGCCGAGGCCGGCATAGAACCGCACCATCTCCGGCAGGCGCGTCGTGGCGCAGACGAAATGCTGCAGGCGGCCCGGCAACCCGCCCGAAGAAGATTCATCTTCTGAAAGGCCGAAGGCGATGAGCCGCCCATCCGGGTCGCGCACGGCAAACGCGTCATCGCCAAACAGCGGCGTCGGCGACGCCTCGCGATCCTTGAGCGACCGGCCGAATGCCGCGAGGTGCGCCGCGTCCTCCACCTGAAGCGCGAAATAGGGCACGGCGCCGGCCTGGCCCGGCCCGACCACCAGCCGCCGGCCGCGCCCGGACACCAGCCATTCATCGGCGCCGATGTTCTCCACCCGGTCGCCGAGCAGCTCGCCATAGAAGCGCGCCAGGCGCTCGGGTTGCGGGCTGTCGCGCCGCAGATGGTGCAGGCGGGAGGGCCAGATGCCGGCACTCATGCCGTCACCTCGCGGCGCAGGGCGAGCGCCGTGTGCAGGATGCGCTCGAGGTGCGGATCGCGCACCCCGACGGCGTGCATGTGGTCGAGCGTATTGCGGATGTAGTCGACGTTGCGGCCGCGCTGGCCGATGCCCTGCGCGACCAGGCGCGCGCGGCCGTGCAGGTCGAGCTCGCGCACGTAGGCCGGGTGAGAGGGATCGGCAAGGAAGGCGAGCGCGCGCACCGTGCGTCCGGAGCGGCCGATCTGCGCCCGCACCAGCGTTGGCCGGTAGACGCGCCGCGGCATCTCGCGGTGCCACAGCCGGCGCAGCGTGCGGCCGATCTGCGAGGCGGTGATGCGGTAGAGCATGCCCCAGCAGGAGCCGCCGCGGCACAGGCCCATCACCAGCCCCGGCCGGCGCTTGGTGCCGCGGTAGCGCGTCGACAGGATGCACAGCGCGCGGTGGTAGCCGTGCACGCGCGCCAGGAATTTCTCGCTGAAGGTAAAGCAGGGCGACCACATCAGGGAGCCGTAGGCGAACACCCACAGCCGGCCCGGGGTCAACTGTGCGCTGAAGTCGCGGAGTCTCATCTAACGCTCCCGATTATAGTGAGATCGCGACAGTCAACCGGCGCCCCGCCGGCGCGTTGTTCGGCATACGTTATTCACCAAGGAGAAGTGACGTATGAAAAAGCTGCTCGTTGTCCTGATCGCGTCGGCCTTCACGGCGACCGCGTTTGCTCAGGCCCCGAAAGCCACGCCGGCGACTCCGGCGGCGCCGGCGCAGAAAGCCGAGTCGCCAAAAGCCGACAAGGGCGCGCCCGCCAAGACGGAGAAGAAAGCCGCCAAGAAGTCCAAGGGCAAGGCCAAAGGCAAGGCGAAAGCCGAAGCCAAGAAAGACGCCAAGTAACGCCCGCAAGGGTGATTCAAAGCCCGGCTCCGGCCGGGCTTTTTATTTGCGGTACAGTCCGCCGTTCATGAAGCCCGCATTGCTCCTCGCGCTGGCGCTGCTCGCGGGCGCCGCGCCGGCCCAGGAAACGGAGTGGCGACCGCCGCTCATCACCACGCCCGACGAGGTGGTGAGCGCCATGCTGCGCCTCGCCGGCACCGGCCCGGCGGACCTGGTCGCCGACCTCGGTTCGGGCGACGGGCGCATCGTCATCGCCGCGGCGCGCGATTTCGGCGCCCGCGGGCTCGGCATCGAACTCGACGGCCGCCTGGTCGAGGCCTCGCGCGAGCGCGCGCGCAGCGCGGGTGTCGCGGCGCGCGTGTCCTTCGTCCAGGGCGATGTGCTGGCGGCCGACTTCTCGCAGGCCAGCGTCGTCACCGTGTACCTGCTGCCGGGGCTTCTCGGCCAGCTGCAATCGCGCTTTGCCTACCAGCTCAAGCCGGGCACGCGCATCGTCTCGCATTCCTTCGGCATGGCGGGGTGGAAGCCCGACCGGACCGAGACCCTTCGCGTGACGCAGCCGCATCCCGGCCAGGGCGACGAGAGCCGGCTTTTCCTCTGGGTGGTGCCGGCCGAAGCACGCGGGACCTGGGAAGGCGCGGGCCTGCGGCTGCGCATCGACCAGAACTACCAGGAAATCGACGTCGACGGCGCTAGTCGAGCGAGCCTTTCCGGCACGGCGATCGCCTGGACCATCAGGGGCCTGGAGTTTCGCGGCCGCGTCGAAGGCGACCGCATCGTCGGCGATTTCGGCGGACAACCGCTGGTCCTGACCCGGCGGCGCTAGAGCACCTTGCCGGGGTTCATCAGCCCCTGCGGATCGAGGCTGCGCTTGAGCTGCTGCATCAGCTCGAGCTCGAGCGGCGACTTGTGGCGTCGGATTTCCTCGCGCTTGAGCTGGCCGAGGCCGTGCTCGGCCGAGATCGAGCCGCCCAGCGCATCGACCACGCCGTAGACCGCGCGGTTCACTTCCTCGCGGCGCGCGAGCAGCGCTTCCGGGCCGACGTTGAAATGGATGTTGCCGTCGCCGACGTGGCCGAAGGCGTAGACGCGCGCCTCCGGAAAGGCCGCGGCGAGCGCCTGGCCGGCGCGCTCGATCAGCAGCGGCGTCTTCGACACCGGCACCGAGACGTCGTGCTTCACGTTGGCGAATTGCGCCTCGGGAATGGACTCGCGGATGCGCCACAGGCTCCTCGCCTGCTCGACGCTTTGCGCCAGCACCGCGTCATGGCCATCGAGCGCCTGCGCCACGCGTTCCTGCAGCGCGGCGGGCGCGCCGCTGTCGGCGAGCTCCGTCAGCACGTACCAGGGCGCCGGCGTCCCCAGCGGGTCCTTGATCTCGGGGCGGAAGGCCATCACGGCCTCGAGGCAGCTGCGCGACACGAGCTCGAAGGCGCTGACACGGTCGCCGAGGCGGCTGCGCAGCCCGGCGAGCAGCTCCACCGCGGCGCCCGCGCTGGCGAGCGCAATCCACGCGGTGGCGGTCGCCGTGGGCCGCGGGTAGAGGCGCAGCACCGCGGCAGTGATGATGCCGAGCGTGCCCTCGGCGCCGAGGAACAGCTGCTTCAGGTCGTAGCCGGTGTTGTCCTTGCGCAGCGCGCGCAGGCCGTGCCACACGCGGCCGTCGGGCAGCACGACCTCGAGTCCCAGCACCTGGTCGCGCGCCCCGCCGTAGCGCAATACGTTGACGCCGCCGGCGTTGGTCGACAGGTTGCCGCCGATCTGGCAGCTGCCCTCGGCGGCCAGCGACAGGGGAAACAGGCGGCCGGCGCGCTCCGCCGCCTCCTGCACCGCGGCCAGCACGCAGCCCGCTTCGACCGTGATGGTGTCGTTCAGGGCATCGATCTCGCGGATGCGATTCAGGCGCGAGAGCGACAGCAGGATCTCGCGCCGCCCCCCGGTCGGCACCGAGCCGCCGACCAGGCCGGTATTGCCGCCCTGCGGCACGATGGCCACGGCTTTGCGGGCGCATAGCGCGACGATCCGCGACACCTCGCCGGTATTGGCCGGGCGCACCACGCACTCGGCAAGCGCCGAGTACTGCCGGCGCCAGTCGATGAAGTACGGTTTCGTGTCGTCGGGCGCGGTGAGGACGTTCGAACTGCCTACAATCGCGCTCAGTGCATCTTTCACGGGTTGAATTCTATGGTCAGTCGGGCAAGGAATATCGGGGATAAGCGGGGCCCTCAGCGCTACCGTCAGTCGGCCGGGCGCTACTACGAGGAGTTCGAGCTCGGCGACGTCTACGAGCACCGGCCGGGGCGCACGCTCTCCGAGGCCGACAACACCTGGTTCACGCTGCTGACGATGAACCAGCACCCGCTGCACATCGACGCCGCCTACGGCGCGGCCACCGAGTTCAAGCGGCCCCTGGTCAACTCCGCCCTGACGCTCGCCGTGGTGACCGGCATGAGCGTCTCGGACGTGAGCCAGAAGACCGTGGCCAACCTCGGCTGGGACAAGGTGCGGCTGACCGCGCCGGTGTTTGCCGGCGACACGATCTATGCGGAGTCCGAGGTGATCGCCAAGCGCGCCTCGAGATCGCGCCCGCACCACGGCATCGTCACCGTGCGCACCACGGGGAAGAAGGCCGATGGCACCGTCTTCATGACCTTCGAGCGCTCCTGCCTGATCCCGATGCGCGGCCACGCGGTGGACGATCGGCTTGATTACTAGGGCGCTGATCGCCTTTCTCCTGTGTATTTCCCTGGGAAAGGCGCAAGCGGCTCCAGTGGTGGTCGGCGCGGTGGTCACCGAGACCGGCATGCAGGCGCCCCTCGCCGCGGGCTATCGCAAGGCGCTGGTCCTCTGGCAGGAGGAAGTGAATGCCGGCGGCGGCCTGCTCGGCCGCCCGGTGGAGCTGCGGCTGCTCGACGACGGCTCGCAGGCGGTGCGCTCGCGCGAGCTGTACGCGAAGCTGGTGGGCGAAAAGGCCGACCTGCTGATCGGCCCCTACGGCACGGCCGCGACGCTGCTCGCGATCGCCGAGGCCGAGCGCGCCCGGCGCGTGATGGTGAATGGGGCCGCTCCCGCGCGCGCCGTCCTCAAGCGCTCGCCGCGCTACGTCTTCCAGGTCGCTGCGCCCTACGCGGCCTACGCCACGGGCATCGTCGAGCTGGCGCAGGCCGCGGGCTGCCGGGGCCTGTTCATCTCGGTGCGCGAGGAGCTGGCCGCGCTCGAGGTCGCCCAGGGCGCCCGTGAGCTCGCCCTGGCGCGCGGCCTGACGGTCGACGGCCCGGAGCCCTATGCGGGCGGGACCACGGACTTCAGCGCCGTGGCGGGCAAGGCGCGCGCCTACGGCGCCGAGCTATGGCTCGCCTTTGGCGAAACGCGCGACGTGGTCGAGCTGATGCGCACCTCGCTCGAGCAGGGCTATGCGCCTCCGGTCTTCTTCACCGATGCCGCCACGCAACCGCGCTTCCTGGAAGCGGCCGGGCATTGGGCCGACCAGGTTCTGGGCACGGTGGGGTACGATGCGCGGCTGGCATTCGGATCGAACAGGGAATTCGTGAAGGCTTTTCGCGCGCGGTGGGCCGCGGCGCCGGATCGCGCGGCGGCCGAAGGCTATGCCGCGGCGACGGTGCTCGCCGCAGGCGTGCGCCGGGCCGGCACGCTCGAGTCGCAGAAGCTGCGCGCCGCGCTCGCGGCGCTCGAGGTGGACACGGTGCTCGGGACCTACAAGGTGAATCCGGCCAACGGCGAGCAGGTCGGCATCCGGCCGGCCGTGGTGCAATTCGTCAAGGGCCGCACGGAAGTCGTCTGGCCGCCGCAAATCCGCACCGCCGAGGCGAGGATCGCATGCCGCTGAACCGCTCTTTCCTGTTCGCGCCGGGCAATGTCGCGCGCCGCGTCGAGAAGGCCCTGACGCTCGAGGCCGACGTCGTGATCCTGGATCTGGAGGACTCGGTCGCCGTCTCGGACAAGCCGGCGACGCGCAAGCTCGTGGCGCAGGCGCTGGCGCGCCCGCGGCGCGGCCGCTGCTACGTGCGGGTCAATGCCCCGTCGACGCCGTTCTGCTACGCCGACCTGGTCGAGACGCTGCTGCCGGGCGCGGATGGCGTGGTGCTGCCCAAGGTCGAGAGCGCCGCGGACCTGCATGCCATCGACTGGCTGATGGCGAACCTCGAGCACGAGCGCGGCATCGCCGTCGGCTCGCTTGACCTGATGCCGCAGATCGAGACCGCCGCCGGCGTGCAGCGCGTCGATCGCGTGTTCCAGGCGCGCAATCTGCGGCCCTATCCCGGCGCCTGGCGCGTGAGGCGCGCCGCGTTCGGCGCCGCCGACTACGGCCACGAGCTCGGCCTCAGCCCGACGCTCGACGAGCCGGAGCTCGCCGATGCGCGCGCGCGGCTGGTGCTCGCCTCGCGCGCCGCGGGGCTGGAGAATCCGATCGACAGCCCCTGGTTCCACTTCAAGGAAACCGCCGCCTTCCAGCGCGCGCTCGAGCGCAGCCGGCGCGGCGGCTTCCAGGGACGGCTGTGCGTGCATCCGGACCAGCTGGCGCCGGTGAACGCCGCCTACCTGCCGAGCGCCGAGGAATTGGCGCGCGCCGAGCGCATCGTCGCCGCCTTCCGCGAGGCCGAGGCGAAGGGCGCCGCCGCCATCCAGGTGGACGGCCAGATGGTCGACTATCCGGTGGTGCACCGGGCGCAGGCGCTGCTCGACGCCGTCAAGAAGAGCGCGTGACGCGGGACGTGGTGCTGGTTCCCGGGCTGTGGATGCCCGCGGCGGCGATGACGCTGCTCGCGGCGCGCCTTGGACGGCGCGGCTTCGAGCCGCAGGTATTCCCGCTGCCCGGGCGCGAGGCGATGGCGGCGAACGTCGAGCGCCTGGCGCGCTACGCCCGCGAGCGGCTCGCCGGCCGGCCGGCGCATTTCGTCGGCCACAGCCTGGGCGGCGTGCTGATCCTCGAGACGCTGGAGCGCCATCGCGACCTCGCCGTGGCGAGCGTGGTGCTGCTCGGCGCCCCGGTGCGCGGCTCCCGCACCGGGCGGCGCTTCTCGCGGCTCGGCCTCGGGCGCTGGATGATGGGCGCCTCGCTGGAGCACTGGGGGGAACGCGCGCCGCGCTGGGAACGGCCGGAGCCGCTCGGCGTCATCGCCGGCACGTTGTCCCTGGGTCTCGGCCGCCTGCTCGGCGGCATCGAAGGCGTGAATGACGGCGTGGTGGGCGTCGACGAAACGCCGGTCGAGGGCATGGCGGCGCACGCGCGCGTCGCAGTGAGCCACAGCATGCTGATCGCCTCGGACCGCGTCGGGAGCATGGTGGCGAGATTCCTTGCCGAAGGCCGCTTTGAATGAAGGCCGGCGCGCTGCTGCTGGCGCTGCTGCTCGCAGGCTGCGAGTCGGTCTCCTACTACGGCCAGGCAGTCGGCGGGCATCTCGGGCTGATGGCGGGGGCGCGGCCCATAGCGGAACTGCTCGAGGATCCGCGCACGCCGCCCGGGCTGCGCGCGCGGCTGGAGGTCGCGCAGCGCATTCGCGACTTCGCAGTGCGCGAGCTGGCGCTGCCCGACAACCGCAGCTACCGCTCCTACGCCGATCTCGGGCGGACGTTCGCGGTCTGGAACGTGGTCGCTGCGCCGGCGCTGTCGGTCGAGCCTCTGCCGCAATGCTTCCCGTTCGCGGGCTGCGTCGCCTATCGCGGCTTCTATTCCGAAAGCCGCGCGCAGCGCCACGCCGACCGGCTGGCCGAGGCCGGCAACGACGTGTTCGTCGGCGGCGTGCTCGCCTACTCGACGCTCGGCTGGTTCGACGATCCGCTGCTTTCCACCTTCATCCACGACGCGGACTGGCTGCTCGCGCGGCTGCTGTTCCATGAGCTCGCGCACCAGGTGGCCTACGCCAAGGGCGACACCACGTTCAACGAATCCTTCGCGGTGGTGGTCGAGGAGGAGGGCGTGCGCCGCTGGCTCCTGGCCGAAGGCCGCGGCGCGGACCTGGAGGTGTTCCGCGCCTCGCAGGCGCGGCGGCGCGAGTTCGGCGCGCGCATCCAGCAGGCGCGCGAGCACCTGGCGGAAATCTATCGAAAGGATATTTCCAGGGACGAAAAACTCGAATTGAAGCGCCGCGAAGTCGAGCGGCTGCGCGCCGACTACCCCCGGATGCTCCCGGCGCAGCTCAACAACGCTTTTCTCGCCTCCGCCGCGGTCTACACGCAGCGCGTGCCCGAATTCGAGCGGCTGCTCGCCGAGAGCGGCTCGTTGCCGGCGTTTTACGCGCGGGTGCGCGCGCTCGCGGCTAGCGGGCGGTCCAGCCCAGGTCCATCGACAGCGCCGAGCCAGTGATGACGCCGGCGGGCTCGGTGCAGAGGTAGGCGACGAAGTCCGCCACCTCGGCCGGCTCGATCAGGCGCTTCACCGCCGCCGGCCCGAGCATGATCTTCTCGATCACCTCGTCCTTGGTCATGTTGTTCGCTTTCGCCTGGTCGGCGAGCTGGTTGTCCACCAGGGGCGTCCGGACGTAGGCCGGGCAGATGGCGTTCACGGTGATGCCGTGCTCGCCGCCCTCGAGGGCCGCGGTGCGCGTGAGCCCGATCAGGCCGTGCTTGGCGGCGGTGTAGCCAACCTTGAACGGCGAGGCGACCAGCGCATGGATCGAGCCGATGTTCACCACGCGGCCCCATTGCTGCTTCTTCATCGCCGGCCAGCAATAGCGCGTCAGGAGAAACGGCGCGGTGAGCATCAGAAAGATCATCCGCTCCCATTGGTCCTCGGGGAATTCCTCGATCGGCGCGACGTGCTGGTAGCCGGCGTTGTTCACCAGGATATGCACCGTCCCGTGCTTCCTGAGGACTTCCTCGACGAGGTTCTTGCAGCCGGATCTCTGTGTCAGATCGGCCTTGATGAAGATTCCCTTCAATCGGGAAGCGTGCTCGCGACCCGCTGCTTCGTTTACATCTGCAAGGACCACCAGGCATCCGTCATGGGCCAGGCGCTCGGCGCAAGCAAGCCCGATGCCGCTCGCGGCGCCGGTGACCAGGGCGATTTTCTTCACGTCGGCGGCAGGTCGACGTGCTTGCGGTACGCCGGCCGCTCGAGCAGCCGCGCGAACCAGGCTTCCACGCCGGGCAGCTTCGGCCGCTCGATCGGCAGTCGGAACCAGAGCTGCACGTGGCAGCCGAGCGGAATATCAGCCATGGTGAAGGCGTCACCAGAAAGAAATTTGCTCTTGGATAAATAGACCTCGGGGACCTTCAACAGCTCGCCGCATTTGCGGACCGCCTCGTGGACGGCCTTCATGTCGCGGCTCTCGGGGGGCGTGCGCACCAGCGGCCAGAACACCGGGCGCTGGAATTCGCGCGAGAAGCTGTGCGTCCAGTCCATCCAGCGGTCGGCGTCGGCGCGCGCGCGCGGCTCGGCCGGGGAGAGCGTGCCGGCGCCGTGCTTGGCGGCGAGGTAGCGCACGATGGCGTGCGACTCCCACAGCACGAAGCCGTCGTCCTCGATCGTCGGCACCACCGAGTTGGGGTTCATCCTGATGTACGCGGGGGTCTTGGTCACGCCGTGCTCCATGCCGGCGTCGATGCGCTCGTACTTCAGGCCGAGCTCCTCCGCGGCCCACAGGACTTTTTTTACATTGACGGAATTTTTTCTGCCCCAAATCCGAAGCATTTTTTCTTTTCTAGAAACCTACAGCTTGACCATCGCGCCGCGGATCGCTGGCGCTGTAGTAGCCTCCGTCCAGCTTCCAGATCAGCTGCGCGCTGCCGAACTGGTTGTAGTCGTCGACGTTCACCAGGCGGTGGCCGCGACGCTGCAGCTCGTCGAGCGTCGCGACCGCGAAGCCGCCGTCCTCGACGCTGACGTCCAGGCCCTGGACGAAGCGGAAGCGCGGACCGTCGCAGGCGGCCTGGGGGCTCTGCCCGTAGTCGGCAATGCGAACCATCACCTGGGCATGGCCCTGCGGCTGCATGGTGCCGCCCATGACGCCGAAGCTCATCACCGGCTTGCCGCCCTTGGTGACGAAGCCCGGGATGATGGTCTGGTAGGGGCGTTTTGAGGGCCCGACGCAGTTCGGGTGGCCGGGCTTGAGGACGAAGGTGGCGCCGCGGTTCTGCAGCGAGACGCCGTCCACCACCACGCCGGAGCCGAAGCCCATGTAGTTCGACTGGATGAAGGACACCATCATGCCCGAGGCGTCGGCCGCGGCGAGGTAGACCGTGCCGCCCCTGGGCGGCTTGCCGGCGCCGAAATTCTGCGCGCGCTTGAGGTCGATCAGCCTGGCGCGTCCCTTCAAGTATTCCTTGTCGAGGAGCGATGCCGGAGTGACGCTCTTCATGTAGTCGCTGTCGGCGACGTAGGCCCAGGCGTCGGCGAAGGCGAGCTTCACCGCCTCGATCTGCAGGTGCAGGCTGTCGGCGCCGTCCACCGGGTGCGACCGCAGGTCGAAGTGCTCGAGCATGCCGAGGGCCATCAGCGCCACGATGCCCTGGCCGTTGGGCGGGATCTCGTGCACGGTGTAGCCGCGGTAGTCCATCTCGATCGGCTTCACCCAGTCGGCCTCGTGCGCCGCCATGTCGCTCGCGCGCATCGCGCCGCCCTGCTTCCTTGCCGCCGCCTCGATTTTCGCGGCGAGCTTCCCGTGATAGAACGATTTGCCTTTTGTGGAGGCAATTTCTTCCAGGACGGCAGCATGCTTCCTGAAAACAAATCTTTCCCCGGCGCGGGGCGCCCTTCCGTCGGGCATGAAGGCCTCGGCGAAGCCGGGCTGTACCTTGAGCTCGTCGACCTGCTTCGCCCACTGGCCGGCAATGGTGGGCGAGACGAGAAAGCCCTTGCGGCCGTATTCGATCGCGCGCTCGAACAGCTTATTAAACGGCAGCTTTCCGAACTTGCGGTGCATTTCCACCCAGGCGTCGACGCAGCCTGGAACCGATACGCTGTCCCAGCCGCGCTGCGGCATCGACGCCTTGCCGCGGAAATAGTCCGGCGTCCAGGCGGCCGGCGAGCGGCCCGAGGCATTGAGCCCATGCAGCTTGCGCCCGTCCCACACCAGCGCGTAGGCATCCGAGCCGATGCCGTTCGACACCGGCTCGACCAGCGACAGCGTGATCGCCGTGGCGAGAATCGCGTCCACGGCGTTGCCGCCGGCGGCGAGCATCTGCAGGCCGGCCTGCGCCGCGAGCGGCTGCGACGTGGAGACGACGTTCTGCGACAGCAGCGGCCGGCGCGGCCAGGCGTAGGGATTTGGCCAGGAAAAAGCGGTTGCGCTCACATTGCCACCATGCGGACCTGGTTGATGTCGGTCAGCCCCTGCAGCACCTTGGCGATGCCGTCCTGCTTGAGCGTATGCATGCCGTTCTTCAGGGCCGCCGCCTCGATCTCGGGGACCGGAGCGCGCGTCTGCACCAGGCGCTTCATGGCCGGGTCGGCGACCAGCAGCTCGAACAGGGCCATGCGCCCCTTGTAGCCGCTCTGGTCGCACTCGGGGCAGCCCTTGGCGCGATGCGTGATCACGGTGCCTGGCTTGCGCCACTCTTTCAGCAGCGCCTTCGGATCGGCCGGCGTATCCAGGCAGTATTCCTGCGCCAGCGCCTCGAGTTCCGCCGGCGGCGGCGCGTAGGCGACCTTGCAGGCGGCGCACAGCGTGCGCACCAGGCGCTGCGACAGCACGCCAAGAATCGCGTCGGCGAAATTGAACGGGTCCATGCCGAGGTCGAGCAGCCGCACCACGCTCTCGACCGCGCTGTTCGTATGCAAGGTGGAAAACACCAGGTGGCCGGTGAGCGACGCCTCGATGCCGATCTTCGCCGTTTCCTCGTCGCGCATTTCGCCGACCATGATCACGTCGGGGTCGGCGCGCATGAAGCTGCGCATCGCGGTGGCGAAGGTCCAGCCGATCTTGGGGTGGACCTGGACTTGCCGCAGCCCGGCCTGCGTGATCTCGATCGGGTCTTCGGCGGTCCAGATCTTGACCTCGGCGGTGTTGAGGAAGCCGAGCAGGGAGTGCAGCGTGGTGGTCTTGCCCGAGCCGGTCGGGCCGCAGACCAGGAACATGCCGTGCGGGTGCGAAATCAGGCGCTTCACCGAGGCGAGCATGGCCGCATCGAAGCCCAGCCGCTCGATCGGCACCTGGGTGGTGGAGGCGAGCACCCGCATCACCACGTCCTCCAGCCCGCCGGCGGTCGGGATGGTGGCGACGCGCAGCTCGACGTCGAGCGGTCCGAAGTGCTTGAAGTCGATCTTGCCGTCCTGCGGCTTGCGGCGCTCGGTAATGTCGAGCTGGCTCATGATCTTGATGCGCGAAATGACCGCTTTGCGGAATTTGGCGGCCAGCTCGAGATAGGTGACCAGCGCGCCGTCCTTGCGGAAGCGGATGCGCGTGGTCTTGCCGCTCGGGTTGGCCTCGATATGGATGTCCGAGGCCTTCTGCGCCACCGCGTCCAGGATCAGCTTGTTCACCAGGCGCACCAGCGTGGTGTCGCTCTGCACCGCGTGCTGCTCGTTCAGGTCGACTTCGCCGCTTTCCGCCGCCAGGCGGTCGGTGAGCTGCTCGATGCCGACGTCGAGACCGGCTTTCGCCGCAGCGGCCTCCGCCTCCATCTGCGGGCCGTAGGCGCGCTCGAGGGCGAAGCGGATATCCTCGTTTGACGCCATCACCGGCGCGAGCTTGGTGCCGGCGACGAAGCGCAGCTCCTCGAGCTTGCCGGCGTTCATCGGGTCCTCGACCGCGACCACCAGCCCGCTTTCCGACTCCGCGACCGGCACCATCTGGTAGCGGTAGGCGACGGCGGGCGGAATGCGCTTGAGAATCTCGGGCGCGATCTCGAGCGAGCGCAGGTTGACGAAGGGAATGCCGAGCTTCGCCGCCATCACGTTCTGGATCATCTCGGCGTCGACCACGCCCATTTCGGTCAGGATCTGGCCGAGCGGGATGGCGCGGTTCTGGCGCTCCACCGCCAGCGCCTCGTCCAGTTCAGCCGGCGTGAGGAAGCCCAGCTCGACCAGGGTTTCGCCGAGCTTGCGCACCGGCTGCGCGCGCTGCTGCTTGAGCGCCGCGGCGAGCTGCGCCTGCGACACGATCTGGTTGCTGGTGAGGTACTCGCCCAGGCGGCGCGAGCGCAGCGCAAGCTGCTTCTTCAGCGCCGCATCGACCATCTCCGGCGAGGCGAGCTTCTGCTCCACCAGCATGCGCCCGATCGGCCTGCCCAGGCTGGCGGTGACCGCGGCCTGCGCCGGCACGAAGCAGCGCAGCACGTGATTGTTGGCTTCGGGCAGGAAGAGAAACATGCCGCACAGCGCATGGATCGTGCCGATGGTCTCGCCCTCGATCGCCTTGCCGCCGGGGCGGGGTACCGAGAAGCGCTGGCGCTTGACTGCCGGGAAATCCTCGGCCGATTCGGCGTCGGCCGGCACCGCCTGGCGCTTGACCGGCAGCGCGCGCAGCAGCTGCAGCCACAGGAGCGAGGCGAAGGTGACCGCGAAGGCGGTGGCGGCGCCCGCCTGGTGGAACTTGAGCAGCATTTCGTCGGGCAGAAAACTCACCAGTGTGCCGGTGGCCTGGGTGCCGTCGCGGAACAGCAGCAGGCATTCCTCGGGCCCCGTCTGGCTGCCGAGCAGGAACTCGTAGTAAGGCGGCGCCGGCCAGACGAAGCGCATCGCCCCGCCCGCGGCGCCGCTCGGCGCCGATTCCAGCAGCGAGCGCAGCAGCCGCGTCGTCGTGTCCGGCGTTTCGATCAAGCTGCGGGCCTGGAAAAGTCGAGCACCACGCGGCCGACCACGCGCCCGGCCTTCAGGTCCTCGAGCGCGTCGTTGGCGCGCTCGGCCGGGCGGATCTCGATCGGCACCGGCTTGAGCTTCTTCTTCTTCGCCAGCGCCACCACCTCCTTGAGCTCCTGCAGGTTGCCGACGTAGGAGCCGGAGAGGCTGATGGCGCGCTGCGCGATGGGCGGTAGCGGGTGCACCAGCTCGCCGCCGAACAGGCCGCAGATCACGTATTTGCCGCCCTTGCGCAGCGCGCCCAGGCCGAGCGCGGCGGTGGCCGGGCTGCCGACGAGGTCCACCGCGCCGGCGATGCCGGCGAGCTGCTGCGCGGCGCCGGGCGCGCGCGTGTTGACGGTCTGGGCCGCTCCCTGGCGCGCCGCGGCGGCCAGCTTGGCGTCGTCGATGTCGCAGCCGATGATCTGCTTCACGCCCTTCGCCCGCAGCACCGAGATGGCGATCAGGCCCAATCCGCCACAGCCGAGCACGGCGACCCTTTCGCCTTTTCCGATCTGCGGCAGCTTGTTGATCGCGCTGTAGACGGTGATCGCGGAGCAGGCGAGCGTCGAGGCGAAGGCGTCGTCGATCCCGGCGGTGTCGACGAGGTACTTCGGGTGCGGCACCAGCAGGTGGGTGGCGTAGGCGCCGGCGCGATTGACGCCGAGGAAGCGCGTGCCGGAGACGCAGTAGTTGTCCTGACCGGCCTTGCACACCGCGCAATTGCCGCAACCGATCCACGGAAATACCAGCCGCTTCTGGCCGATCTTCACGCCCTTTGCTTTTTTTCCAAGCGCTTCAACCATGCCAAACGGCTCGTGGCCGAGGGTAAAGGGCGGTACGCAGCCGCGCTCCTTGACGTAGAAGCGCTTGCCGCCGCCGAGGTCGAAGTAGCCGTCCCAGATGTGCAGGTCGGAGTGGCAGACGCCGGCGCGGGTGACGCGCACCAGCACCTCGGTGCCCTGCGGCTTCGGCGTGCTGCTGATGACTTTCTGCAGCGGCTTGCCGTGTTCCATGAATTGATAACTGATCATGCTTTGGCGGCCTCGTTGAGAGCCTGATCGATGTCCCAGAGGATGTCGTCGAGCGACTCGATGCCGACCGACATCCTCACCATGTCCGGCGTGACGCCGGCCTTGAGCTGGTCCTCGGGCTCCATCTGCCGGTGCGTGGTCGACGCCGGATGGATCACCAGCGTCTTGGCATCGCCGATGTTGGCGAGGTGGCTCATGAACTGCGCCGCCTCGATGAACTTCTCGCCCGAGCGCGCGCCGCCCTTGACGCCGAAGTTGAGCAAGCCGCTCGCCCCCTTGGGGAAGTACTTCTTCGCCAGTCCGAAGTACCTGTTATCCGGCAGGCCCGGGTAATTCACCCAGGCCACCCGCGGATGCGATTGCAGGAATTGCGCAACGGCCAGGGCGTTGGCGCAGTGCCGCTCCATGCGCACCGGCAGCGATTCCAGGCCCTGCAGCAGCAGCCAGGCGTTCATCGGCGAGAGCGCCGGGCCGAAGGTGCGCATGATCTCCATGCGCGCCTTCATCGTGTAGCCGAAGTCGCCGAAAGTCTCGTGGAAGATGACGCCGTGGTAGCCGGGCGAGGGCGAGGTGAATTCCGGGAACTTGCCGTTGCCCCAGTTGAACTTGCCCGACTCGACGATCACGCCGCCCATGGTGGTGCCGTGGCCGCCGATGTACTTGGTGGCCGAGTGCAGCACGATGTCCGCGCCCCACTCGATCGGCCGGCACAGGTAGGGCGAGGGCACGGTGTTGTCGAGCACCAGCGGGATCTCGGCCTCGTGCGCGATCTTCGCCAGCGCCTCGATGTCGACGACGTTGATCAGCGGATTGCCCAGGGTTTCCGCGTAGAGGAGCTTGGTGTTCTTCCGGATCGCCTTGCGGAAATTCTCCGGCTGATCCGGCGCGACAAAGGTGGTCTCGATCCCCAGCTTCTTCAGGTTGACGTGCAGCAGGGTGTGCGTGCCGCCGTAGAGGGTCGAGGCCGAGACGATGTGGTCGCCGCCGCTGCACAGCGTGAGGAGGGCGGTGAATTCCGCCGCCTGGCCGGTGGCGGCGGCGAGCGCCGAGCGCCCGCTCTCGATCGCCGCCATGCGCTCCTCGAACACCGCCACCGTCGGGTTGGAGATGCGCGAGTAGACGTTGCCGAAGGTCTGCAGGTTGAACAGCGACGCCGCGTGGTCCGCGGAATCGAAGACGAAGGACGTGGTCTGGTAGATCGGCGCGGCGCGCGCGCCGGTGGCGGCGTCCGGGATCTGGCCGGCGTGCAGGCAGAGCGTCTCGATCCCGAACTTGCGGTCGGCCATGCCCGGATTCTAGCGTCCGGGGCGTCAGTTCTGCGTGGCGGGCGGCTCGATTTCGCGGTCGGCCGTGGCGCGCCGGTACTCCGAGGGCGGCACGCCGACCTGGTTGAGGAAAAAGCGCGTGAAATTGCTCTGCGCCGAGAAGCCGAGCTCGGAGGAAACCTCGGCGATCTTGCCGCGGCCCGAGGACAGGCGCGAGATCGCCGTCTCGACGCACAGCATGTCGAGATAGGCGCGCGGCGAGTGGCCGGTGCACATCTGGAACAGGTCATAGAAGCGCGAGCGCGACAGCCCGACCTGGCTCGCCAGGCTGTCCATGTTGAGGTCCTTGTTGGGACGCGCGCGCAGCAGCGCCAGCGCGCGCCGGATGCGGCCGTCCTCGAAGCGCGAGCCGCGCCACAGCGGCGAGGAGGCGCGCCGGCGCGCGAGATAGGTCTCGACGATCGACAGCACCAGCTCCTGCAGCATGAACTCGACGCGCTCGGTCGACAGGAAGCGGTCGTTCAGCACCTCGACGGCGAGCGCGTCGCCGAGCTGGCGGATGCGCGGCGTGACCTGCTCGCGCGGCACCGGGAAGGGGCGGCGCTCGTCGCCGCCGAAGACCGCCGGGAAGCCCGACGCCAGCCAGTCGAGGGCGGCGTGGAAGGCGATCACGCGCGTCGCGCCGAGCGCGACATGGAATTCACCCGGATTGAGGAACAGCACCTCGTCGTGGCGCTGCGGCAGGACGACCGCGGGTCCGGAACTGGCCTCGATCCGCTCCTCGCGCTCGAGGTCCGTCAATACCAGGCGCCCGAATCTCCCTTCGAGTACCCGCACCATCTTCCCCATGCGGGGAGGATACCTCAGTAGGCGAGCCAGCGGGGGCGCTTCGCCGAGATGACCTTGGTGTTCACGCCGACCCAGTTGAGGCCGCCGAACAGGCGCCCGTGCTCGATCTTGACGCAATGGTCGACAACCGCCTCCAGGCCGGCGGCGCGCGCTTTTTCCGCCGCCGCCTCGTTGCGCACGCCCAGCTGCTGCCACAGCACCCTGGCGCCGATGGCGATGGCGTCCTCGGCGATCGGCATCACGTCCTGGGTCTTGCGGAACACGTCCACCAGGTCGATTTTCTCCGGGATGTCGCGCAGGGAGGCGTAGCACTTCTCGCCGAGGACCTCGCGGTACTTGGGGTTCACCGGGATGATGCGGTAGCCATGCTCCTGCATGTACTTGGCGGCGAAGTAGCTGGGGCGATGCCATTCGGCCGACAGGCCGACCACGGCGAGCGTATGGCTCTGCTTGAGAATGCGGCGCAGGGTGTTGATGTCGTCCATCGGGCGGATACTATACCGGGACCCATGACGGTCAACGCCACGCCCCATCCGCAAGTCGTCGCCCTGCTCGAGGCGGCCGCGGCATCGCCGCTGCCGACGCTCGACAAGGTGTCGGCGTTCGTCGCGCGCCGCCTGTACCGCGAGCGTTGCGCCCGGGTGATGCCCAAGGCTCCCGAGGCGCTGGTGCGGCTGCTGGTGACGCCGGGCGGCCTCGCGATGCGTGCTTACCGGCCCGTCGGAACGGCGAAAGACGTGCTGCCGGCGCTGGTGTTCTTCCACGGCGGCGGCTGGACCATCGGCGATCTCGACACGCACGACGTGCTTTGCCGGCAGCTCGCCATCGCCGGGCGCTGCGCGGTGTTCTCGGTCGAATACCGCCTCGCCCCGGAGGCGCCGTTTCCCGCGGCGGTGGACGATTGCCTTGCCGCGACGAATTTCGTCCTCGAGCAGAAAGCGGCATTGAGTATCCATGCTTCGCGGGTCGCCGTCGGCGGGGACAGCGCGGGCGCCAACCTCGCCGCGGTGGTCGCCATCGCCCTGAAGGAGAAGCTGGTGTTCCAGTTGCTGATCTATCCCGCGACCGACCAGCGCATGGCGACGCCATCGCTCGAGCGCAACGGCGAGGGCTACCTGCTGACGCGCAGCATGATGCAGGCGTTCCGCGGCTACTACCTGCCGCGCGAGCAGGACCGCCTCGACTGGCGCTCGTCGCCCCTGCTGGCGAAGAGCCTGGCGGGCGTGCCGCCCGCGTTCCTGCTCACCGCCGGGTTCGATCCGCTGCTCGACGAGGGCCGCGCCTACGCCGAGCGCCTGGCGAAGGAAGGCGTCGAAGTCGCCTACCGCAATTTCGAGGACATGGTGCACGGCTTCATCGTCATGGGCGGGGTGCTGGACGTCGCCAACGAGGCGGTGGCCGAATGCGGCGCGGCGCTGCGCCGGCAGTTTGAAAAGGTGCTGGCATGAAATCCGACCTGAAGACGCGTCACGGCGGCAGGATCCTCGCCGATGCGCTCGCGGCGCAAGGCGTGAAGCTGGCCTTCGGCGTGCCCGGCGAGAGCTACCTGCCGGTGCTCGACGGCCTCTACGACCAGCGCGACAAGATCGACTTCATCGTCTGCCGGCAGGAAGGCGGCGCCTCCTACATGGCCGAGGCCTACGGCAAGCTCACCGGCGAGCCCGGCGTGCTGTTCGTGACGCGCGGCCCCGGCGCCACCAACGGCGCCATCGGCGTGCACACCGGCTTCCAGGATTCGACACCGATGGTGGTGTTCGTCGGCCAGGTGCCCAACGAGTTCGCCGAGCGCGAGGCGTTCCAGGAGATCGACTACCGGCGCATGTACGGGCAGATGACGAAGTGGGTGGCGCAGATCGACCGCGTCGAGCGCATCCCGGAATACGTCAGCCGCGCTTTCCACACCGCGCAGGCCGGCCGCCCGGGGCCGGTGGTGCTGGCGCTGCCGGAAGATGCGCTGTTCTCGCAGGCGGCGGTGGCCGACGTGCCGAAGCATCACGTCGTTCGCGCTTCGCCGTCGGTTGCCGACATTGCAAAAACAAAAGCGCTGCTTGAAAAAGCCGAGAGGCCATTCGTGCTGCTGGGCGGCGGCGCTTGGGATCGCGAATCCACGCAGAAGCTGCAAAAGTGGGCGGAAAGCGCGGGGCTGCCGGTGGGCACCTCGTTCCGCTGCCAGGACCTGATCGACAACCGCAGCCCGAGCTTCGCCGGCGACGTCGGCATCGGCATCAACCCGAAGCTCGCGGCGCGCGTGCGCGATGCTGACGTACTGCTGGTGATCGGCGCGCGCCTGGGCGAGATGACCACCAGCGCCTATACGCTGGTCGAGGCGCCGGTGCCGAAGCAGACGCTGATCCACGTGCACCCGGGCGCCGAGGAGCTGGGCCGCGTCTACCGTCCGGCGCTGGCCATCAATGCGGGCATGTCGCAATTTGTTTCCGCGCTGGAAAGCATTGCATTGAAGAAAAGATCCACCACGGCGCACGAGGAATACCTCGAATGGTCGAAGCCCCTGCCGATGCCGGGCGCGCTGCAGTACGGCGAGGTAATCCGCTGGCTCTCCGACCGGCTGCCCGAGGACACCATCGTCGCCAACGGCGCAGGGAATTTCTCCGGCTGGCTGCACCGGCATTTCCGCTTCAAGGGCTTTCGCACGCTGCTTGGCTCGACCAACGGCTCGATGGGCTACGGCTATCCGGCGGCGGTGGCGGCGAAGCTCGCCGCGCCCAAGCGCCCGGTGCTCGCGCTCACCGGCGACGGCGACTACCTCATGACCGGGCAGGAGATTGCCACCGCCGTGCAGTACGGCGCGGCCTTCATCGCGCTGGTGGTGAACAACGGCAAGTACGGCACGATCCGCATGCACCAGGAGCGCGAGTACCCGGGCCGGGTCTACGGCACGGAGCTGAAGAATCCGGATTTCGCCGCCTACGCGCGCGCCTTTGGCGGCCACGGCGAGACGGTCGAGCGCACCGAGGACTTCGCGCCGGCCTTCGAGCGCGCCTGGAGTTCGGGCAAGCCCGCGCTGATCGAGCTGAAGATCGACCCCGACGCCATCACGCCCGCCACGACGCTTTCCGCGATTCGCGAGAAGGCTCTGCAATCAGGACGTTGAGCGCCGCTTAACCCTTTCGGCCTGCGTTTCCGTTACATGCAGGCAGAAAGGAGATTTTCATGAAATCAATCAGGAATGCGCTGCTGGCGCTAGCCCTCGCCGCAGCCGCGCCCGCTTGGGCCGTGGGAGGGCTTGCCGATCTCAACGTCTACGACCGCACCGAGGGTCGGCGTTTGCAGGTGTACTGGCACGAGGGACGCGCCTACGTGGTCGGCAAGCCTGGAAATGAATACCAGGTGAGCGTGCGCAATCGTGCTGGAGACGACGTGCTTGCGGTGGTTTCGGTGGATGGCGTCAACGTCATCACCGGCGAGACCGCGTCGCCGCAGCAAAGCGGCTACGTGCTGGCGCCGCGCGGCGCGCTCGACATCCAGGGCTGGCGCAAGAACATGGCTGAGACCGCGGCGTTCTACTTCACTGCGCTGCCCGACTCCTATGCGGCGCGCACCGGCCGCCCCGACAACGTCGGCGTGATCGGTGCCGCGTTGTTCCGCAAAAAGCAGGTCGCCCCCATCGCGCCGATGAGCGAGCAGGCGCCAAGACCGTATCCGGAGAGTGCGGCGAGCGGCGCGCCACGCTCGCGATCCGACGCGGCCCGGGAATTTGCGCGGTCTGCGGAGGCGCCGCTGGGTACCGGCCACGGCCGGCGCGAGACGTCCTACGCCCAGCACGTGCCGTTCGAGCGCGCCACCAGCGGGCCCGCCGAGGTGGTAACGCTGTACTACGACAGCTACGCCAACCTGCTGGCGCGCGGCGTGATCCGCCAGCCCGTGCCTTATACCCCGTCGCCGCGGCCGTTCCCCGGCTTCGTGCCCGACCCCTACAGCTAAACTTGCAGGCGGTGGAGGCCCCCGACGAACAACTCATGCTCGCGTATCGCGACGGAAACGCCGGGGCCTTCGAGACGCTGTACTCGCGCCACCGCGGGCGGCTATATCGCTTCGTGCTGCGCAGCGTGAAGAGCCGTGCTGTGGCCGAAGAGCTGTTCCAGGAGGCCTGGATACGCGTCATCGAGGCACGCACGCGCTACGCGCCGCAGGCGCGCTTCACCACCTGGCTCTATACCATCGCGCACAACCTGCTCACCGACCACTGGCGCAAGAAGGGTCTCAGCCTCGTCGCCCTCGACGGTGACGACGTCGTGGTGTCCAGCGCCGATCCGGTACGGCAGATCGAGGGGCGCGAGGCGCTGCAGCGCTTTGCCGCAGCGCTCGACGGCCTGCCCGCGGCGCAGCGCGAAGCTTTCCTGCTGCATGAGGAAGGCGGGCTTTCGATTGCCGACATTGCCGCCGCCACGGGGTCCAACGAGGAGGCGGCCAAGAGCCGCCTGCGCTATGCCATGGCCAAGCTGAAGGCTGCCGTCGATGAGTGACGACAAAAAAGTTTCGGACCTCTACCGCAAGTTGCCGCGCGAGGAGCCGCCGCGCGCGCTCGACGAGGCGATCCTCGCCGCGTCGCGCCGTCGGCCGATGCGCTGGGCCGGCCCGCTAGCCGCCGCCGCGGTGCTGGTGCTCGCAGTCGCCGTCGGCTTGCAGGTCGAGCGGGGAAAACCGGACGCGGTAGTGATTAAAGCCACGCCGCCACCGGTGCCGCAGTCGACACCAGCGCCCAAGCCCGCAGTGCCGGCGCCGTCTGATCGGCGCACATTTGCCGCCGATCCGCCCAAGGAGGCGCCGGCTGCCGCGGCCGAGCAAATTGCGGGGGACGGGACCCGCGAGGCTGCTCGCGCGGAATCGCGTGCCGACGCCAGAGGCGCGCCGCAAGTCATGATGCGCGCCCCGGCGTCCATACACGCGCCCGCTGCCAGGCCCGCGCCGCAGGCGATGGCGGTGGAGCGGTGGTTCCTGTTGGCGCGGCACGGCGAGTGTGCGGACGTTTCGACGCTGAAGCGCCGGGTGCCCGAGCTGGGCGAGATCAACGACCCGCAGGCATTCGCCGCGCTGATGCGCGGGCAAGGCTACGAGGTGACGGCGGCGCCGGTCGAGGTACCCAGCGGCAAGGCGTTCGAAATAAAGGTGCCGCAGAAGGCGCTGGCCCTGATGTTCGTCACCGCGGAGCTTTGCAGCGGCAACCAGGCGCGCTGAGCGCCGCTCAGTGGTGCAGGATCTTGGAGAGGAACAGCTGCGCGCGCTCGGAGCGCGGCGTGCCGAAGAAGTCGTCCTTCTTCGCGTCCTCGACGATCTTGCCGGCGTCCATGAAGATGACGCGGTGCGCGACCTTGCGCGCGAAGCCCATCTCGTGCGTCACCACCATCATGGTCATGCCTTCCTTGGCCAGCTCGACCATCACGTCGAGCACCTCGTTGATCATCTCCGGGTCGAGCGCGGAGGTCGGCTCGTCGAACAGCATGGCGATCGGGTCCATCGACAGCGCGCGCGCGATGGCGACGCGCTGCTGCTGCCCGCCGGAGAGCTGCCCCGGGAACTTGTCCTTGTGGGCGAGCAGCCCGACGCGGTCGAGGAGCTTGAGGCCCTTGTCGGTCGCCGCCTCGCGCGTGCGCCCCAGCACCTTGATCTGCCCCAGGGTCAGGTTCTCGGTGACGCTCATGTGCGGGAACAGCTCGAAGTTCTGGAACACCATGCCGATGCGCGCGCGCAGCTTGGGCAGGTCGGTCTTCGGGTTGCCGACCGAGATGCCGTCGACCAGGACCTCGCCCTTCTGGAACGGCTCGAGGGCGTTGACGCACTTGATCAGCGTCGACTTGCCGCTGCCGGAGGGGCCGCAGACCACCACCACCTCGCCCTTGGAGACCTCGGTGGAGCAGTCGGTCAGCACCTGGAAGCCGCCGTACCACTTGCTGATGTGCTTGATGGAAATCATCGAATGATCGCAATCCGCTGTTGGAGGTTTTTGACCAGGGCGCTCAGGCCGTAGGACATGATGAAGTAGATCACCGCGACGAAGGTGTACATCTCGACCAGGCGGTAGTCGCGGTTGGCCACCTTGGCGGCGGCGCCGAGGAAATCGGTGGCCGAGATGACGTAGACCAGCGAGGTGTCCTGGAACAGGATGATGGTCTGGGTGAGCAGCACCGGCAGCATGTTGCGGAACGCCTGCGGCAGCACGATCTG
>Ga0075435_100000490_pt1 | contig 24048 bp, 13 predicted proteins | sample RhiMethybrSRZTD4_FD_75302 | JGI IMG/M metagenome (GOLD analysis project Ga0075435, IMG submission 75302) | Populus rhizosphere microbial communities from Tennessee, USA - Rhizosphere MetaG P. TD hybrid SRZTD4 | ecosystem: Host-associated > Plants > Roots > Rhizosphere > Soil | place: USA...
CGTTGCCCGCGCTCTCGAGTCCGCTCATCGCCAGCGCGGGGCCCGGCGGCGCCCGGGTGACGGCCGGCGGCCAGACGATCGCGCAGGTCGATACGGGTAGCGCGTTCGGCGTATTCGCACCTGATGGAGCGCTGTTGCGGACACTCGAGTTTTCCACCGGCGAACCGCTCCGGGTGCCATTCCAGGAATTGGTCTACGAGCTGAAAGGTGAGACGCCGTGCGTGAATCTGTCCACAGAGAACTGGACCGATCTCGCCGAAGCGATGTCGACCGGGAGCTGGGTCACGACCTTCTCCGAAATCGGATCGCTCGGCGTCGAAACGGTGTTTCAGGACTCGCGCGTCACCGCAAGCGGACGCGAACTGATGGGGGGCGGGGCGGTGCGCACGACCGGACCGATTTCGAATTCCGACGGAAGCGCCACGCTGGTGACCGAGCTGACGCGGACGGGCGGTCGTCGGCCGCTGTTCCGCGTCGCATTCGATCGGCCGCGGAGCGCGGCGCGGGCGCGCGTGAAGGCTGGCGGATCCCGCACATCGGTCGCCTTGTGCGCCGATCGACCGATGAACCCGTTGTTCGGTGGCGGCGGCAACGTCGCTGTCGTCAGGCCCGACTTCGAATCGGAGTCCTACTTCGGCGCCGGCTGGAGCGGCGTCGAGCGAACGGCGACCGGGCGAGTGCGCTACGGTTCCTCCAGCGCCACTCTGCTGCTGCCGCTCGACGCGGCGTACACCTATCGCCTGACGCTCGATCTCGCGGCCGCCGATTCGACAACGGTCGACGTCAACGCGGACGATGTCGCTATCGGCACGTGCGCAGTTCGCGATCGTGTGCCATGCGACGTTGCCGTACCGGCCGGTGCCCGCCGGGCGCCTGTGACCGCGTTGACGCTGTCGGTCCGTGGACCGGCGCGCGAGAGCGCCCGTCTCACGTTTCACCGCGCGCGAATCGCTCGCGTTTCTACCCGTTGAACCGAATGATCGTCGTCGGGCGCGGGACTGACTTTAGAGGGCGCGCCCGTCAAGCTGCCGGTCAGTGGCGCACATGGATTGAATCGTAGCCGCCATCCGTAGGCCGATGCGGCAATCGCCACCAGTGCCAGACCGCAGCCGAGAAAGAGTCCTGGTGGCACGAAGACGAATGCGAACCGCCCGGTTTCTCCAGGACGCAACACCACCGACGGTTGACCTGTTTTCGGATCCGGCTCCACGACGCCCGCATCGCTCTTCCAGCCCTCCGCGAAGTTCTCGTTCAGCCGCACTCTGGATGGTTCGCGTCCGCCAAGCACGGTGAAGTCGATTCGATTGGGTGAGAATTCCGTCCCGAGGATTTTCGCGTCGCCATCCTGCCAAATCAGCGGATGTGTGACGTCCGCGCGGCGATCGAGTTCCATCGCCTCGTAACACTGAAAGAACGACTCTCCCTTCATGAGGGTGCGCAGCATCGGAGAACCCGCCCGGGCTGGTCTGGAATTTGCGTCGGTCACGAGCGTTCTCGGGCCGGCGAGCAGGTGAAACCTCGCGTCCACCGGATCCAACTCGAAACCTCCGCCAAGCATTTGCCTGTTTCGCATGACGATGTCGGCGGATGCCAGCAGGCAGAGCACCGTGACCGCGACGCGCGCCCTCGGCACGAGGGCCTCGAGGTCGAGCGTTCTTGCCGCCCACGCCACGGTCATGACGGCGGACAACACAGCGACGATCGTGTACCGGCTCGGCACGCGAAAGTTCGAGAAGAACGGCACGTGCGCGGCAATCGACGCCGGCGCCCAGGCACTGAATTCGCCCGCCGTCAACGCGAGCAGCGCCAGTGTCGTGACGGCCAGAGACAGGCCGAACCAGCGGTTCACGAGGCGTCGGTCGCCGACGATCCACGACATGCTCGCGGCAGCGGCCAGGACGAAGGGCAGACCGACATAGTTGCCGTACTCGATCCACATATAAATCTGTCTCTCGAACTGGAGTCCACGGTGCTGATACGGATCGAGCAGACTTCGTGTCAGCATCTCCACGGTCATCAGATCGGGATGTGACACAATCCGCGCGTCGACGAAGTGCGGGCTCGTCAGGAACACGATCGCCGGTACGAGCTTCGGCGCCGCGAAGAGTGCGGCGGCGATGCCGACGATTGACGCCATGGCGATCGGGCGCCAGTCGCGGCGGGTGATCGTTGACACGAGGCCCAGGATGCCGACGACCATCGCTGCCAGCGGCACGACGTGCATGCCGCCGCTGAACACCATGAGAGCGAGAATCGCGCCTGCGATCACGCCGTACTTGATCGCGCCGCTTTCGATCGCCAGACCGAAGAAGTACAACAGAAGAGGCAGAGAGAAAGCCGGTAGAAAAGTCGCATGCCCATACGCCAGATGCATAGCCATCGAGCCGGACAAGGCAAACGCCGACGCGAGGAAGACAACGCCGGGCAGGAACCGTAGCCCGATCACTCGAGTGAGCAGCACGTGCATGCCGATCAGGCCGAGCCAGTAGTGCACGGCAATGTTGACTTTCATTGCCAGCGGCAGCGACATGACGGCCGCGAAGAGGTACGTCGGGCTGAGCAGTGCCACCTGCGGGTTCGCGAGCAAAACGTTGCCGCCGCAACCCCAGGGATTCCAGAACGGAAGCTGCCCGTACTCGATCAGGTTCTTCAGAACGGCGCCGTGCAGGAACAGGTTGAAGTCCCAGTCCATCCATCCGGTTCCGTTGGGCACGGCGAACAGCGGTGCCGCGAATGCCGCACTCAACGCGAGGTAGAACGCACCGATGACGATCGAGCTTCGTCGCATGGGCAGCAAGGGCGGGCCGGATGAAGGCGCCGAACTGTCAGCCTACACGCGCGGGACTGCGCGCGCAACGGCGTTCGCGCCTCACAGTGAGCGAATGAGCGGACCGTTGCTGTCCGTCGTCATGCCGGTACTGGATACCGGACGGGATCTTGCCGCGCCTGTCGCGTCGCTTCGCCGTGTGCTCCAGTCGATCGTTCCGGACGGCGAGTTCATCATCGCAGGCCAGAGTCTGAGCCAACGTCTTCAGGCTGACGGCGCCACAGCGATGCTGCGCCCGATCGACACGACCGAGCCCGGTTTCGGTCCCGCGCTCCGTGCTGGACTGCGGGCCGCCCGCGGGGACTACGTCCTCACGCTCGACGCGCACGCGACGCAGGCGGCCGACGTGTTGCGCGCTCTGTGGACGCACCGCCAGTCCGGCGAGATCATCGTCGCTTCGCGGTATGTCGAGGGCGCGGTTGTCGGGATGAGCGCGCCGCGCCGGGTTGCGAGCCGCGCGGTCAACAAGATCTTCGCGCGCGGCCTGAGCCTGCCGGTGACGGATGTGTCCAGCGCATTCCGCCTGTATCGCGGCGACGTGCTGCGCAGTCTCCGGCTCGACGCGATTGATTACGACCTGCTGCCTGAGATTCTGGTGCGCGCCCTCGCGGCAGGCTGGCGCGTGGCCGAGATTCCGCTGCGGACCGACCTGTCACCGAGAAGCCGCGCGATCGGCCCGCTCGTGCGACTTGGCCGGGCATACGCGCGGACGTTTACGTCGCTGTGGAAGCTTCGCAACTCGATCGCCGCGGGGGACTACGATGCGCGCGCGCACGACAGCGTCATCCCGTTGCAGCGGTACTGGCAGCGGCAGCGCCACAAGCACATCACTGCGCTGATCGCCGGACAGGGCCCGGTCTGCGACGTCGGGTGCGGGTCGAGCAAGATCATCTCAGCGCTCCCAAGAGGGAGCGTCGCCCTCGACATTCTGCCCCAGAAGCTGCGCTACGCGCGGCGTTACGGCGTGCCGCTCGTGCACTGCTCCGGGTTCAGGCTGCCGTTCGCCGACGCGTCGTTCCCGTGCGTGCTCTGTTCACAGGTGATCGAACACGTCCCGATGGATTCGCCCATGATCTCCGAGTTGTTGCGCGTGCTTGCCCCCGGCGGCCGGCTCGTGCTCGGCACACCGGATTACGACCGGTGGGAGTGGGTGTGCATGGAGAAGGCGTACGGCTTCTTCAAGCCTGGCGGGTACGCCGAGGAACATATCGCGCACTACACCTACAAAGGCTTGGTCGAGTACTTCGCGTCCCGCGGTTACGTCCATGAAGCGACGCGCTACATTCTGCGCGGCGAGCTCATCCTGGCGTTCCGGAAGCCGATTGGCAGCCGTTGATCGCGCCGCTCCCGATCGGTTCAGCCGCGCCGGCCGCCGGCAAACGGTGCGACCGACACGTAGGCGGCTGTGATCTGGGCGACGGTCGCCGTTCCGCAGTTACCCATCACCAGCTTCAATTCCCCCTGCAGGATCTCGAGCACGCGATCGACGCCGGCCTCGCCGAACGCGCCGAGGCCCCACAGGAACGGCCGGCCGATGCCGACCGCCTTTGCGCCGAGCGCGAGCGCTTTGAACACGTCGGTGCCGCGGCGCACGCCGCCATCGACGAAGACCGGGATGCGGCCGCCGACTTCTGCGACCACTTCGGGCAGTGCCGCGATCGTCGCGCGTCCCGTCTCGGTCGATCTGCCGCCGTGGTTCGATACCAGGATCGCGTCGACGCCGTGTTCGACGCACAGCTTCGCGTCCTCATGCGTGTCGATGCCCTTGATGATCAGTTTGCCCTTCCACGCCTTGCGCAGCCGATCGACGAAGGTCCAGTCCATCGCCGGATTGCTGCCGCGTCCACCGGGCATCGTCAGGTTCTCGGTCATCGGCCGCGGTCCGCCGCCCGGGCCGCCTTGGTGGCAGGCATCGCACTGCTTGAGATCTTTTGGCCGCGTCCGGAGGTAGGTTTCGCTGTTTCTACCGGTCGTGTTGTCCACTGTCAGCGCGATCACCGATGTGCCGGCGGCTTCGACGCGGCGCAGGAGCATCTCGTTCGCGTCCCAGGCGCGCGGCGCGTACAACTGGTACCAGCATGGCCGTCCGAGCGCCGTGTTGACGTCCTCGATGCCGGTTGACGCCGCCGTCGAGAGAATCTGCAGTGTGTTGCGCGTTTTCGCGGCGCGTGCGACGGCGATCTCGCCGCTGGCGTGGAAGGATTTCTCGCCGCCGGTCGGACACAGAAAGATCGGGCTGGCGTAGGTCGTGCCGAACAGGTCGACGCGCATGTCGACCTTGGTCGCATCGCGAAGCCGCCGCGGGCGGAGTTGCAGGTGTGCATAGCCGTCGCGGTTGGCACGCAGCGTCACGTCGTCGTCGACGCCGCTGGCCATGTACGCCCAGTGGCCGGGCAGCACTGTGCGCCGCGCGGCTTCTTCGAAATCGAAGACGTTCAGCGCGTCGGCCGGCGTGGCGATCGGCTCGGCGCCGTTCTGAGCCGCATAGCCGAGGGCATGCTGATCGAGGAATGCGGCGACGCCGCCGAGCGCCGCCACGTATGGGCTGGCGGCGAGAAACTTCAGAAATTCGCGCCGCGCCGTGGACACCTTCATGGCGCGGATCCTATACCTTCGCTGAAAAGTTAGAAGTGAGAAGTTAGAGGTTAGAAGTACGGGCGGCGCCTTGATTCGAGGGGCGTGGCGACATCGGGGCTGTCGACACAGCCACGAATCAGGTGCCAATAGTCGAGATTTACGCGCATTCAAGAATGCCGGGAGCCGAGATGCCGTCCGTACTTCTAGCCTCTGACTTCCAACCGTTCTAGCCGGCCGCGGGCATCTGGCGGCCGGGCAGGTAGAGCATGCGGAAATGCTTGGTGCCGCGCAGGCGGTGCGCCGCCTCGCGCACCGAGCGGACCAGCGCCACTACCACCTCGAGGCTGAGGCGGCGGTTGCGGCCGAAGCCGTCGGCGACGGCGACGTGCAGCACCAGCATCTCCTCGATCGACACCCGCAGGAACACAATCATGCCGGCCAGCGTCAGGCCGGCCGTGGTGCTGGTGAGCGCGAACAGGCACTGCGCGTCGGGACGTCGGTCGACAGTGACGCGGAGTCCGGCGGCATCGGAAACGATGATCGGCGTGCCGTAGGCGTCGACCACGTCGGCGATGCCGATCGCCGCTTCGTGCTGCCGCGGGTTGAAGTAGACGAGCCGTTCGAGCGCGCCGCGATGCGACGCGTCGAGCGAGGAGCGGAGCACAAACGGCGTCATGTGTCGTCTCCGTTCGGGAACCGGCGACTAAAGTCGGCGCGCGCGGCCTCGATCGGCGCGTCTGCCGCCATTCGAGAGCGGGCGGAGCAAGTGATCTGCCAGCACGGCCGTGCGGCGGGCGAAACGAATTAGTTGCCACCCCAATTAATGCTGGCATAAATTCTGCTGCTTGAGCGCTCGCCGCGGTCTTCCGGCAAGAAATGCGTATCGTCGTTTTACACCGCCCGGCCCGTGCGGCCGTGGATGGTATTGATCTGAAACACTTCGTACCCGGCCAGGTGTACGACGTCGGGACGTCGCTCGGCGCGTTGATGCTGGCAGAAGGCTGGGCTGCGCCGGTCGACAGCGCCGCGCCACCACTGACGGTCGTTAGTGGCGATCCGTTTACGTCGCGTTCCGCCTCGCGCACCTCTCCGCCGTCAGGCTCCGCGGACAGCAGCGCTCCGCCGAATCTCGTCCGAGAAATGCATCCGCCCGCGGCCGACGAGATCACGATGGCGGCCGATTTCGAACCCCGCAAGCGGCCGCGCCCGCGGTCCGAACGCGGCTAGCGCATCCGAAAACAATCCGTTTCGCACGTTCGCGGCTCGCAGGAGACGCAGCGCTCGGTGCCCGGCGGGGTTCGGTGTTCGGCGTTCGGCGTTCGGGGTTCTGTCGTTCTAGGACCTAGAACGCCGAACGCCGAACGCCCGCCGGCCCGCCCAGCGCCGACAAAAGGCGCCGCCCGCGCAGACTTCCTGGCGGAATTGCGGCGCGTGTAGACCGGGATCTCGATAAGCTCGCGCAAATTGGCGCGATCTTTGTACGTCGGCTGGCACTTTTCGTGCGATGTGTGGGCAAGGACATCCGCCAAGTCGGCATCCTTACCATGCATCTGTTCCGGCTGCGGTCGAACTGCATCGACCGCGGGGCCATACGCCTGCGATCGATCGTCTCGAGGGCCGTCGCCTTTGCCACGCTCCTCGTTTGCCAGACGTGGTTTGCGCCGGCCGCCGCCGCGCAGACGCTGGCCACCATTCAACTGACGCCAGGGTGGGCCACATTCGGCCAGGCACTGCCGCAGGGCGCGGCGACGTCCGGGGTCCGCGTCGGCACCTTTCCGACTCAGACCGACGTCAAGAACCGCTGGCCCGACGGGTCGATTCGCTTCGCCGTCGTCAGCGTGTTCGTCCCGGCGGCTGGGAATTTTCCGCTCGAGCCCGCGGCGATCGCGACCGGCACATTCACGCCGGCGCTGCCGGCTGCATCCGTCACGCTGACGATCGCCGGGGTCACGTACACCGCGACGCAGCCGCCGACGCCGTCCTCTGATCGCTGGCTCTCGGGGCCGCTCGCCTACGAAGGCCGCTCGGTCGTGACGCCGATCAGCGCCGGCGTGATTCCGCATCCGTTTCTGCGCGTGAACTTCGACACGCGCGTCTACAGCGACGGCCAGGCGCGCGTCGACGTGTCGGTGGAGAACGTGCTCGACCAGGCCGGCGCCGCAACCGTCACCTACGACGTCGCGATCGCCGTCAACGGTGCGCCGGTATTCACCAAAGCCGCCGTCAGTCATTTCTACCTGACTCGCTGGCGCAAAGTGTTCAGCGTCTCCGGCACGACGCTCTCGACGATCACGCCCGACCTCGGTCCGTTCAACACGTCGAAGGCGCTCCCGCAGTACCTGCCGGTCGTCGCGAAGTTCGTCGACACCGCCGGCGCGAACTACGACATTCTGCAGAGCGGCGCGCTCGACCAGGACATGTCGCTGCACGGCGGGCGTTCCGAACTTGCACCGTATCCAGACTGGACCGCCCGCTACCTGGTTCACAAAGATCCGGCGCAGCGCGCGTTCGTGCTCGCCAACGGCGATCTCTCCGGCTCGTGGCCGATTCACGCGCGCGAGTCCGGCGCGGTCTCCGGTGTCGGCGCCGAACGTCTGATCTCGCTCGATCAGCGACCGACGATCTGGTTCGACGAGCGCTCGCAGAGCAGTCTGCAGTGGGACTACATCAAGGGCCTGCCGCTGCCGATTCGCGAATACACCGGCGTCGTTCCGAGCGGCGGCCAGAGCGCCCTGGTCCCGGACAACGCACATCAGCCGTCGCTGGCGTTCGTCCCGTACTTGATGACGGGCGACCGCTACTACGCCGAGGAGATGGCGTTCTGGGCGAACTACGCGATGCTGCGCACGTACCCCGGCGACGGTGTGCGCGGCGCTGCCGGCATCGTCGAAAACAACGAAGTGCGCGGCTGGGGCTGGGCGCTTCGCAACATCGTCGACGCCGCTGCCTACTATCCCGACGCGTCGCCGGTAAAGGCGTATCTCGTCCAGAAGGTCGCCAGCAACCTCCAATACCTCGACACGTTCGCGACCGCGGCGGTGTCGCCGTCGAACCCGTTCAACGTCCTGTTCATCAACCGCCGGCCGGATGGCGGCCAGTACATCTCGCTGTGGGAGCAGACCTATCTCGCGCACGCGATCGATCGCGCCAACCAGCACGGGTTCAGCGGCGGACTGCTCGCACGAGATGCCGTCGCGAAGTTCCACCTCAAGCTGTTCACGAGCGAGCCCGACTATCCGAAGGCGCAGGCGGGCGCGTACCTGATCGCAGTCGGTACCGCGAACCCGGCGAATCCCGCGCTGCTCGGCACCTTCTTCACGTCGATGGCGCAGATCTGGTCGGCGACGGCGGGCCAGGAGCGGCCGTTCCCCGGCTTCTACGGTCCTGAAGCCCGGCTGAACCTGATGATCGGCATCCAGAATGGCTTCGCCGGCGCGCAGGGCGCCTACGACTACCTGCTGCCGTTCATCGCGCAGACGCCGACCTTCTGCCCTAACCAGCCGGACATGCCGGATCTCGCGTGCCGCGCCGGCTGGGCGATCGCGGTGCCCTCCACGACAGCGACGCCGGTGCCGGCACGGATCGTCAGCCCGGTTCCCGGATCCGATCTCGTGTCGACGACCGTCACGTTCAACTGGGACGCAGGCGTGGGCGCGACCAGCTACCAGCTGACGATCGGATCAACGCCGGGCGGCAACGATCTCTATTCAGGCAGCGCGACAACGGGACAGTCGGCGGTTGTCAGCGGATTGCCGTCGGCCGGCGAACGGGTGTGGGCGCGGCTGGCGTCGATGATCGGCGGTACGTGGCAGTCGGTCGACTATCTGTTTGCCGCCGTCAACGTCACCAAGGTCACGCCGACGATCACGTGGACGGCTCCGACGCCGATTTCGTACGGCACCTTGCTCGACGGCGCGCAGCTGAATGCGACCGCGAGCGTGCCCGGCACCTTCGCCTACACGCCGGCCGCCGGCACGCTCCTCAACGTCGGATCACAAACCTTGTCGGTCACCTTCACGCCGACCGACTCGGTCAACTACGCTCGGGCGACGGCGACGACGACGCTGACCGTGACGAAGGCGACGCCGGCGATCACGTGGAGCGATCCGGCGGCAATCACGGCGGGCACCGCGCTCGGCGCCACGCAGCTGAACGCGACGTCGAGTGTGCCCGGCACGTTCGCGTACTCGCCGGCGGCCGGAACCATCCTCGGCGTGGGCACGGCGTGGCCGCTGTCGGCGACGTTCACGCCGACCGACACGACGCTGTACGTCGCGACGACAACCACCGTGAAGATCGCCGTCGCCAAAGCGACGCCGCTGATCACGTGGCCGGTTCCGGCCGACATCGTTTACCCGGCGCCGCTCGGACCCGTGCAGCTGAATGCCCGCGCCAACGTCGCCGGTTCGTTCAGCTACGACAAGTCGGCAGGGACGATTCTCGCGGCCGGCAACGGCCAGACGGTCTCGGTGACGTTCACGCCGGCTGACAGCGCGACCTACAACAACGCGACCGCGAGCGTCGCGATCAACGTGCTGAAGGGCTCACCGACGATCACCTGGAATACGCCGGCGACCGTCACGCTGCCGGCGACGCTCACGGCGACGCAGTTGAACGCGACGGCGAGCGTCCCCGGGGGGCTCGTCTACAACCCGGTCGCGGGGACGGCGCTGACGGCGGGACCGCGGACGCTCGCGGTGACGCTGACGCCGACCGATCCCTCGTACGCGCAGGTCACAAAGACGGTCGTGATCAATGCCGTCAAGGGGACGCCGACCATCACCTGGGCAGCGCCGGCGAGCATCACGTCGGCAACGGCGCTCGGTTCGACGCAGCTGAACGCATCCGCCAGCGTGCCTGGAACTTTCGTCTACGCGCCGGCCGCCGGCGCATTGCTGTCGACTGGACCGCGCGTGCTGACGACGACGTTCACGCCGACCGATACGACGAACTACAACAACGCGACCGCCTCGGTGCCGATCACGGTCACGGCGGCCGCCGGCGGGACGACGCCGACGCCGGTGAAGATCGGCACGAGCATCGGCGGAACCTTCAACGACGTGACCGGACACTCCGGCCAGTCGCACCTGGTGTTTTCGCCGAACAACAACCGGTGGTTCCTCTTCACGCTCTCGTCGGCGCACGACACGCTGGGCGATCGCACGGTGCAGGCCTACGCCAGCAGCGGGCCCGATCTCGCGACGGCGACGTGGGCTCCGGCGGCGTCGAGTCCGACGCTCGGCAATGCGAACTTCGCGACGAGTTCCGTGTTCGCAGGCGGCCGTTCGATGGCTGTCGCGTTGAGAACGATCGGATCGATCGACTACGTGCACGTGTTCGCATCGTCGGCCTTCGACGGGCAGGCATCGTCGAACGGGCACATCCGGGCGCAGCTCGGTCCAGCTTCGGTCACGTGGTCGGCTTCTTGGAATAACCCGGGTTCGCCGAATACTGCGTCCGAGTGGAACGGACCGGTCGGAACCGGGCCAAGCGGTCTTTCGAATCAAACGTCGTGGGGCACCGCGATCGGCATTTCCACCGGCGGCTTCATCCATCACTTCGGCACGACGATGGATCAGGAAGTCGATTGCAGCGTCGGCCGATCGACGAATGCCGATACGTCGGCGACCTGGACCAATGACTGGGGCACCAATGCCAGCCCCACCGGCAATACCGGTACCTCGCCGCCATGGACAACCGCGGTCATCGACAAGACGATGACGTTCCAGTGCAAGGTGCTGGCGTTTGCGCCGCTCGCGTCCGACGTGATGCTCGCTGTCTACGGCAACGGCGCGATCGCACAGCCGAACATCAACAATCTTCGCTTCACGAGGTCGGGTGCAGCCGGCACCTGGACCAACATCCCGGCGAACGGTGGCGGCGGCAATGGCGACGTATTTGGCAGCAACGCCCAGATCAACCAGAACGATTGGGCGCTTGTGCCGGTTACGACGACCAAGATCTATGCGTTTCGGCGCAACAATGCCGGAGGCACGGTAATCGCCGGCGCTTCCTACAACACGGCCACGAATGCGTGGGCGGCACTGTCGCCCGCGCCGCCTGGATTCGGCGCTAACCAGTCGATGAAGCCGGCGAGCGGCACCGCGAGCAGCGGCCTGTTCGGCGCCACCGACGGCACCAACGTCTGGCTGTTCGTGATCAACAACGACGCCTCGAACTCGATCCTGTTCACGAAGTGGGACGGCGCCTCCACGTGGACGCCCTGGGCGATAGTTCCGGGGACGAATTCGGGTTCGCATACGCGCAACTTCATCGCCGGCTACCCGACTGTCAGCAGCGGCCAGGTCGGCCTGGTCTGGACCGAGACCGGCGGCACCAGCTTCGACGTGTTTGCCACTTCGATGTCGCTCAGCGGCGGCGCGACGCCACCGGGCGGCACGGCGACGATGACCGCACCGGCGAACGGCGCGACCTTGAGCGGCGCGACGGTGACGCTGACCGCGACGGCGACCCCGGGCGGCGGGTCAGTGGCCGGGGTCCAGTTCTATCTCGATGGCGCGGCGCTCGGCGCCGAAGACACGACGAGCCCGTACTCGATCACCTGGAACACGACGTCGGTCGCGAACGGCACGCATTACCTCGCGGCCGTCGTCCGCGATACGAATGGCGGCCTCGGCTCGTCGCCGGCGATCACCGTCACGACCTCGAACGACTTGGCGTTGCCGACTGTCTCACTGACCGGCCCGCTCGGCGGGTCCACGTTTACCGCCGGCGACCAGGTGACGCTGTCCGCTGATGCGTCGGACGACATCGGCGTCGTCGGCGTCCAGTTCCTGCTCGACGGCGCGGCCCTCGGTGCTGAAGACACGGCGGCGCCGTATACGCTGGCGTGGGATACCACCGGCGTGGCTCGCGGCACACACACGCTGTCGGCCCGCGCGCGCGATGCCTCGGGCAAGACCGTCACGTCGGCGACTGTAAGCGTCACCGTCAAACTGCAGGCGACGATCATCTGGCCGACGCCGGCCGCGATCGTCTACCCGGCGGCGCTGAGCGGCACGCAGCTGAATGCGACCGCCAACGCGCCAGGCACGTTTACGTACACGCCGGCGCTCGGCACGGTACTGCTCGCGGGCACGCGCACGCTCTCGGTTGTCTTCACGCCGACCGACCCGACGCTGGTGTTGCCGGCGACGGCAACGGTCACGATCACCGTCACCGATGCGGCGCAGCCAACACTGACGGTCCCGGCGAACACGACGCTCGAGGCGACCAGCCCGTCGGGCACATCGTTCTCGTTTGTCGCAACGGCGAGCGATCCCACCGACGGCCCACTGCCTGTCAGCTGCGCGCCGGCATCCGGGTTCCTGTTCCCGTTCGTGCTGCCCGGGCCAACGACGACGACGGTCACGTGCACCGCAGTGGATCTCAACGGGAACTCCAGGTCCGCGGGATTCACGGTGAAGGTACAGGACACGCTGCCGCCAGCGGTGATTCCGCCGGCGGCGATCACGGTGTCGGCGGTCTTCATCGACGGCACGATCCGCGGGAACGTATCCGGCTCGGCCGGCTCGCAGGCGATTGTTGCCTTGCTGTCAGGTGCGACGGCGGTCGATCTCCGCGACCCAGCGCCGACCAAGCTGACCACGCAGGTCGTCCTCGCCGGAACCAGCACGCCCGTGCCGGTCGACACGACGACAACGTTCCCGCTCGGCGCGTCGGTGGTGACGTTCCGTTACCAGGACTCGCTTGGCCTGCTCGGCACGGCGGCGACCACGGTGACGGTCACGCCGCGGACCGCGGAACCGGCGGCGATCGTCGAAGCGACGAGGCTCGGCGGCGTCCGGCTGAGAGCGGAACAGAATCCTGACGGCGGATGGCCATTCCAGGTTGGTAACAACGTCTGCGGCGCTGGCGCCGCGAGCTGCACGAACACGATCGGCACGACTGGACTCGGCCTGCTCGCCGCCTACGTGCGCTTCAACGACGCCGCGACGCTGGCCGCTGCGATGAAGGCCGGCGATCTGCTGGTCACGCGCGCCAACCTGGCGCTGGCGCAGGCTACGCCGCCGTCTCCGATCAGCCGCGACATCGAGTTCCTCGTCGCGCTCGCGAACCTGGCGCAGGATCCGCTGAAGGCGCAGGCCTACGCGAATGCCGCGCGCGACTGGTTCAACGTCACGGTGACCAAGTTCCCGAACGCCGCCCAGCAGATCGATTCCTATCTGGACAAACGAAACGCGCAGGGCCTGCGTTCACTCGCCGCGTGGGACGCGGCGTCGTACATCCGCGCCGCCAAGGCGGTTGGTTTGACCAATCGCGCGATCGACGCGGCCAACCGGATCATCCAGCGTGAGATCGATTGGAAGGACAAGGATCCGGCGCACCGCTTCGACCGCTGCGGCAATCCCGGCGGCTGCGGCCAGCCAGGCAATCTGTTGTCCTACGACTACACGATCATCGGGACCGGATCGCTGCTCTGGGGCATTCACGACCTGGCCGGCTTCGATTCGAGCATCGCCGAGTACCGCGACTTCTTGATCACGCACCAGGACGCCGCCGGATCGTGGGACGCGGGCGACCTGCAGATGACGTCGTTCGTGATGATGGGTCTCGCCGCTGTCGGCGGCCCGCAAGCGAATGCCGCCATCGTTTTGGCGGCAAATTATCTGCTCGCGCATCAGTTCGCGACCGCCTCCGCCATCGGTGGCTGGCCCGCCGACGGCACCGGCGTCGATTCGTCAACCGAGTTCCCCGAGGTCGACGGCGAGATCGTGCGCGCGATGGCGACGGTGTTCAGCACGCCAACCGGCGCCAACATCGCGGTCGTCCCATCGCAGCTCTCGACGGTGATCTTCAGCAGCGTCACGTCGCCAGGGCAGACGACGGTTGTCGCCGTCGATCAGGCGACGGTGCCGGCGACCGGCAGCGGCTACGAGATCGTGAACTCGCTGACCTACGAGGTGGCGACCACCGCCGCGGTCTCGGGCGACATCGTCGTCTGCTTCACGGTGCCGTCGATCAACGATCCGGATGCGTTCGCCGCGTTACGAATCCTTCACGGCGAGGACGGAGTCCTCGTCGATCGGACGATTCTCGCGCCCGACCAGCCGGCGCCCGACTTCGCGACACGGCAACTCTGCGCGCGGACCGTATCGTTGAGCCCGTTTGCCGTCGCCACCGCGTTGCCCGATGCGATCGCGCCGATCGTCACGGTTCCGGCGAACGCGTCGATCGCCGCGACCGGGCCGCTCGGTGCCTCGTACACCTACTCGGTGTCCGCGCTGGATAACGTCGATGGCACGCTGGCAGCAACCTGCAGTCCGGCGTCCGGCGCGACGTTCCCGCTCGGCACGACGACCGTCCAGTGCAGCGCGACCGACGCGCATGGCAACACCGGTTCGGCGTCGTTCAGCGTGACGGTGAACGACACAGCGCCACCGGTCATCACTGTGCCGGCGAACGCCAACGTCCCGGCCGTCAGTGCCGGTGGCGCCCCGTACAGCTTCACCGCGTCGGCGCTCGACGAGGTCGACGGCAACCTCGCCGTGGCCTGCACGCCGGCTAGCGGCAGCGTCTTTCCGCTCGGGACGACGGCCGTCGGTTGCAGCGCCACCGATTCGCACGGCAACGCCACCACGGCAACGTTCGCCGTTACCGTACGCGACACCGCGCCGCCAGTCGTGACCGTTCCCGGCAATCTGACGCGCGACGCCTCCGCAGCGCTTGTCGTCACCTACGCGGCAGCAGCGACCGACGCAGTCGACGGCGTCGTCCCGGTCGCGTGCGCGCCAGCGAGCGGCTCGAGGTTTCCGGTCGGGGTGACCACCGTGAGCTGCACGGCGGCAGATGCGGCGGGCAACGTCGCGTCGGCGTCGTTCTCGATTACCGTCAACGTCGCGCCGGTTGCGACCTCGTCGCGTTACAAGCTGAGCGCGAACGAGCTCACTGGGATGCTGCAGGCGAGCGACGCCAATGGCGATGCGCTGACCTACTCGGTGGTCACCAACGGCACGAAGGGGACCTTCGTCGTTGACGCGCGCACCGGTACGTTCACCTACGTTCCGGATCGGCGGTCGAACGCAAACGACGAGTTCACGTTCCGCGTCACCGACGGGCGGCTGTGGTCGAACGTCGCAACGGTGAGGATTAGCGTCAACGACGGCAGGTAGACCGCGCTACGCCTGATCGAACAGCTTCAGCGCCAGCGTGCCGTGCGTCGCGGCGGCGCCGGCACGCAGCGCTGCGGCGAGAAAGGCAACTTCGGCAATCTCCTCGCGCGTCGCCCCGGCGCGCTTCGCGGCGCGCGTGTGGACATCGAGGCAATACGGGCACTGCGTCGTCAAGGCGACACCGAGCGCGATCAGCTCGCGGTACTTGCGCGGGATCGCGCCGTCCTCGCGCCCGATGATCTTGTCGAGCGCCACAAAGCCCGCGAATTCCTCGGGCGCCAGTTTTTTCAGTTCGGGAAGCTGCTTCAAATCGCTCGCGTCGTGGTATTGGCTCATGAGCCCTCCTGACGCGACTGTACCGCACGTGGCGGCGGTCAGGTGCGGCGCTTCTGCAGGAGGTTGCGAGTCACGCTGACGACCTCCTCGATCCAGATCGGCTTGAAGACCAGCTCGGCGTCGAGATCGTGCATTTCCTGCATCGCCGAATCGGCGATGCACGAGTCGCCGGTGATGATCGCGACTGGGATGTCGCGATACGCGGCGTTGGCGCGCAGTCGATACAGAAACCCTATGCCGTTCACGAACGGCATCCGTAAATCGAGCAGGATTGCGTCAGGACGAACTTCCTCGAGCTCCTGGAGGCCGGTGAGCGGCGACTGCGCGACGCGGACGTCGAACCCTTCCAGTGCCAGTGCTTTCGAGAACGTGTGCAGCACCGTCTCGTCGTCATCGACGATCAGGATCCGGGCGGCGGCGGCGGCAGCGGCGGCGACCATGTGCGTCAGTTGTATCAGATCCCACTGGCGCAAGGACAATGCCCGGGGAATTGTGCGCAGCGGTGCGCAGTTCCTCATACGCCCGGGGCGCAGAGAAACCGTCGGTCGCTCGCCGGTCTGCCGGTAGTGGAACGTCGATTACGCGTTTGTCGCTCAGTTAGTGAAGACTGCAGCGGACGTACGCATCGTGCTGCAAACGAACCATCAATCCGGCGCGCGCGAGGGCGTCGAGCACCGCATCGCACTGCGACGAATCCAACCCGCTGATTTCCACCGCCCTGCGGACGCTCACTTCGTCGCCAGGGCCCATCGTGAGCAGGAACGCTTGCAGTTTGTCGAGGCCTGCGTCGAGCACGAGAGATCGTTGAACCGTAGGTCGTGTCTTCATAAGCCGCTGATCCGTGGGGCAAGTGATGTGCCGCTCGACTGTTTGCGTGATCGGCCGGTTTGTAGAGCGCGTCCGTCACCAATCGTGACGGCCCGGGAAAAATCTACGTTCGGCCGGCGCGATTGAAGACAGGACGACAAGCGATACAGCTCATCAGACACGGCGTGCGTCTAAACTCGTGCGTGCAGTACGATGCGAATCGCGTGACGCGCTGGCCCATCCAATTCGCGGCCGCCACGATGCTCGCCGCGATCGTCGCCGGCGCAGCCATCGGCGTCTGGAATATCCGCCGCGTCCATTCCGCGGGCGCGCGCGTCGCACACGCGACCGAACTAAAGGCCCAGCTTGCCGGTCTCGAGCAGCATCTCATCGATGCCGAAACCGGGCAGCGCGGCTTTCTTCTGACCGGCGAAGAGGCGTACCTCCGGCCGTACGCCCGCGCGATCGACGAGGTGGCGCCGACGCTCAATCGCATCGAGTCGCTGAGCGACGCTGACGGCCGCGCCCGCCAGGCGCTGCCGCATTTGCGCCAGCTGGTTGCCGCGAAGATGACCGAGCTCGAACGGACCGTGTCGATTCGCCGCGAACAGGGCGAGGACGCGGCGCGGGCGATCGTGCTCAGCGGCGTCGGGCGGACGGTGATGGACGATATCCGCGCCGACCTCGACCTGCTCACGGCCGAGCAACAGCGCGTGATCGGCGACGAGGCCGCGGCCGCGAGTCGCAGCGAGCGCGCGGCGATCCTGTCCGAGATTGCCGCCGGCGTCGCCGGTGTGCTGCTCGTCATCGTCGGCATCCATCGTTCGAACCGCCTGCTCGCCACACAGGAGGCGCGCGATCGGGCGATGCGCGATCTGCTGGCGGCGACTGAAGACGCGGCGGCGGCGCGCGCCGAACTGCTCGAACGCGAGCGCGAGTTGAACCGGCTGAAAGACGAGTTCCTCGCCACGCTGTCGCACGAACTGCGCACGCCGTTGAACGCGGTGCTCGGATGGGTGCGAATGCTGCGGTCGGGCGTCGTCCAGGACCACCGCGTTCAGGACGCGCTGCAGGCAGTGGAGCGCAATGCCTCGATCCAGCATCGGATGATCGAGGACCTGCTCGACGTGTCGCGCGTCGTCGCCGGCAAGTTCCGTCTCGAGTTCGACGACGTCGACGTTGCGGAAGTAGTGGCGGCGGCGGTGTCGGCAATCGAACCGTCGGCCGACGCGAAGGGCATTCACCTCGAGAAAACGATCGACGCCGATCTGCCGACCTTGTCCGCCGACCCGCACCGGCTGCAGCAGGTGATTTGGAATCTGCTCGCCAACGCAGTCAAATTCACGGAGCGCGACGGCCACGTCTGGCTGCACGTCCGCCGCTCGGCGCGCGACATCATCATCGAAGTCCGCGACGATGGCGCCGGGATTGCGCCGGAATCGCTGCCGCACGTGTGGGAGCGCTTCCGCCAGGTGAGCGACGGCATGCCGAGCACCGGCGGCGCCGTCGGCCTCGGCCTCGGCCTCGCGATCGTCCGCCACATCGTCGAACTGCACGGCGGCACGGCGATGGCCGAGAGCGGCGGCCGCGGCCGCGGTTCTACCTTCCGGATCGTGCTGCCGGCCGCCGCAGCCACGCCCTCAGCACAACGACCGCGGCAATCAGCATAGCGAGCGCGACGACCGGGCTCGGCAACCATGCTCGTCCCGGCGAGGCCGCTATCGGCACGGCGCGCGTCGCCAGCATGCGATCGAGAATTGTGTGCGTGATCCGCTGTGCGGCGGCTGACGTGCGCGTCGGGTGCCATTGCGGCGCGTTATACCCGTCGAGTCCCCAGTTCCACTGCATCGATCCGGTCGCGAACACCAGAGCCCCGCTGGCCGCGGTGTAGATCGTCATGTCGGCATACCTGGTTCGCCCGTTTGCGCCCTGGTCGGTGAACGGCGAATGAGCGAGGCGCTGGAGCCTGGGCGGCCCGCCACCATAGATCGCGTCGACCTCATATCCAAGCAGCCCGACGAGCCGATCGCCGGCGCGCAACCCGGTGCCTTCGAACGCCCAGTGATCGACGTCGGTGACGACAATGTCCGCGTCGACCGGATCGGCCGCGTACATGACGCCGACGAGACGCTCTTCCGGACGCGACGTCGGCCGCTCGCGCCACCGTCCGGTGATCTGGCGATTGTTCTGCGGCCGGCCGTCGGTTGCGAGCGGGTCGAGATCGCTGGCGGCCTCCTTGTAGGCGACGATGGTCCGGTCGGCATCGCCGCGCTGGTTCGATTCGAAGCGGATCTGCCAGTAGCACACGTTGGCGCCGAGGAACGCGAGATGGACGCCGCGGTCGCGCGCCGCTTCGACATGTTCGCGCATCTGCCACGACCAGTACTCGTCGTGGCCGACGGAGAGGAAGACGCGCGTGCGCGGCGGGATGGCGCGGTCGTGCGTGTCGACGTCGGTGGTGTACTCGAGGTCGTAGCCCGCACGTTCGAGGAATCGGACGGCGTTGTATTCCCATCGCCGCAGGAAATCGCTTGCGCCGTCGAGTCGCACGCCATACGGGTTGCTCGCGTACGGCCGGTCGAACGAGACTTTTCGCGCCGGCATGTTGCCGCTGTTGAACCCGTACAGCGATTTGCCCCCCCAGTTGTTGTAGGCGGCGAACGTGGTCACGCTCGACTGAAAGACGAGCGGCGCGTCCCGGCCGTCGTCGCGAACGACGAAGACGATGAAGGTCTGCAATCCGGGCGGGTTCGAGCGGCCGCTGCCGCGCGTCGCCGCGGCGGCGATGGTCGTCAGCCGCGCGAGATACACGCCCGTCGGCCACGCACCCTCCGCGTCGCTCGTCGTCAAATGATACGGATCGCGCCATGCGCATTCGATGAGTCCAGTTGTCGGATCCGGCGATGGTATGGTCTGCAGCATGCCGTCGCGTTCGACGGGACCGGCGACTTGCCGCGCGCCGGCGCCGCCGTACCAACCCATGCGAAACACGTCGATCGAGTAGCGCGGCGCCGCGGTGCTGACCAAGAGATCGATCGTCTCGCCGCCGTTGACGCTGGTCTTCGACGCGTAACCTTCGATCTCGCGCGCCAGCGCGGGGTTCGTGATCTCCCAGGCCGCAGTCCCGGGTTTCTGATTCTCGACGACGGTTGAGAGTGCGAGGACGGCGAGCAGGGGCAGCATCGGCCGGCTGCTATTATGACGGCGGCGATGGCGTTCGACGATCTGATGGAGGCGGCGGTCGCCGAGGCGCGGCACGCCGGTGAGGCGGGCGAGGTGCCGATCGGCGCGGTCGTCGCACTCGACGGCGCCATCGTTGGCCGCGGCTTCAATCAGCCGATTTCATCCGGTGATCCGACGGCGCACGCCGAGATCGTCGCGATTCGCGCCGCCGCCGGCGCCGTCGGCAACTACCGGCTCACCGGCGCGATCCTGTGTGTGACGATCGAGCCGTGCCTGATGTGCGTCGGCGCGCTCGTGCATGCGCGGATCGGCACGCTGATCTACGGCGCCGCGGAACCGAGGACCGGCGCGGTGAGCTCAACCGTCCGCGGCGGCGAACTCCCCGGCCACAATCACCGCTTCGAGGTCGTCGCTGGCGTCCGCGAGGAGGAATGCCGCGCGCTGCTCCAGGCCTTCTTCAGTGAGCGCCGCGTGCGGCGTCAGGACGACGCGGTATAATGGAGGGTCTGTCTCGCGCACGACCGGCTGGCTGTCAAAGCCCGCGCACACCTCGATGGAGAGGTACCGAAGTGGTCGTAACGGGGGCGCCTCGAAAGCGTCTTGTCGGGTAACCGGCACGTGGGTTCGAATCCCACCCTCTCCGCCAAATCCGATCCTTTAGGTCAATCACTTAGCGAGGCCTTGTGGGTTCTCGCCCGTATTGGCGTGCAAGACCGCTGATCTCCGCCCGCATCTTCGCCATACCAGTCATCGAAAACAGGCCCATTTAGGCCGCGTCGGTTCTGAAGATAGCCACGTGGGTGGTCGGAGCACCCACGCGGGCCACTGAAACGACCGCTGTTTCTTTCTGCCGCGAAGGCTGCTGCTCGGTGGATATGGACTTCAATCGAACGCGAACGCCTTTCGAGCACAAGGGCAGTGCGATCGTGTCGTACCGCAATCGACCTGACACTCGAACGTAACTTTGCTGCCGTCAGCCTCGCCGCTACAATCCCGCCGGTCGAGTTCACGATGCACATCACATCGAAGAACCAGCCAGCGACGTCAGGCGCGCGCCTGCGGGCGACTGGGACTACTCGGGTTCGATGCCGAACCGATGAGCTATCAGCCAGCCATCACCCGTGTCGCCGGTGCGGTTCTCCATTTCCCGTCGTTCTCTTACCAGTTGCGAATCGAAGAATTCCAGGCCGTGATGACACGCTTCCGCTCTTCGGATCACTACTCTCCGGACGCGGGACGTCAGGACGTGCTCACGGGCGGGCGGCGCGACTTTCGAGCACGGCGGTCCGACGGGAATCGCGCGGCAAGGTGAAGTCCGGGTAAACCGACTCTTTCCGAATACGACTGCATCGGGGACGAATGAAGCGACTTGCGGTCGCGTACGCCGGAGGCGTGCGCGGTCGCGCGGAGGCGGGGATGAACGTCAACGTGATGAACGGCGACGGCGTGCTGTCGGCAGTGGGACGAACGCCACTGGTGCGCCTCGCGCGGCTGCTGCCCGGCGCGGAGTTCTCGGTCTACGGCAAGCTCGAAGCGTTGAACCCCGGCGGCAGCATGAAAGACCGCCCGGCCGCGCTGATGATTCGGCGCGCGCTCGAGCGCCGAGTGATCGACCACGAGACCGTAGTCGTGGAGTCCAGTTCGGGCAACATGGGCATCGGCCTCGCACAAGCATGCGCCTACCACGGCCTTCGCTTCATCTGCGTCACCGACAGCAAGACCACCGCGCAGAACATCGCCATCCTCAAGGCCTACGGCGCCCACGTCGAGTGCGTCACCGAGCCCGATCCCGAAACCGGCGAGCTGCTCACGGCGCGGCTGAAGCGCGTCGGCCATCTGCTCGGCTCGATCGAGAACAGCTGGTGGCCGAACCAGTACGCGAGCCGCGATAACTCCGACGCGCACTATCACTCGACCATGTTCGAGATCGCCGAGGACCTCGACGGCCACGTCGACTACCTGTTTATCGCCACGAGCACGTGCGGCACGATTCGCGGCTGCCTCGAGTTCGTCAAGTCGCACGGCCTCGGCACGCACGTCGTCGCCGTCGACGCCGTCGGCAGCCTCATCTTCGGCAACACGCCGGCCAAGCGGATGATTCCCGGCCTCGGCGCCGGCATGCGCCCCGACCTCTGTCCGATTGATCTGGTCGAGCGTTGCATTCACGTGTCCGACGTCGACTGCATCGCCGGATGCTGGCGTCTGGTTCGCAGCGAAGCCATTTTTGCCGGCGGCTCGTCCGGCGGCGTCGTCTCGGCGCTCGCGCGGATGCGCGACGAGATCCCACCCGGTGCGACATGCGTCGTGCTGCTGGCGGATCGCGGCGAGCGCTATCTCGACACGATCTACTCCGAACGCTGGATTGTCGAGCACTTCGGCGACGTCACCGACGCGTGGAAGCACGGCTTCGATGTCCGCGCTCGCGTGGAGGCGGCCGGTGTTTGATCCCGCGAGTTCGGCCGCGCTCGTCGACACCGCTCCCGATTTTTCATCGCCATCGCCCGCGCCTGACTGGGGCGCCGTGCACGAGTTGTTCGAAGCGCAGGCGGCGGCGCGGCCGGACGCCGAAGCGGTCCGCGACGCGGGGGGGCGGCGGCTGACCTACGGCGCGCTGAACGCGCAAGCCAATCAGCTGGCGCGGCGGCTGGTCGCGCACGGCGTCGACCGCGGCACCCGCGTCGGACTGTATCTCGATCGGTCGCTCGAGCTGGTGGTCGCGATCCTCGGCGTGCTGAAGGCGGGCGGCGCGTATGTCCCGCTGGAGACCACCCAGCCGGCCGATCGCCTCGCCTTCATGGTGCGCGACGCGGCGCTGCCGCTCGTACTGACGCGCGCGGCGCTGCAACCGGCGTGCGCGCTCCTCCTTCACCAGGCGCACGACGAGCGCCCCGACCTGCCCGACGTTGAGGTCTTGAGTGTGGAGGCGCTGCAGACGGAGGCCGCGGGGGAGGCGGAGACGAACCTGGGCCTGCCGATCACCGGCGACGACCTCGCCTACGTGATCTACACCTCGGGGTCGACCGGGCAGCCGAAAGGCACCGAGGTGCCGCACCGGGCGATTCCCGGGTTTGCCGTCGACGTCGACGCCCTCCGCTACGACGCCGGGCAGACGCTGCTGCACTACTCGTCGATCTCGTGGGACGTCTTGACGCTGGAACTGTGGCCGGCGCTGCTGACCGGCGGCCGGACGGTGGTGATCGCCGATCGCCTCGTGCGGGCGAGCGATCTGCGCCGCGCGATCGAGACGCAGGGCATCACCACGCTCTGGCTGACCTCGTCGTTCTTCAACGCGGTGGTCGACGAGGACCTCGAGACGCTGGCCACGTTGCAGCAGTTGCTGATCGGCGGCGAGGCGCTGTCGCCGAGTCACGTCCGGCGCGTCGTTGAGCGCTATCCGGCGCTGCACCTGGTCAACGGCTACGGGCCATCGGAATGCACGGTGTTCACGACCTGCCAGGTGATCACGCCGGCGGTGATCGCCGACGGCGGGGCGGTGCCGATCGGCCAACCGATTGGCGACCGGCGGGTGCGGGTGCTCGATCGGGAGCGGCGGCTGGTGCCGCCGGGCGTGGTGGGGGAGCTGTATGTCGGCGGCCCGGCGGTGCCGCGCGGCTACGGGCAGCGGCCGGCGCTGACGGCGGAGCGGCTGGTGCCCGACCCGTACGGCGCCGCCGGGGCGCGGCTGTATCGGACCGGCGATCTGGTGCGGTGGCGGTGCGACGGGACGCTGGACTTCATCGGCCGGGTCGACGACCAGGTGAAGGTGCGCGGGTTCCGGATCGAGCTCGCCGAAGTGGAGTTGGCGCTGCGCGCCTGCCCGGGGGTGCGCGACGCGGTGGTGGTGGCGAACCCGGATCCGACCGCGCCCGGGCAGCGCCTGGTGGGCTACGTCGTGCTGGCGGCCGGCGGCGGGCTGCGCGCGATCGCGACCGACCTGGGGACGCGGCTGCCGGGCTACATGGTGCCGACGGCGTGGGTGGCGCTGGACGCCGTGCCGCTGACGCCCAACGGGAAGGTGGACAAGCGGGCGCTGCCGGCGCCGGCGCGTGGGCCGCGCTCGCCGGACGAGCCGGCCGCGCCGCGCGACGCGGTGGAGACGACGATTGCGGCGATCGTCAGCGAGGTGCTCGGTCTCGCCGCGGTCGGCCTCGACGACGACTTCTTCGCCCTGGGCGGCCACTCGCT
>Ga0075435_100000492_pt1 | contig 24039 bp, 39 predicted proteins | sample RhiMethybrSRZTD4_FD_75302 | JGI IMG/M metagenome (GOLD analysis project Ga0075435, IMG submission 75302) | Populus rhizosphere microbial communities from Tennessee, USA - Rhizosphere MetaG P. TD hybrid SRZTD4 | ecosystem: Host-associated > Plants > Roots > Rhizosphere > Soil | place: USA...
GTGGACGGCGCGCCACGAAGGGTGGGGGAGGGACGGGGCTACCCTCATGGCCGGCGTCCTGTGCGTGCGTACCAGGCTTGCCGTTCGAGTTCGGCTTTGAGGGCGTCGATCTCAGCCTGGCGGCCGGCGGCGCCCTGCTTGTGTTCGTCCAGGTCGTGTTGGAGGTGGGCGATGGTGGCGTCTCTGTCTGCGAGGGCGCCGGTGATGAGCCCGTAGTTGCGGTCGACTTGGGTGGCGAGCTGTTCGAGGGCGTCGATGACGTCGTCCAGTTTGATGATCTTGGGCCAAGGGGGCAGGGTCATAGTTCGCACCCTGATCGGTCGTCGTGCCGTTCCCGGAACCCGATCCACAGCCCTTCGAGGGCGCCGCTAATCAGGCGGCCCAGGACGATGCACTGAGGCATCATCCGACACCTAGCCTGCAGAGGACGTAGCCCACGAAGATGCCGATGGCGAACAGGATGGTCTGGTTCATGCCCGGTTCCTTCGGTGGGAGCTGTTGCACGGGCGGCATTCGACGGTGCCGGTTTCGTGGTCGAAGGTGAGGTCGCTGGTGTGTGGGTTGGGGCAGCCGGGCCGGTGGCACCAGGGTTCTTCTTCACGGGCTTTCTGGCTGAGGCGTTTCCAGCCGCCGGCGTACTGGGTGCGTTTCTGGTTGCGGATCCGCTGGAAGGCTTGTTCGCATCGGCGGCAACGGCCGCCAGGGTTGCGGGTCAGTTCGTCGCAACGGATCCCGGGGAGGCCGAGACAGCGGCGGTGAGGGCGGGTCATGCGGTCTGCTCGTCGTCCTGGTCGTGCTTGGGGAGACGGGCCCGCAACTCGGCTGGCATGGGGGCCGGTGTGATTTCCAGCGGAGCGTTTCCTTCTTGGTACTCACTAGAGGTACTAAAAGCTTTTAGTTCCTGGTTAACCGATTGTCGGGTAACCGATTTCTGGAAACCCGTAATCGGTGGGGGATTTCCAGGAAGCTCGCGGACGGTGCAGGACGTGTACCAGTGCCCAGTTTCGTCCTGCCGTTTGGTTCTCAGGAGGTAGCCGGCGTCCTGGAGTTCCTTCAGCGCGGTGTACACCGCGTCGCGGCCTTCGGCCTTCGCGGCGACCAGCCGCACCCCCGATAACTCAGTGCCGTCGGGGAGGCTGAGGAGGTAGGCGAGGACGCCGGTTGCCCGGAACGACAGCCGGTCGTCACGCAGTGAATGGTCGCTGATGACGGTGTAGTTCTTCTCGTGTTTAACTCGGATGATCACCCCGTGGCCTCACCGCAGGTCTGATCTCCGTGAAGCTCCCTCTTGGCCCGCTCCAATGCCTGACCGATCCGCTCGCGGTACCCAATGGCGTTGTCTGCCTTTACCTGCGCCTGGTTGTAGGCGGCTTCCCAGTCCTTGATCGTCATGGCGTTCTGATGCTTGCGGGTCGCCACCGCGATCTCGATGTACGGCGGCAGGTCCGGGGCCCACAGCGGCTGCTGGCCGGTTTCCTCGTCGTCTGCCGCAGTGCGCACCTGGGATGCCAGCCACGCCTTGATCTCTTTCCTGAGGAACCTCCGCAGGACGTCCGACGTCAGCAGCCGATACTCCTCTTTGTAGAGGAAGGGCTCCAAGGCATCGAGCGCTTCCTCCCAGGTCATCTCGCCCTCGAAGATCAGCCGGCCCACCCGCTCGATCTCAACCATGATCGCCCGCGGAATCCTCACTTACGCCCCCTCGCCTGTTGCGTAATCGGTGCGTATTTCGCCTGCGTAATCAGCGGTTGATTGCGCACCGCCGTTACGCAGCGATTGCGCAGACCGAACCAAACTGAGAGATGGTCGGGCCGGTCCTTGGTTTTCCTGCTGATGCACCCAACGGGCTAAGTCGTTACGAATCGTTCCTTCGCTAACGGCCAGTTCCGCTCCGATACGTCGCAGCGACCAGCCTTGCCGCCTCATGTCGACCGCCCGCCGCATTCGCTTGTCCGGGTCTTTCCATCGCTTCCGGGTCATGCAACCTCCCCCTTTGAAAACACGACCTCAATTCGGGGATGCCCCAGCTCGTCCGCGTGTCGTTCCGCCCGTGCCCAATAGTCGGTAATTAATCCGCATTTCTTGCAGCGCCATTTCTGCCCGGCTCCTCGATCTCCTCGGGCCCCACGACTGGCGCAAGGAGAGCCAGTAGCCCTGTCGAAACCGGGGAGCCGGGGATCTCTAGCCATCTGCCGCCGCAGACGGTCTGGTGGCCTGACACGGGCAGCAACCCGGGCAGTACAGCTGGTGAAGATCCGGGTTGACCGGGCTCATCACGATGTGGGCCCCACCGTTGGGCAGGTCCTGCCCGCAGGCGGTGCACAAGACGAAGGCGTAGCCGGGACGCCTATCCACGGGCCGGCGCCTTGGCCTTGGCTTTGGCGGCCATCGCCGCGAACACGAGCCCCGGTTCTTTGCCCCGCAGGTCCTTCCCCGACGTGGTGCGCCCGTCGGTGACGGCCCGGATGATGTCCTGGCGTTCGTCGTCGGTCAGGCCCAGCTCGACCGCCCTGGCGGCGATCGCCTGATCGGTGGGCAGGACGGGCCCCGAGGCGGGGTGTCTGGCGATACCGGCGTCGGTAGGCTTTGGCAACGGATGGACGTTCCCGGCCTGAGGGCCGTTTTCCCCGGAGGCACTTCCCCAAGGTTTCCGTCCGGAGGACCGCTCCCCAGGCCGGGAACTCTCACCGCCCGCTTCCCAGTCAGATTTGCTCCACAACGCCAACGCGAGCCCGAACCGCATCGCCCCCCGGCGCAGGAAATCCCCCACCAGCTCCTTGAGCGGGTCCGGTGACGTCGCCATGCACGTGCCGACCTCGAGGCGGCGGTGGCCGTGGACGGTCAGCCACGCCCACATCGCCAGCCGCCCCGACTTGTCCACCGTGATCTTCGGCAGGCCCGACTCGTCGTAGGCCAGCGGCTCCCACGTCCACAGCGGGTCGTGGGTGAGGAGAATGTCGGTGATGTCGGCGTGCCCGACCGCGTCGGCGACGAACTTTCCCTTGTCGATCTGCTGGACCAGTCGCGGGTCGGGGATGCGGGTCTCGACGTGGAGTTTCGCCAGGAGATCGGCGGCGGTCGGGTCACTCATCGCAGCGCAGGGTGTTGTCGTCGTCGTGGAGCCACAACGTGGCGGCCACCTCAGGATCACGGGGCGCTTTGAAGGTGCGGACCTTCACCCACCGATGCGTCGGCCGGCCGCAGATCGGACAGGAGGCCCGTTCGACCCGCTCATCCACGGCCCAACCTGCATTCGCATTCGTATTCGATGAGCAGCATCGCGGCGATGGTTTCCCGGACCCGGCTGAGGATCTCGCCGGTCAGGTCGTCGTCTTCGAGGTCGGCGACCCGGGCGCACAACTCGCCGGAGAACCGGTTGAGTTCGGCCGTGTACACGTCGAGGCTGTCGGTCACACCGACACCTCTTCAAAGGCAGAGCGGACCCAGCCGGGCACCTGTTTCGGGTCGATGTGGGCCAGGCACCACGTGAGGGCGTCGGCGGCCTGGCCGAGGCGGGGCCGGATCCGGTGGAGCTCCTCCTCGGCGACCTCGAGGGCGATGGCGGTGTCGAACAGCTGGCCGTTGACCCACTTGTAGTGGGAACAGTGGTGGCACTCGTCGTGGGTGTCGGTCACGCCGATCCCTCCTGTTCCCAGTCGTAGGGGGGTTCGTGGCAGCCGAACTCGCGGCATTCGGCGTTCCAGCGGGCCCGGCGGCGCCGGTCCAGGGCGTCGCCCGTGGTCCACGCCAGGATCCCGGCGAGGAGGAGGCCGAAGATGAGGACGAGGGCGACCCCGGAGGTGACCATCAGGCAACGGCGCTTTCGAGGCGGCGCACCCAGTCGGAGATCGTCTGTCCGGTCAGGGGAACCCGGGTTTCGGCTTGGAGCAGTTCGGCGATCCGGTTGTAGGAAAGTCCGAGGGTCCGCCACTCCTGGATTCGGGCGGCGAGGTCGACGTTGAGTCGTTCCTGGACAAGGAGGTACTTAGGGGTCGTTACCACCAAGGTAGTTTTAGTACCGCGTATCTACCTGTTGCAAGATGTCGGTACGTTTCCGGTTCCCACCGCCACCCTTGTGCCAAGTATCTTGTCGTTATGACAATTTCGGAGGCGCAGGTCGCACGGGCCCGCTACATCCGGACCCTGCTGGCGTGGCATGACCTCACCCAGTCGGACCTGGCCCGGATCCTGGGGATCTCGGCGCCGGCCGCCAACCGGAAGCTCAAAGGGCGGCGCCGGTTCGAGGACGACGAGCTGCTCGCCATCGCCGAGGCGTTCGATCTGGACCCCGCCAACATGCTCCGTCCGCCTCAGTTGTCCCACGTCATGGGTGCGGTCCCCGAGTCTGCCCGTGGTTTACTAACATGCACGAAGTATGCAGTAGCGCTGCTCAACGCTAAGGGCACAGCGCATTACGGGATAGTCGCAAAAACCTGGGGATTCCCACAGTTAAGCCCCATTTAAGATGCCGTCATCTTGTCCCACCCGGCGGCCCACCGGGGAGGCGGCCACCATGCAGAACGTGTGGACGAACTTGACGCGCGGCTACCTACGGACCCGACGCCAAACCCTCGAACCGAACACCACCGCAGGCTATTACCGGCACGTCCTGTCGAACCTGGGACGGTTCCTGGACGACAACGGGGTCGGTACCCACTCCGATCTCGCCGTCGTGGTCGCCGCCGTCACCGACTGGATCAACGCCCGCCACTGGGCGGCGTCGACACGATGTACCAACCTGGGGATCATCCGCCCGTTTTTCGACTGGGCCGGGCGCAGGGGGCTGGTGATCGGCGGGGTGGCGGCCGAACTGACCAACCCGCGCCGACCCGACCCGATCCCGCGGGCTCTCACCGTGGCGCAGGTCAACCGGCTGTTGGCCGCGGTGCCCGACCGGCGCGGCCGGGTCGTCGTCCTGCTCATGTTCCAGTGCGGTCTGCGCCGCGCCGAGGTGGCCCGCGTCGACATGGCCGACCTCGATCTCATCTCGGGTCAGGCGTTGATCCACGGAAAAGGCCGGGTGGAACGCATCGCCTACCTGTCGGACGAGACCGTCGAGGCGGTCAGGATCTGGATGGTGGAACGGGGCCCCGGACCGGGCGCGCTGATCTGTTCGGAGCGGGGCCCGACCGGGCGGCGTCTCACTCCCACATGGGTGGGGAAACTGGTGGCCGACTGGATGGCCGCCGCCGGTCTGAAAACCTGCCCCCACGACGGGATTTCCGGCCACGCGCTGCGCCATTCGTGTGCGACGGCCATGTTACGCAACGGGCAGAACATCCGGGTCGTGCAGCGGGCCATGGGCCACAAGTCCATCCAGACCACGGCCAGATACCTGCGGGCCGACGACGACGAGGTCCGCGACGCGATGCATACCGTCACCACCGGGACCCGGCGGTTGTCGGCCGTCGAGGACGCCGGTTAAGGCGGGGCTGTGACCGTCCGATATGGAAGGGAAAGGCCCCCGGCAGGCTGCAACCTCCGGGGGCAGGCCAACACCTCATGGAAGGGTTGACACAATGATGATAGGTCTGCTGTTTGTCGCCGCCACCTTCGCAGGCGGCGAAACACCACCGTCGCCGCCGCCGGTCCCGGTTGTGGTCCAGGCGTCCCCGGCGGTCCCGATCCACAACGGACGGCCCCAGGAACCGGCAGGGGAGACAGCGGCCGACGCGGTGGTCGTGGCCGACGACGGGTACGGGTTCCCGGTCGAAACCGGGCCCGCCGAGATCCGCCGCTTCGGTCAGCCCCGCGATTTGTCGGGCCTGGCCGAGATCTGCGGTGTGAAACCGTGGCTGTGTGACGACAGCTACGCCGCCGCGGAGTCCGCCGACGGGGGGGTGAAGTAAATGCTCCCCGGCTTCACTCTCACAGCCCAGCTGCTCGACCGGATACACGCCCTGTCCACCCGCACGATCCACGGCCCAATCAACTGGGACGCCGAACCTGTTGCAGGACCTACCCCGCAGGCGCAGGCTGATTCGGGACCAGGAACACCGCCGCCGCGGTCAGCACACTGATCGCCACCGTCAGCACACCCTGGGTTGTGCCATCGACCAGACCCAGCGCCACCAGCTGGGCGGCCGCCCCGGCCAGCGCGGTCAGGAACTTCGCTATCCGGGCCGGGTTCACTTGCGGATCACGTGGATCGCCGCCCACAGGATCAGCAGGAACAGAACCAGCCCCGACAGGCCGGTCCACAACGTGTCTGCCGCCAGCACGATTTCAGCCCCCTCTGGTAGTGGTCGTCACCGACGCCGACGCCACCCGCGCCTGTTCCGCCGCTTTCGAGAAACACGCCTGGGCGTTGGCGTCGGTGCGGTCCTCCGGGGCGATCCGCAGATAACAGAAAATCGCCAGGACCGCCGTCGATTGTTGGCCGGTCGCCGCCGCGTTGCCACATTCCCCCGGTGTCGCTTCCGACGGGTGGACCAGACAATGGTCCACATAGGACGACACCCGCCCAGCCGACGAGGCGGCATCCTTGGCGTCGCGGGACCAGCGGGCCCCGAACGCCGCCACCACCACAATGACCAGGATGGCGGCGAACAACGGGGCCGTCAGGCGTTGCCAATGCCGTTTCTGTTCCTCGGCCACACTGTCGATCGCCGCCTGGAGTTTCTCGTCCGACCCGAGGCTGGTCACCGCCGTCGCCAGGCGGCCCACGTCCTGGCGGACCGCCCGCAGCTCATTCTGGAGCGCCGCCGGGTCCGGGCCGGTCCTGCGTTCCTCCCCGTCCCAGTTCGTCATCTGCCGCTACCTCCTCGGGTAGGCGCCCAACTTCGGCTTCCAACGCGGCCAGGTCAGATTGCAGGCGGCGGATAATCGTTTGAGCCTGGGCTTTTACGGATGCCACTTCCAGGGCCGTCTTTAACGCCACGTCCTCGGGGATGCCGCGCCGCCTCATTCCTGCCACCTTCCTCCTGACCCAAATACCACTCCAGTTCGTCGAGCTTGCGTTCCACGCGGCCCAGCAGCGGCGACAGCCGTTTCTCATAGTCGGCCAGCGTCGGTAACACCTCGTGGTGATACACCGCGAGGAGCGTGTCGATGAGGGCCTGTTGGCGTTGTTCCTGGTCGTCGCGGCGGTTGAGTTCCGGTTTGAGGCCGATCCAACCCAGCAGCGCCAACGCGAAGAACACGCCGATGATCCCCCCGTTGACAACGAGGGCCGATACCGGGTCGACCGTGTCGGCGCCGATCACGCTTTCGGCAACCAGGCCCGGTCATCAGGTTTCACATACTCCAAACTCCCCAGGTAGACAGCGTCCCCGAACGCGAACACGCCACCGTCCATCCCGGCCAGCAGATAACCCTTCCCCGTTGGGGTGATGGCGATACCGACGATCGGCGCGGACACGTTGGCACGGTTCGGGTCGTCAGCAGGCAAAGGGGAACCTCCCGAATAGGTGAAACTATCGACCACGGCCAGATGCACATGATTGTGATGTCTCGCCATCACGTCGATGCCGAACAGTTTCAGACCACTGTCGATCCGGCCGTTTTTCACACAGATGTTCCCCGGCCCCGAATAGATCAGTTCGCTGATCATCGACAGCGGCACGAACTGGATCACCTGCTCGTTGATCTCCAGCAGTTCCGACGTGTCGACACCGGGCCCGGAACGGGCCGCCAGATCCACCGCCCGCCCCAGGTAGTGATAGCTGGTCGCGGTGTGGCCGCCGTCGGTGGTGTGAACGACCGCCCACCCCATGATCGCCGCCAGCGTGCGCAGCGCGGCGGTGACCGGCGTCTCGTGGGGTTGGACCGGGATGTCGCGTTGCGTCATCCGGATCCAACCCAGGTGGCCGACATTTCGCATCCGTAGGCAAGCGACGTGCCGTTGACGTTGAGGGCCCCACCCGAGTTCTGGAACACCCTGGCGATCACGTAGTCGGTCGCCGCGAACTTGAACACGCTTGACACTGACAGGAATGTTTCACCACCCGCCCCGATACTGGGTGTGGTCGCCATGGCGATATAAGTGGAGGCGTTGACCTGGAGGTACAGGTCACGCTGGCCGGTGGCGTTGGCGGCGAAGGCGGCGTGGGCGGTAACGAGATACAGACCGGCCGTGTTCATCGTGATCCGGCTGTTGTTCGTCACGAGATCGTGCATGTTGTCGGTGTCGTAACGTTCGGAGTTCATCGCCAGGGTCAACGCCACCGCGCTGGTAGCCGACTGGGTGGTGTTGTGATACACCCGGCAGGCAGGCGGGTTCGCCAGAAACAGAATGTTGTTGACGAGATCGGTGTTCCAGATCGACGCGGTGATCAGGTTCCCTGTCGAGCGTGTCGTGGGCGCGGTGTATCCCATCTAGAACCCCAACCTCGTTGTCTGCTCCAACTCGGAGAACCCGGCCGTCCCCAAAATCCAGTACACCTGCGTCTCGGCCGGTGACAGATCCCAGCGGGTGACCCACCCCGTTTTCATGTTGACCTGATGGGTGATCCCCTGAATCTGCGAATCCTGGCTGATGGCCGCCCCCAGGTTCTGGGGTCGCCGGTTGATCGTCACCCGGTCGATCAGTTCGCGACCCAGGACCTGCGGGAAATGGGTGGCATCGTTCCCCGCCGACGGTTCCAACAACAATCCGGTGACCCGCAACAGCGGGTCTTTGTAGTGGTTCACGATCCAGTTCGCCGCGTCGAGGCTCGTGCTGTCCGACTGGTGCAGCAGACCGCCGACCACCTTCGTGCGCCGCAAATATTTCGCCTGGCTGGTCGCGTCGGCGACGATCTGGACCGTGCCACCAGACCGGGACACCTGCGCCTCGTTGAAAATCAGCTTGTCGTCATACTCGAATGTCAGATCGCCAAATTCCAGTTCGGTGCCGCTGTCCCCGAACGTGGCCTGCGCCGTGATGTACGGCGCGGTCAGGAGGCTGTAACGGCTGATGAAACGGACCTGGCCGCCCGCCGTGACAAACAGCGCACCAAACTCTGTCTGTTCCACCGCTTGGAGCGCGGTCAGGGCTGTCCCACCCACATCGGAGGATTGCAGGGTGGACGTGCCTGCGTCGATGTTTCGGTCCGCCGCGGGCCACCCTGCAGCGTCGAGGATCCTCCCGATCCTGGTCCCGGTCAGATCACCATTCCATGGTGTGGCCCGCGCCGACGCGTGCGCCGCAATCCGGGCCGCTGTCAGCGCCGTCCCGACGTACAGGGCCGCTTCGTCGGTTGTGCCGATGATCCCGGAGGTGTGCCCCGTCGGGATGTAGCCGGTGGCAAGGTTGCCGACCACCATCTCCTGGTTGGCGCCGATCGTGCCGTTGTTCCCTGACGCCCCGACCGTTTCCAACACCCCGTCGACATAGATGCGGGGGGTGGCACTGGCCGCCGTCCAGGTCCCCACAATGTGATGCGGATTGTTGTCGGTCAGGGTGGTCGTCCCCACCGCCGTCCAGCTCGTCCCCGACCCCGCGATCGTGGTGTAGACCCGCAGGAGTGCTTTGCCGGTCCCGCCGCCTTCCGTGCCGATCGTGATATACACGCCGCTGTCCACATCGGCCAGGCTGAACGCCACCCCCTGCGTCGCCGTTTTGACAATCGCTTCAATCGAAAAGTCTGGGAGTGCCCCGGCCTGGAAGTAGGTCCCACGGTTGGCAAAACCGGTGTTCACATCAGCTTCGCTGAGGGCCGTCCCAGAGTCGCGGGTAACCAGCCCCGCCGCCCCCAGGGTCGGGGACCCGAACGGGGTCAGGACCCGACCGCCGATGGCGTCAAGAATCGAGGTTGACCCGGCCGCCTCGTTGAGCCGCCACCAGAACGTGGGGGTGTCCGCCCTCACCTCCGATTCGTACACCGACGACAACAGCTGCACGTTGCCCAGCACCTTGAACGCGTCGGTGCATTCCACCACCGCGTCGGCGTCCTGCGGTGGCGAATACTGCTGCTGCCAGTTCGTCACATAGCCGTTGAACACGTCGTATGTCGCGGCGGCGTAGGTGGCCCGGATCCTGATACGACGCATCGGCACAACATTCGGGTAGTACGGGGACGCGGTGTACACAGGGTCGAAGGCGCGGTCCTCGTTGTTCAGGGTGATTGTGGCCTGACCGGCGTTGAACGCCGACAGTTCGTCGGCCCTCCCACGATGCACCGTGAACCCTTTGACGCGTTCCCCCAGGTTCACCCACACCGGGGCCGCCCCTGGGTTCGTGGTGAACGCCACTTCCACCGCGACCAGCGGGACCGGGGTCGACCCGGCCCACGCCGGGGTTGACCCGTAATCCTCGACCCCGGTCGCGTACACGCCGTAGGTCACGCCGCTGGCCCCAGATCCTCAACCAGGATGAACGCCGGGGATGTCGCCGCCGCGGTCATCGTGATCGTCCCGGTCCCCGAAACACGTTGACCTTGCAGCTTGTAGGTGTGGGCGGCGGCGGTCGGGACAACGATGGCGTGGGCGATCACCTTCAACGCTGTGGTGGCGGGACGGCACAACACCGGCCCGACGTTCAGTTGGGTTGCGCCTTCCATGATGAGGACCTGGGCCACATCGTCGGCCACCGTCGACTGGAACGACACCTCCGCGGTGATGCGGACCCGATGTCCCGCGTAGGGGACCGTCACCGTCGTTGTGAGGCTGGTCAGGTCCACCGCGGTGGTGATCGTCGCCTGGTTGGCGACAGCCTGGGCGTACCCGAGGACGGCGTCGTAATCGGAGACGAGGGCGGCGTGGCGCCAGATCGTCCCGGAGAGGTGTTGGCGGGCCGCGGTGCCTTCCTGACCCCTGACCACCGTCGCGCTCGTCGCCGACGCCGTGTGGGCCGTGATGTAGGCGATCTCCGGGGCTCCCGCGACCGCTGTCGGGTCCAGCACGATCGCCAGATGCTGGGTAGCTGTGATCGCCGGCAGGCTCGCGAACGCCGCCGAGTTGACCGTCGTGGCGACGTTCGTCAGCGGGTTGTCCGTCGTTGTTCCCGACTGGAAGTTCGCCCGGACCCGGATCTCGTTCGCCATGCTATGTGAACCTCAGGTTGCCGCCCTGACGGACAAAGTCGGTCAGGATCCCCTCGATTTCACGGGCGACCCCGGCCCGGTCCATCGGAGCGTTGAAGTTGACGATCACGGTGCCGCCGAGCTGGCTGTTGGGGATGACCGTTCCCGACCCGGCGATCAGCTCCGGGCCTGCTTCGCCGACGACGGCCAGCCCGTTGAACGGGCCGCCCGACGCCAGGCGGGGAATGTCGGGGCCACCGATCGTCACATCAGGCATCCCCGGAAGATGCGGCGCTTTGAATTCGAGGCCGTTCCACCGGTCGATAATCCAGTTGATCGCCCCCCGGAATGCGTTCTTCAGGGCGTCGAAGGCGTGCTCCGCGATCTCACCGACCGTTGAGGCGATCCCCCCCAGCAGGCTTTTGACCGTTTCGATCGACGCGCGGATCAGGGCGAAGATCTGGTCCCACACGCCGGCCAGGATCTGTTTGAACCCGTCCCACGCCTTGCCCCAGTCGCCGTTGATCAGCGACGTGACGGTCTGGATGATCCCCCGGATCACCTGCAGGAAGTTGTCGATCGTCGACTTGATCAGATCCCACGCGGTCTGCACGACGTGGAGAATGTCGTCGCCCCATTGGTGCCACAACATCCCGACCGCCCCAACCCAAAAGTCGATGTAGCCCTTGACGACGTCGAGGACATGGCCGATCGCTTCCTGGATCGCGGGCCACACCTCCCGCACCCAGTCGGCCAGGTGGCCGAACTGTTCCGACAGAACCCCCACCGCGTCCTTGATCGCCGGGACCACCTTGTCGGTGAAAAACGAGGCGACGGCGTCCACCACATCGTGGAACACCTCGAAATGGTTGTAGGCGTACACCAGCCCGGCGGCCACCAACGCCAACGCCCCCACGATCAACACAAACGGGGACAACAGACCGGCGATCGCACCACCCAACGCCACGACCGCGCCGACGAGGGCCACACCGACCACAACCGCCAAGGCAGCCATGACCGGCTGCACGTTGTCCTGAATGAACCCCCACAGTTTCTCCAGGACCGGAACCACATTGTCAGAGAACCAGCCTGCGAGTTCTTTCGCCGCGTCGGACAGCTTCGCCAGATACGGGCTCAACACCGCGATTGCCTTCGGGACGTTGTCACCCAACCATTTCCCCAACGACATGAGCACCGGAACGATTTTCGACCCCACGTCCTCCATGAAGTTGCCCAACGCCACTTTCAGTTTGCCGATCTGACCGGCGAATGTTTCCCCGGCCGCTTTCGCCGAACCACCAAACTCGGTTTGCAGCTCTTTCAGGATCAGCTTCTGGGCTTCCATCGTGTGGCCCGACTCGACCAGCGTTTTGATCTGATCCTTCTGCTTCTCAGTGAACGACACCCCCACCCGTTGCAGCGCCGTCACACCCTTGATCGGGTCGTTCAACGCCTTCCCGAGCTGGATGGCGCTCGCGCTGGTGTCCTGCCCGAGGGCGGTCGACATGTCGAGCATCGTCTGGGTGGCCTGACTGAAAATGTCGTTGCCTTTACCTGCCTTGTTCTGAACGTTCGTGAACGTCAACAGCAGGTTCTCACCCGACTGGATCGCCTCGTCGTCCACCCCGCTCATTTTCGACAGGCTGTCGGCCAGGCCCCCAACCTGCTGGGCTGTCACATGAGCCGCGTTCCCGGTTGATTTCAGAACCGCGCCGGTCTGGGCCGCCACCTTCTCCGATTCGGAAAACGCCTTGACCGCCGCCACACCGAACCCGGCCAGCGCGGGCACACCAACCATCAACGCCGATTTCGCCATCGACCCGACAGCAGACCCAACCTTCCCAAGGTGGTCCTCGGCGTCCCCGGCCGCTTTCTTCAGGTCCGACGTGTCCCCCAAAAACTTGACGAGGACGGTGCCGGTCCCCCGCGCCATCAGCCCTTATTCGCTTTCTTCAGGGCGTCGCACAGGGCCCGGTGTTCAGCGATCGTCAATGACCGGTAGTCGGCGGGGCTGATCCCGAACGCCAGGCAGAGGGTCGCCATCGTCCTCAGCCGTTCCCGCCTTTTGGGTCCTGCGCCGCATCCACCCGGAACGACGAAATGTTCAACTCGCGGGCCTGTTCCATCGTGAACGCCGGGTCCGACCGCCGCTTGAACACATACACCAGCGCGGTCAGGGTGCGGGCCGATGGTTGACCGCGGCCCAGTTCGGCGGTCACGTTGCGGCCCGTCAGATCCTCGATCTGTTCCAACTCCCCCAACGTGAGGGTGTTGGCGTCGATCACAACCGACGGGCCCTCGTCGGGTTCCGGGGCCGGAAGCTGGGTTAGCGCCATCTCATCTCACCACCCTGTCGATCAGATCCTGGACCTGCTGCTCGTATTCGGCGACAGCCCGGTTGATCGTCTGATCAGCCGCGTCCCACAAGAATGGGCGGCCCTGAATGTTCCGGTTGCGGCGCGACGAACCGCCACCGACGTTGCCGGAACCCTCACCCCAATGGATAGCCGCCGCGTACGGAACCCTGACCGGGGAACCGGCTTTGCCGTACGCCGCGGTCTGGGTGGCCTGCGCCTTCACGGACTGGCGAAGCTTGCCTGTCTTGACCGGCACCATCGGTAGGGCGGCGTCGACCACGATCTGCGACACGTTCTTGTTCGCCTGGCGCAGCTGCTTTTTGAGTTCGGTGTCACCCACGTCGCGGACCATCCGCGACACCTCTTTGAGGTTCTCAACCTTGATGTCGACCGGGCGGGACGCCATCAGGACGCAACATCAGCGTTGATCACGACGACCGTGATCGCCGCCGCGTCGGACGTGGACGACACAGCCTTGAACTGCAACGGCTGTTCCAGGATGTCCTGGCCGATGTCCGGGTCCTCACCGTCGAAGCGGACATTCATCGTGATCGTGGTCTGGGCGGAAGCCCCCGCGTTGAACGTGAGGACCAGCGCCGCTTCGGTGCCGTTGATGAACCGGTTCAGCGCGGTCAGGTCGGTAAAATCGGCGGTCATCGACCCGGTGTAGGACCGACGGCTGTTCTCCAACGGTTCTTTCGATCGTTCCGGGGTCGTGGTCCGCAGAAAATGGCGGTCCACCGCCAGGCCGTTATCGATCGACAGGGTGAACTCTTTCACGTCGAACCCGGAACCGGCGAGTGTGACCGTCCCCTTCGTGAAATCAAACGGGGTCAGGCCCGCCGGATAGGACGCCGTCCCCAGGATCTGCGCCGTGTCGAGATGGTTCCCGTAGAAACTGACGGTCATCATGGCGTACTCGTTGACCGCCGCCGACACCTGCGCGCCGGTCACCTTGCAGCCCAGGTAGGTGAACGACCGCACCACCCCACCCAGGTCCGGCTTACCGATCTGCAGCGACAGTGATTTCCCGGCCAGGTCGCCGGGGCTCATGGTGTGGGTGTACGGGTTCGTGCCGGTGATCACGTCGGTCCCACCCAGCACATGGGCCCACAACAGGGCGAACCCCTGCGGTGCCATCTCGAACGTGACGTCCCCCGCGGCGCGCTGCACACCTTGGGCCCAGCGGTGCAGCACCCGGCGGCCGGCGCGGATCCCGTTCGATTCGATCCGTTCCCGTTCGTACTTGACCGACGCTTCGGTGAACTCGAGGAACCTGGTCGGCGCCACGAACGTGCCGTAGGTGCTCTCTGCTGCGAAGCCGAGCTGGCCTCCGAGGCCGGTCGCGAGCGGGCTCATTTGTCATCACCTTTCGTCCGCGACGTGATCTGCCAGTCCGAACTGGCCGACAGTCGTTTCCCCGTCTGCTCGTCAACCTCGATGATCTCGCCGTGTTCGACGGTGATCCCCAGTTCCGGGATCTCAACGCCGTCCTCGTGCGGGCCGGTGTACTTCAATCTCATGTCAGCCTCGCTTCCACATCGATACCGGCACGCAGCAAACTCCCCCAACCTCTCCTGGCCTCATCGAACATGAGCGTCTCCGTGAAGTCGCCCAGCACCGCCCAGAACGGCGCAGGAAGCCCGACCGACGGATCGTCGGCCAGGATGTCCTCCAGCTCGCCGTACAGCGTCCAGGCCCGCTCAGAGGCTGTCTGGGCGTCCGGGCCGACCGCGTCGACATCGATCCAGACATCCAGGGTGTAACGCTCCTGACGTGCTTTCCGGGCCGCTCTGATCGTCGGGATATCACTGGACCCACGAACCTCACCCAGGTAGATCGCTTCATTCTCTCTGGCGTCGCCGGGGTGCGAATAGGTGACCGGGACGGCCGATAACGCGGGCCGCGCCTGGAGGGCGGCGAGTAGCGCGGCCCGGAAGGTGGGCGCCGTCGACCGGGTCGCCACATCAAACCGCCCCTACGCCGGCCGTGCGATGGCTGTGCTCGTTCAGGACCGCGTCGATCTCGGGGAGGCCGGTCGGCCGGTTGAACCCGGCGGTGACGAGCTGGAACGTGCCGAACTCCGTCGAGTACGACGCCGCCCGATCAGGGATCCGCGACGTCGTGTCCAGGATCAGATAGCGGACGTACTGGAGGAACGCCCACCGCAGATCCTCCGTCGGCCGGTCATAACCATGGGCGTACTCCACGACCACGTTGCCGACATTCGTCGCCCCACGGGGGAACCGCATACCCGAGTCCCGCTCGATGAGGCCCGTTTCGTACAGCTGGAACAGGGTCAGATCGGAAGCGACAGTCCCGTCGATCGTCACCGCGATCAGGCTGCGGGGACGCGGCCAGCGCAGCAGCAGGCTGGTCGTGTTGTCCCCAACCGCGGTGTACCGGTCGTGGCGGGGAACCCAGGCGACGCCGGTGGCGTCCTCGAATTTGTCTTCGGCCTGCCAGCGGGCCCGTTCCAGCGTCGCCGTCGGATACTTCGACGTGTTGGCGAGGGCGTCGAGGGTGCGGATCTCTGCCAGGTCGGCGTAATACCCGCCGACCACCTCGTGTCGTGTGGTGACGGACCGTCCCCCGATGCTGCCAGTCCACACGGCACTGAGATGGTCGAGGCGGGTCTGGGCGGCCAGGGCGTAGGTTCTGGCCGCCGCACCCGAACCGCTGGTTGCCGCGGCGGTCGCTACCGCGGTGCCGTCGGCCCGGGTGATCGTGACGGTGACGGTTCCCGGATCTACCGCCGTTTCCCCACCGTCGTAGAACGTGACGGTGAGGGTCGCGGGGGCACCGACGAGGATCCGGCTGTCAGCCATCTATCGGGTTGTCGCTTCCTCGACGGCCACCTTCCGGGGGCGGCCCCGCCGCTTCGGTTTCTCCTCCGTCTCGTCGCCGTTTTCGGCGTCGGCGTCGTCGTCGATGACCTCGAACCCTTCGGACTGGTCGGGGTTCCCGTCGGCGTCGTAGGACACCATCGCTACGACGTCGGGTTCGTCGCTGTTACCGGGCATGTTCTCGTCACCCCCTGCTAGGCGTGCATCGTCATGACGCGGTAGGCGGCGGTGTCGTCGGCCACACCGTCAGCCCGGGCGTACGCGAAGAAAGCGACCTGCAAATATTCCGCGTATCTTTCCTCGAGGCGGCGGACCTGGATTCCGCTGACGTCGCGGATCACATAGCCGGCGTTGAAATCGCCGAAAGCGATCGGGACCAAAGTCGCGGTGGCGGCCGGCATGTCCTGGTTGATCGTGATCGGATAGCCCAGGATCGTGCCCGGCACGCCGGCCTGCACGTCGGGTTGCCACAATGGCCTGTTCGTCGAATCGGCCAGCTTGCGGATCAGGGCCAGAGTGGAGTCGGCCATCATGAACCGGGCCTGTCCCGACGACCGGTAGGCCGGGTCGACGGAGTGGATCAGGTCGACAATTTCGCCGTAGGTGATCGCCGTCGGCGCCGCCGTCGTCACCCCGGAGGTGGCGCCGGTCAGGACACCGAACGGGAGGGTCGTACCTGCCCCGGTGGTGAAATGCGTGTTTTGGATACGGCCGATTCGCTCACCCAGCTTGCGGGCCAGGAACGACTCGAGATCGAACGCCGAGTCCTGCAGGAGCTGGTAGCTGACCCGGATCATCTTGGACGAGTACATGAACGCACCGAGGGTCTTCTGTCCGAAGGTGACGTCCTGTTCGGCCATCGCGTTGTTTTCGGCCAGGATCACACCGACGTTGCCGGTGTCGTTGTTTGTCGGCCACGGCAGGCTGTTGCCCGAGTCGGTCGAGATGACGTTTGCGACCTGGCGCATCCCGCCGAACAGCTTCATCGTTTCGGTGATCTTGGCTAGGAACCCGGCCGGGATCGTGTACCCGCCGGCCGACCCCCCGGTGCCGAGGGCGCGCTGTTCGGCGGTCAGATCGACATGGCCTTTCTGGAGAATCTCCAGCTGGCGGGATTCGAGGGCGTCGCGGCCACCCCGGATCCAAGACCGGAACGCCTTGTCATACGCCTTGTCGGACCGTTCCCGGTCCGGGTCGCCGGCCGGTGGGAGTTTCGGGTCCGGGCGGGGTTCGGCCAGCCGTTCCTTCACCCGGTCGTTCTTCTCGAGGACAAGGATCCGCTTGTCGAGATCTTCGACCGTGTTGAGCAGCACGTCGGCCCGGTCGAGGTCGTCGCTGGTCGGGTCGTCGCGGGTGGCGATCTGGTCGGCTTGGGTGGCGGCGTCGTTCCGCTGCTCGCGCAGTTCTTCAAGCGTGGGCGGCATTAGCTGTTTCCTTTCAGGATCGCGAGCCGCCGCCTGACGGCGAGCAGCCTTTCTTTTTCCACATCGGCCCGCCAGCGCGTCGCCGAACGCAACGCGACGTCGGTCCCCTCATACGCCGGGTAGGACACCAGGGAGGCGTCCCACAGGCCCCGGAAATCGACAAGGCGGCGCAGGTCCGTCCCGTCCTTCTGGCGTTCCCACACTTCGAACTCCGTTTGCGGCGGGTACGGCACATCGAACGCGAACGACATCTGGGCCAGGTCGCCGCGGGTGACAAGTTCGGCGGTGTCGTGGGCGTAGGACGTGTCAGGCATGTCCGCCTCCACGGCCAGACCTTTCTTATCGGTCGACAGCCGCAACGTTCCGGAAGTGGTCCGTCCCAGCAGCCACCGCGGGTCGTGTTCCAGCAGAAGCCGAACATCGGGTCCGTCGGCGAGAACCCGATCGAACGCACCCGGTTCGATCACCTCCCAGAACCCCGAGTCGCCGCCGATCCACGCCTTCTGGCCGTACACCGCGGCGTGACCCCGGAATTTGCGGTTGTTGACGGCCACCCGTTCGAGCGGCGCGGACCGCTGTTCAAGTTCCAACTGGAACCCCCTGACCGTCCGTGGCCGGTGTCTGCCCGGCCACAGGCTGTTCGTTGGCGGCGCCACCGAGATTGACCGGTGTCAGCGGCTCGTCGAGCCCGTCGATCGGCGGGAGGTTCTCGAGGGCCCGGATCTCGTTGCGGGTCAGCAGACCGAACTGGGCCGCCCTGGCGTACGTCTCATAGCGGGTCTGGGTGTCGGCCCGCAGGAACGCCGAGCGGGTGTACTCAGCGAACTGGCCCCTCGGTGTCAGATGCAACGACACGGCCTGTTCGACGCGGCGCAGCCACGTCTCCATCGTGAAATCGAGGAAGTTCTGTTTCTGGGGTTCGCCGTAGTTCATGACGGCGGTCGGGTCCATCAACAGCGCCGGGTCCACCCCGAACAGGCGGGCCACCTCGAGGACCTGGAACTGGCGGGATTCGAGGAACTGGCCTTCGGTGGCATCCATCGAGACCCGCTCGAATTTCGTGCCCCGACCCAACACCGGGATTTTCGCTCCCGGCCCCCGCGACCCGATCATCTTCCGGAACCGGGCCCCGAGCGTCTCGGCGGCGTCCTGGGTCAGGTCCTGCTCCGACGACAGGATCCCGGTGAACAGGAGACCCTCGCCGAACATTTTCGCTGCGGTCCGTTCGGCGGCCAGGGCCACCCCGATCCCCTCAGCACCCAGTCCGACCCGCGACAGGCCTCGCAGCCCGGTGTGGCCGAGCGCCGAGATGTGCATGACCTCACCGAGACCGAACTGCTGGTCGCTGCCGGCGACCCGGAACAGTTTGGGACCCGGGTGGAGGGGGCTCTGGGTCGTGTTGGGGATCGGCTGGATCTGCCACGGCGGGATTCGCAACAGTTTGACGACCGTGTCGCCCAGCTGGTTGAACACCTTGTACTGGTAGGTATTGCCCCACAGCAGCATGTCCGTGTAGGCCAGCTCCCAGAACTCGAACGGGGTCACGAACGGGTAGGGCGCCTCGAGGAGCGGGGTCCGTATCTCGGTCCGCTGCCCGCCCTGATCGCGGTAGATCTTGAGTGGGAGACCGGCGGCGGTGCCGGCGATCAGGCTCACGGCCCGGTAGACGGCGGGGACCGTCATGGCCGACATTTCGTCGACGGCGACCCCGGACGACATCGGCCGGGTGAACATGTCGATGAGCGCCTGGCTGGTGAGCGGATATTGCGGGTTCTCGAGGGAGCGGGCCTCGCGGAGGCGGGCCAGGATTGTCACCGGCCTGTCCTCGCCGCCACCGGAGCAGCCTTCCCATCGCGTCCGGGCCGCGGGGCGAGGGACCAGGAGGCGGCGACGAGGAACAGGCCGGTGACGATCAGGGCCAGCGGCCACGCCCAGAGGGCGATACCGACGACGATAAGTACCGCGCCGATCAGTTCGAGGGCGTCGGCCACACCCCTGAATTACACCGATGCGCTTGCAGTAGCAAGCGGAATGCGTACAAACAGCTAGCGGCTGCGGACCGCCTCTGTACAGATTGCACAGCGGCAGCCGTAGTTCTGGTAGCCGTTCTTGCCGTGTTGCGGCGGCTCCTGGCCGCGGTGTTGGCGGCGGAACGTCGCCAGTCGGCGCCGTTCGTATTCGCGGCGGTCAGTCACCGCACCCTGATCCGTCGAACTGTTCGGGTTCGGGGAACCAGACGCCTCGCTCCCAACGTGGCCCTTTCCAACAGGCACAGTCGATCGACGGAGGGTTGTCGTCAGCCGGGAGGATGGCGTGACCGTAGGCCAGCTTCTTGCAGTTACGGCAGCGGTAGACCACCGTGGGGCGGATGATCGGGAGATCAACGTCCATCGTCTGACCCGTCGAACTGTTGCACGTCGGCGTCAGGCCAGGAGTCGGGCTCGTCCAGCGCCAGGAGGGCCGTGTCGATAGCGAACCCGATCTGCGAACAGAGGGTCCGCAGGACGGCAAGCTGACGCTTCAGTGGCTCAAGGTCGCCAGCAAACGGGACCGTGACCGTCCTCGTCACCGGGTTAGCCATTGCCGTCCCTCCCGTCGATATGTTGCACTTTTCGGCCGTCGCCGGGCGGGGTTACGTTGCACCTCATGAGGCCACCTCGTAGCCCTTCCCCCAAGAGTCCCAGCCCATGACGGGCGCCCGGCAGAACAGCTCTAGGTACGGCCCTGAACTGACCGACTCAACGATGTCGTAGAAGGCCGCCGGCTTGGCCGAGTGGGCGCCTCGGGGTGACCAGAGGACGTTGGACTGGCGCAGCTCGGGTGGGATAGGCGCCTTGCCTCGGGTGCAGAACAGGCAGTGTTCGGTGTCGACTCGGTAGTACCAGCCGAGGCCGGACTTCTCTCCCTTGACCCAGGTGATCATCGTCTTGAACGTGAAGCCCCACGCCTCCGCAATCTCGGCGGGGTGCGGTCGGTCCCAGAGCTTCGGCGTGGTGGCCCACAGGTACAGGTGGGCGTCCTTGGCGGCGAGTGCCTCCACCTGGAGGGCGGCGACCTCGTAGCCGGTGAGCGTCGAATACTGGTCGTCGATGGCGCCCTGGATGCCCTTGCTTCGGTTGTACGACCACGGCGGGTCGGCCACGATGGTGGCGTACGGGGGCGTCAGCCCTTCCCAGGTCACGACGGTTCGTCGCTCCCACAGCCGTCGTGCTGTGCTGGTTCACAGACGTGGGGCTGGCCGTCCTCGTCGTACCAACGCTCCTCACCCGGGACCACCGGGCGTCGGCACCGGGGGCATGGCATCGGCTCGGTCATGCGGATCATGCGGCCCCTCCGAAGTCGAGGACTTCTTGGGCGAGCCGCTTAACGGCGACCTCGCAGTAGCGCTCCTCGACCTCTATCCCTATAGCTCGCCGCCCGAGGTTCTTCGCCGCCACCAGCGTGGAACCAGAACCAGCGAACGGATCCACAATTACGCCTGGCGACTTAAGAAACCCGATGCACCACTCCATGAGCGGCACCGGCTTTTGCGTCGGGTGATATCGCATACGACTCTCGCCCTGCAGGGACGTGTCTCGGCGGCAGTAGACCCCATGACCACGACTGAACCACGCCACCTCGGCGTCACTGAGGAAGCTGCCGAACCCGTCGTCGTAACGCTTGATCCAAACGAGGAGCGTCCCGCGCTCTAGGTGTTGTGGGTAATGGTTCATGCCCCACAGGAGGACTTCGGGGAAGGTGAGCAGGAACGTCGGGTCGAACGGCTCGTCGTCGCCGACGACTGGAACGTCCCAGTGTCTCGTGGGGAGTTTCGAGCCGGTGCCGTTTGGGCCGCGGGTGATTTTGCCGTCCCAGGCCATCCCGTACGGTGGATCGCTGACGATGGCCGTCACGCCCTCCAGCCCGGGCAGGATCTCGCGGCAGTGGCCGTGGTAGATCGTCGACTGTCCGTCGTCGTAGTACGGCGTCACGTTGACCCGTCGATCATCTGCACCCCGGAACGCTTCTCGCCAGTGATTTCGTACCAGTCGTCACCAGGGCCGTGACATGTACATGGTCGATTGTGATCACCGTATTCGAGCTTTCTGGTAGTCCGCACAGGCGCTTTCTTTCTTTTCAACCACCTCATTTGCTGGTTCCAGTACCGTCGATACGTAGCAATCGCTGGGCGTCGAGGGCACACGGAGCGCAGAGGCCAGGACCACCGCATCGAGCGACTGGCGGGCGGCCAGAACCGGCCACGGTGACGCCTGGGACGGCATGGCCATGTCGGGTCCACGGTCCGCCAGCGGGAACGTGCGGGTCGGGCGGCGGGGTGGGCGGAACAGCCTGCGCCTTCTTGGGCGGGGAGCCAGGAAGCTCACCCTTCGGGCCGCTCATGACCCCTCCTGACAACCGTCGTACTGATGCAGGGTTTCGCCGTCTTCGGGCGGCGTTATGTGCGGGGTCTCCAGACGTTCCAAGTCCCGGCGGTTGATGACGCAACTCCAGCGGGGGTCCCATTTCTCGGTGCACATGGCCGAGCCGGACTCGTGCTCGCATCCGAGGTTGCGACAGGACAGCGGATCGTCGTCCAGAACGATGATGGCCTTGTGGGCCTGGAGTCCGACGAAGGGGTAGACCTGCTGCCATTCGGGCGTCGGCTCAACGATGTGCCCGAGACAGCCGATGCGTTCCTTCCAGGGACCACCGATGACCCTGACCCGCTGAGCGCTGGTCATACTATGGTCCGAGTTAACTCGGTGTATACCGGATGTAACAATACTATGGTCGGTATTTTATACTGTTCTCTAGGCCCAGCAACGGTTGTCAGGCCCTTCGGCGGTAAGTGGCCGTAGGCCTCGACCGCTATCCCGAGGACGTCAGGTGCGACTAAACCGCGGCGCATAATCCCGCCCTTCCCCCGAGCAGTATCGGCGGACTGTGCGGGTTCGGTCATCCGAAAAACACCTGATCCCCGACCGGCCGTTCCTGACGCAACGCCAAATCCAACGCCAGGCACATCGCGACCGCCGCGTCAATCCGACCCCGCGACTTCCCCTTCGCCAGCGTGAACCCACGGTCGTTGTAGCGCGCCACCGCGTTCAACACCTGGGTGGTGACCCCCTGATCGCCGTCGTGGGTGAGACCGCCCCGTTTGATCAGCTCGAACGTCGAACCCACAGCCGGCGTCATCCGTTCCACCGACTGGGGCACCTCAATCAGCGGTAGACCCTCGTCCTCGAGCATCTTGGCCGGCACGTCGAAGAACCGGGGGTCGTACGACACGCCCTGCACGTCGACCAGGGCGGCCAGCTCCCGGATGTGTTGCATCACGTCGGTGACGTCCACGGCTTCGTCGGCCGTCGGGATCCACAGCCTGACCTTCACGTGCCAGCGCCCGTCGGCGTGCTGCTGCGCCACCGCCACCGCGGTCGAGTCCCGTTTCAGACCGACGTCGACACCCAACCAGGCAGGCTCACCGACGGACAGCTCCCGGGCGGAAGCGAGCACGTCCCATTCGCGGCCGCCGTCCACCCCCAACCAGCATTCCGTGCCGTCGACCCACTGACCCAACCTGAAGATCCGGAAATGGCCGGATGGGGAAAGCACCACCGCGGTGCGGAAGGCGTCGATGTTCTGATAACCCGCGCTCAAAGCCGGGTTCGCCTTCGCCCACTGCTCTTCGTCGGTGATGTCGCAACCATCGTCGGCGGCGTACTCCGTGAACCGGAACCCGGGCAACACCACCCCGGACCGGACCCGTTCCCGCAAATGCCACAACGCGTTGTCCTTGTCGAACCCGGGCGTGCCGATCCCCACCACCAACGACCGGGGCCGCTTCCCGCTGGCGAGGAGCAGCGCGTCCCACGACTCGATCGGCATGAACCCGATCTCGTCGCAGATCGCCAGCGAAGGGTCCAGGCCCTGCAGGCCGTCCACGTCGTTCGACACCGCGAACATCTCGCCGCCCGTCGTCGGCACCACCACCTTCTGGTTCCCGATCGACTGGTACACAATCGACCGGCCCCTGAGCGGCTCGCTGGCCGTGATCATCGCCAGGGCCACCCCGTAGACGCTCCTGACCGCCTGCATGAGCGTGGTAGCGACCACGGGGACCTGCGGGGCCCCACCGGCGGCGTCGGCGTCGAACAGCGCCCACAACCCGACGGCGGCCAGGAAGGTCGACTTCCCGTTACCCCGGGCCACCGACATGGCCGCCGAATTGACCCCGTCCTCGAGCCATTCCTCGAGCCGCTCCTTCTGGAACCCGGCCAGCCGCAGGTTCTCGCCCGCACCGAACCCCTTCGGCGGCGGGCAGTACGACTCGATGAACCGGATCGCCCTCGCCGACCTGCTCCTCGTCCGCCAACGCCGCCACGGCCCTTCCGACGTGTCTTCCAGCCGTTTCAGGCTGTTGAGGTTCGCAATCCGAGGAGTTCGGCTCACACCAGCCTCAAATCTCACTCGTTAGACAGATATTCGTCGG
>Ga0075435_100000493_pt1 | contig 24009 bp, 23 predicted proteins | sample RhiMethybrSRZTD4_FD_75302 | JGI IMG/M metagenome (GOLD analysis project Ga0075435, IMG submission 75302) | Populus rhizosphere microbial communities from Tennessee, USA - Rhizosphere MetaG P. TD hybrid SRZTD4 | ecosystem: Host-associated > Plants > Roots > Rhizosphere > Soil | place: USA...
CCGAGGGTGCCGTGCACGTCCGCATGACGCTCACCTCGCCCAACTGTCCAGCGGCCCAGGAGTTGCCGGCGGATGTGGAGCGGAAGGTGCGGGCGGTGCCGGGCGTCACCGACGCACGCGTCGAGATCGTCTTTGATCCGCCGTGGGACAGCTGCAAGATGTCCGACGCCGCCAAACTTCAGCTCGGCCTACTCTGACCCGGGGCGGGGGAACGTCGAGCGGACGCTCTGACCGGTGAGCGGGCTCGGTCCCGGAAGAAGCCGAAGGTGAACCGCCCCACCCATCATTCAAAGCGGGCCCCGCAATTACACTCGATGCACGGGGCCTTCGGTCTAGCAATTACGTCGGTCATCGGTGGGATCACCGAGCAATGAAATCGCGGACTTGAATTATGCAAGTTCGATCGCGTCCCGTTGGGGCCACCATTTCAATTTCGTTGATGTTTGACGCTCCACGTTTGAGGACAGCTCCGGATTGTCCTCAAACACGGAAAGTTTTATTCCCGTCTCACGTTCGAGTCCCGTCTCCTTCCGTTGACGACTGCCTCAACCCGTCCACGTACACACCACGACTAAAACAGCGGTTTTATCCGCTCAACAGGCGCGAAGCCTTGTCCTCGTAGAACGCGACGGCGCGCTTGAGCTGCGCGGGCCGGATCGTCGCGTAGATCTGCGTCGTGTCGATGCGCTTGTGGCCGAGCAGGGCCCGCACCTGCTCGAGATCGTGCTGCTGCTCGAGGACCTCCATCGCCACGCCGTGGCGCAGATCGTGCGGCTTGAGCTCCGGCACGCCGATCAGCCGGCCGTACGTCTTGCAGAGCCGCCAGATATTCTTGCCGTGGATCGGCATCACGCGGCGGACGCCGTTCTTCCCCGGCCAATGCGACCAGAACAGCGGCGTGTCGGGCGTGAGCGTGCCGACCTCCGGCTCGAGTACGCGCTCGACGTACGTCTGGAGAAACTTCATCACCACCGAGGGCACCGGGATATCGCGCGTCTTGCCTCCTTTCGTGTAGACGCCGCGGAGTCCCCAATCGCCACCCAGATGACGCACGCGCAGCGAGGCGACGGACTCACGGCGCATGCCGGTGTAGCGAATGATCACGAAGATCGCAATGTCCCGGGGCCGCCGTCGCTGTTTGGCGGCATCGATCAGTGCGTCCATCAGTGCCGCGCCGGGCACCTGCGTGGGCGGTGTGCGCTCGTAGCGAGGACGGTCGAGCTTCGCGACGGGGTTCTCGGCGAGGGTTTCGCGCTTCACGAGCCACGCGCAGAAACTCGAGAGCGTCGACTGCCGCGCCCACATCGTGCTGAGGGCCAGGTCAGCCCCGGCCATGTGATCCATCCACGCTTGCACCGTCTCGGGCGACAGTTCGGCGATCCGCGCCGCCCGTCCCTCGTGTTTGCGCACGAACGTCAGGAACTGGTCGAGATTCCACCGGTAGGTCGTCACACCTCCTTCGGTTTTGCCGCGTTGCTTGTGCTGATACGTGCAGAACTGCTCCACCAGGTCGCTGAGGAGTTGTTGCGGGTGCATGGCCTCGGCTCTCCGGGGCCCCGAGCCACGACCGCGCTTTCGCCGACGCGGAGTATCGGGGGGCACGATCCAGCCGTCAAGGGGGCGGCGTTGGGCGATCGCGCTGGAGGCTCGCTCGAGCGCCTGTTCGACGTCGGCGTCTGATGGCTTGATGTGATAAGCGCGCGGCAAGCGGAATGCCGTGGCACGCGCTGCCGCCAACTAGACGCCATTGCATCCGACGGCGTTGCGGGCAGCGCCGTCACCGCGCTGTTCGTTTTTGTTTCGTGTCGTTTCCTGTTCGATGAACGGCGGACATCTCGGCGTGACGCCAAAGCGCTGAGAATGCGTTCGCGATCGCCGGTTGATTCGGTGCCGATCGCGACAGTTGAGGTTCAACGGTGGTTGAAACGTCAACGTTGGTTGACCTTCAACCGCGCGCGGACGACCAACCGACTCGCTGAATTGACCCGAAACGACACGAAAGAAGCTGCCGGCGGCCGTGTGTCTCGCGCACACATGTGATCGCGCCGCGAAATACCCCTAACCCCGCGGATTCGTCATCTGCTGCGACGCGTCCGCCGTCTGGCACTCCTTTCGCTCTTGCCGTGACCCGACGCGATCGACGCGCAGGCAGCGTCCGCGCAAGGAGACAGCCGCGATGAAGGTCATCCACGGATCGCTGAAGAACCTGCTGCAGGAGGTCAGAGACAAGAAGGTCGACGCTGTGCGCGTCGCGGGCTTCATGCAGTCGGACGTCGTCGCCAACGGGATCCCGCGCTACACGGCGTGGGTGGTGGTGACGGCGGTGCTCGACTGGGACGTCTGGACGGAGTGGCGACTGCTCGTCGGCCGTGGCCACGCGGAGGTGACGGAGACCGGCGCCGTCGTGCCGCCGCGGATCGCCGAACGCCTGGCGGAGCGCGGCAAGGAAGTGCGAGCGCGCGTGAGCGAGGCCGGGCTCGGCGTGCGCGATGGGTTGCTCGCCCACGATGCGGAAAGCATGGACGGCGCCTTCGAGTGATCCCCGACTTGGACCTCATCAAGACGCTGTCGCCGCTCGGGGTCGGCGGGCTGCTCGCGATCGTGATCTTCGTGTTCTATCGCATCGACTTCCTGCGCGAGCGGCAGAACCATGTGGCCGAGCGTGAGCGTCAGGCCAAGCGCGAAGAGCGCCTGCTCGACATGATCGAGCGCAACGCGGCGGCGTCCGAGCGGCTGGCCGTGACGATCGAGAACCTCGCCAAGCTCCTCGAGCGCGACGGGCGGCGGCCGTGAAGCTGCTCTACGACTCTCTCGATGCGCTGCTAGGCGAGCTGCGCGACCCCAAGATCGACATCGTCCGCGTGTCGCCGGCGCTCGAGATCGAGACGAGTCCACGCACGTGGGGCCTGCCGCACCTGGTGAGTCGTGTCCTCGTGACGGCGGCGCTGGACGAGAGGTGCTGGGCGGAGTGGCGGTTCTGCGTCGGCCAGGCCGTGGTCGACCCGGGGCATTCCGAGTTCGAGCCGCCCGTGTGGTTGCGCGACAAGCGTGATGCGGCGCTCGGTGCGATCTCGCGGCGGGTGGACGAGGCGGGCTTCCGAATCCGCGAGGGCATTCTCACGCACGATCGCGGCGTGATGGACACCTTCCGGCTATGAGCGGTGCACTGTCGACGGCACGCGGCGATGTCGGAGCCGCGTGCGAGCGGGGTGAGCATGAAGCAGTGCCGATCGGCCAAGGTGCGGAGGATCCTCGCGCTCCGCACGCGTGCGGCGAAGCTCGCGGCGGACTACGAGCGGGCGCAGAGCGTGCTCGCGCCGGCGAAGCATCGCGAACGGCAGCTCATCGCCGAGGCCCGGATGCTCAAGGGGACGCTCACCGAGTGCGAGCTGACGGAGCTTCGCCGCGCCTGGAGCGGCGTGTAGGACGGCCCGGACCGATCGCCCGCGGTCGCAGAGACGTCCTGACGTTGACGCTGACGAAGGACGGCCGACTGGCGAACGAAGCGGAGATCGAGCGCATCTCAAAAGCGGCCAGTACGGCGAGCGATTGCTTTGTTTTCTGCCACGGCTGGCGCTACGACGCCGCCGAATCACGCGCCGACGCCGGCCGCTTCTTCGCGCTGCTCGACGCCGCGTTCCTGCCGCTGGGTGAGCGCGTCACGCCGCTGCGAATCGCGCTCCACTGGCCATCGAAGCCGTTCGCCGACGGGGACGAGGTGCGAGTGCCGCGCGACGGCGGACTCTGGCCCGAGCTGGAGCGGCGAATTCGAAACGCCGGCCGCCCCCCTCGCACCGGCCTACGCGCCGCAGTAAACGAAGCGCCGATCCTGCGTGATCTCTACGCCTCGGAGATCCCGCACAGTCCCGAGGACGAGGCCGAGCTCGACATCCTGGGCGAGCGGATCGCCCACGCCGAGCGTCGCGGGATGCCGCTGCCGTTCGAGGCGCTGAGCTTCTGGGTGATGAAGCGCCGCGCCGGCGAGGTCGGCGAGCGCCTCGGCCGCGAATACCTGGCGCCGCTCTGGCGGTCGTTGCCGACGACACCGCGGCTGCATCTCGTCGGCCACTCGTTCGGCGCCAAGCTCGTGACGTCCGCGGTGCTCGGCGGAGCGCGACCGGCGAGCCTGACGCTGCTGCTCGGCGCCTTCTCGGCCTTCGCCTTCGCGCGCGAGATCCCGCGCTCCGACCGGTCCGGGTTCTATCATCATGTTCTGGCCGAGGGGCTGGTGCAGGGGCCGATCGCCGTGCTGCGCTCCGATCACGACACGGCGCTCGGGACCTTCTATCACAGGCCGTCACCACCAGCAGCGAGGTCGGGCGCCGACGCGGCACCAGCGTCACGGCGATGACGGAAGTCGTCGCCACGAGCGCGCTCGGCTCCGCCGGGGCGCGCGGCGTCGCCGCTCCGGAGCTCGACCTGGTCGCCGTCCAGCGCACCGGCCTGCCGCGCTACCCGATCGTCAACGTGGACGGCTCGCGCGTCGTATGCGCGGACGAGCCGATCGTCGGCGCCCATCGCGACATCTAATCACGCGGAGGTCGCGACGCTCGTTGCGATGGCGGCGGGACTGCCGGTCGGCGGTCCGGACGGAAGTCGCCCACGGCCCCGCGACCCGCGAGTGGACCGATGAGTGAGCCGAGGCCAGCGCGGGAATCGGACGCGTCCTGGTGGGCCGAGACTGCAGAGACCGCCGCTCTCGACGCCGCCCAGCTTGTCCTCAAGTATCTGAAGAATGTGGGCGTCGATGCCACGCTCGACACCAAGGAGTATGGAGCTTTTATCGCCACGTGCTACTTCGGCCAGTTTGATTCGATGACGTATGGACCGCAAACACCTTACCTGGAGCCTCTACGGCATGCACTATCCAGGCGAGCAAAAGAATCAAAGCCATGTCAGCGACCCGGTTGTTACCGATCTCCTCGTGCGTCAGCGCCGAACTTTCGACGTACCCAAACGTCGGGACATCGTCGCCGAGATCCAACGCTACCTCGCGACACAGCAGTACTACGTCCAGTTGCCTTCGGCGGTGTACATCGCCGTCTGGGACGGGACGCTGAAGAACTATGGGCCAAATCTCGGCTACGACTACGGAGGGAGGTTGATGGCGGCCTGGCTTGATCGGTGAACGGTCACGCTCCCCGACGCGACTTGATGCTTCGCGCATCCAGCGAAGGCGGCGGCGGCGCTAGGCTAGACGATCTCTTGGCCGACAACTCGCCACTGTCGGTACTTGCCCTCGAACGTTGCCCGCGTCGCGTAAGCGCGCCCCGAGGCGCTCGCATACTGAACCTCGACGGCGATCGTCGTGTCGCCCGCGGGCGACTCCATCGTGTCGGCCTCCAACCCCTGGTCGAGGACGAAGACGCGTGTGCCGCCCGGGAAGAGCACGCGCATGGCCGTTGATCCTTCAGTTGCGATCTGTTGTCCCTCGTGCGAAATCGTCACGGTCCACGTGATTCCGACGGCGGGAAGCGTCCCGTGATTGGCCATTTCGAATCGGGCTCGATAGAGATCAGCCCGGACAAAGAAGGCGTCCTCGAGCGCCACCTCGATGTACGGGCGGTGCGCCGCCTCGAAGATCTGACGGCCGACATCCGCTTCGCGCTGCGTCTCCCGGCCGATGGCGTGCGTGAGATCGGCAAGACGGTGCACGGCTTGTGTGAGGCGGTGTGTTAGGCGCGCGTAGACGACAGCCACGATCACCGCTGCGATGCCGACGAGGACGCCAGTGATGGCCACGAGCGTGCTTACCGCTGTCGCGTTGCCCCCGCTGATCAGCCATCGCCAGACCGCGTTCACCGAGGGATTAGACGCCCGCGCGAAGCTGCCCGCAAGTTGCTGATGTGCTTACGGTGCGCTATGCGCTGGACTAACGCGGGAGAGCCAGGACTCGCGAACGGAGTACGAACTCGACTTCCGCGACAGTCCTGGGTGGAAGTTTCATCCGCGCTGCTACGAGATATGGCACGAGGAACGCCCAGATCGTGAAGGACCAGAAGCCGACATGAGCGCCTAGTAGGAAAGACGGCGAGCCGGAGAGCGTGTCCGTCCAGGCCGCTCCCCGGCGGGCAGAAGAGGTTGGGTGCCCGATTTGGACCCAATGATGCCGCGGCGATAGAGGCTGTAAAGATTCCCGACCCCCGACCCGGTAAAGTCGCGTCAAACCTATAGTGGTTCGGAGTCCGAAGCTCGTTATTGCGTCGGAAGTGTTTACAACCTCAGTATCGTCTCCCGCATCGGCCTCCTAACTATGCTTCGGAACAGGAGCGCGGCGTCTGGCACGCAGTATGCCGGCGCGTCCCGAAACTGTCGGGAGTCCTCTCTGCATTTGGGGCTCCGCCCGCTAGCCTTGAGTCGTCGCGCCAACGATGAGGAGGCGAGGGTGCTTCTCCGAAGGGTGCCTGGGCTTCATTCGGCGGCAGTCCTGGGGTTGACGGTGGCCCCAGTTCGTCCCCACGACTCTCATCCCCTTGCTGGCGTTCTCTTCGGCGTTCTCTGGAGCCTAGGGTCAGACGCGCTTCTACTGTCGCGTCCGTGACAGCGGGTGTTCATCTACACCGATCAGTGCAGGCACGCGTCGTCGGTGAGTGGAGGACAAGAGGGTAGGCAGCTAAGTCGATCAGTGCGCGCAACGCGGACGCCAACGGTCTTCTTCTCGGAGAGGCTTCAATGGCTGAGGGAGAAGGCGCAAAACAGACAGCTACCCGCGATCATTCTGACCGCTCTGGTAATTGTCGGAAGGGTCTTGAGCGCGCGCCCCTTCGTAAGTGGGACTGAGCACCAACTTTAGGTTGCATGAGTATCGTCACGAGGACCTGCCAGTTTTCTCAGAATGACGTCTGACTTCCTACGCCCGCTGCCGTCAATCGAAGCGCTCGGCGCGCTCGTGGGTCAGAATAGCCATTTCATGAACGTGATCCGGCGTCTACCTGTCATTGCCGACGGCGATGCGACTGTCCTCGTCGCCGGCGAAACCGGCACGGGCAAAGAACTCATCGCGCGGGCAGTCCATTATCTGAGCCGCCGCGCGGCGTTTCCCTTCGTCCCCGTGAACTGCGGCGCTCTTCCCGACACGCTGCTGGAGTCCGAACTGTTCGGCCACGAACGGGGTGCATTTACCGATGCGCACGGGTCACGCGCCGGCCTCGTACAGGAAGCGCAGGGAGGAACACTGTGCTTCGACGAGGTGGACTCGCTGACACCGCGCGCGCAGGTTGTTCTCCTGCGATTTCTTCAGGATCGGACGTTCCGGCCGGTCGGCTGCAGCCGGGAGCAACGAGCCGATGTCCGGTTCATTGCCATGACCAACGCGCGATTGGCCGATCGAGTCGCCCGGGGCCAGTTCCGGGCGGATCTCTACTATCGGTTAGGCGTCTTCGCCGTGGACGTCCCTACACTCCGCGAGCGAAAGGACGACGTCATCCTCCTCGCCGAGCATTTCTTGCGGACGTATGCGCGAACAGGCGGCCCGGTCCCCCGGCTTTCGCCGTCCGCGGCGGCGGCGCTCCTGGCGTATGACTGGCCGGGAAACGTGCGAGAGCTCGAGAATGCGGCCGTCCGGGCCGTGCAGCTGTGTAGGGGTGAGCAGGTGGAGGCGGAAGATCTCGGTTTACCGACACAAGCGGAGCCAACGGTGGGCCAGACGACGTCATTCTCCAGTCTTAAGCGCCGGGCGATCGAGGCGTTCGAGCGAGATTACCTGACCAATCTGCTCCGCCGAAGCGCCGGCAATGTCACACGAGCCGCGCATGCGGCGGGAAAGGAGCGTCGGGATCTTGGACGTTTGCTAAAAAAGCACGGCCTCGATCCGCGCACCTTCACCGGGGTTCCGCTCCCCCAGCGCCGGGACAACTCCGACCCAGCGGCATAACACGGACGGCCCCTGGCCGGCGACGGCGACGGAACCGCCAGGGCCGGGGTCCAACGCCCCCGCCACAAATCTCCACCGCGATCCATCTATAGTTCTGACGCAGACTTGGGTGTCGACCGAAAATGGCGCGAGTGTTGCCTCAAGCCCTGTTCGTGCCGGAGCGGGTGCTCGACGAGGCTGACATCGAACGGTTGGTGCTCGCGTATCTCGCCGACCGTCCCAACGCGATGGACACGTTCGAACACATCGCGATTTGGTGGATCCGCTTGCAGCACGTTCGATTCGAAATCGAAGCGCTCAAGGCCGTGCTTGTCCGCTTGACCGAGCGTGGTCTGCTGGAGCGCGTGTCTTTCGGGAACAAAGACCGAGTCTCGTATCGGCTCAGCACCACGTTGCGGCGGTCGTCGCGCAAGACGTAGGGAGGAATTCAGGATGCCGAACGGAAAACCGTACGTGCGGGCACGCTGGCTCACCGACGAAGAGCTGGCGGCGATGGAAGGATTCGATTTCGGCTCGATTGCGCGCGCCGTTGGTCCGGCCGTCGGCACCGCCCTGCCGGGCGTCATTCAGGGCGCGTCGACCGGGGCGGCCGCGGGGCCGTGGGGCGCGCTCGTCGGCGGCCTGGCTGGAGGCGCATTGAGTCTCGCGACGCAGCCCCAGCCAGGGGCGAGGCCTGCGGCCGCGCCGCCAACACCCGCCACACCGCCCGCTCCGGCGCCGGCGCCAGTGCCGCCGATCGCACCCGCGGCCGGTGCGCCCACGTTGGCGCCGTCGGCAACGCCGGCGGCCGCGCCGCTCGTCACGAGCCCAGGCGCCGCGCCGACCGCATCCGGGCAGCTCGTGCAGCTCCTGCTGAATCCCGCATTCCAGCAAGCGGTATCAGCCTTGGCGGCGGGGCAGGGACGCAGCGCGGCCGGCCTCGCTGCAGGCCCGGTCTTGAATCTGCTGGGATCGTTGGCGAACAACGCCGCATATGAGGCCGAAGCCGTACAGCCGGGCGTGGACGACTCGTATCTGCGCGGGCCTGATGGGCGCTTTTTGCGTGACCCGAGCGCGCCGGGCGAACGCGCCGCGATCGTGTGGGACCGACTCTTCGCGACGCGTCCGCTCAGCGGAGAGTCGGCTTCCGAGGCGGACGATCCCGCGGAGTGGCTCGTCGAGGCGGGCATGGCAGAGCCCGTCGATTGAGGAGGTGAGCGACATGCCGGACCCGGAGATCGTCGCGCAGGCGCCAGAGGTTTCGCAAGGGTCGGCGCTGATGTCGGCGGGCATTCAGCTGCTCAACGAACTGGTGCGACAGTTCCAGACGCGGACGGCCGAGGCAGCCGACTTTCCAGAGGTCCGGATCGAACGTCGCCTCGTCCGGCTGCGGAAGCGTAATCGCGCACTCGAGGAGTGTGTGGCCTTCCTCACGAGCGCGGTCGGCATGTGCGCGGCATGCTTCGGACGGCTGGCCGAATGCCCTGCGTGTCGCGGCCACGGCCAGCCCGGCAAGCTGCCCGTCGACCCGACGGCGTACGCGCAAATCGTCGTGCCGTTGTTCGAGCACCAACCGGAGCGTCTCAGAGAGTTGTTGACGGGGTACGCGGCGACCGATCCGACCACGTCTCATCCCTTCGGGGGATTCGCCGGGCCGCCGTCGAATGGCGCCACGCCTGGCCGCGTCGACGCACACAAGCGAGAGTGGCAATCCAATAAGGAGGAGCACGATGCCTGACGACACGGACTTCGCCGAAGACGAGGAGCTGTACGAGACTGACGAGGAGCGAGAGGACGAGGAGGGCGACGAGGAAGCGGCCATGCCGTACATGTACCAGCCGTACGGCTCGCCGTCGCCGCGTCCACCCGGTGCACCGTGGCCGCCGAGCAGGACACGGCCCCCGTGGGCTGCGCCACGGCGCCCCGCTGCCCCGATGAGGGGCGTGAAGGCGGCGGAGATCAGGACCAAGGCGGGGACGGCGATCGTACGGTTCCCGACCGCGGTGGCGCCGGCGAGCCACGTGCACGGTCTCGGCCAGCGGAGCGCGCAGGCCGAGACGGTGTTGAGCGATCACGAGCGTCGGCTCCGAGCGCTTGTCCGCGCCGAGCGCAAGGTGATGTACTTCACCGGCGGCGCCGTCGCCATGGAACAAGTACGCACGGTGCTGGGCGACTTGCGCACAAGGCTCGCCATCGACCAGGCCAATAGCCGCGCACCCGCAACGCACGGCGCGCTCGTCGCCGCCGGGGTCGACTACACGCTGTCGACACTCGAAATCGCGCTGGCTGCGGCGGCGGTACCGCCCTCGCGGCGCTCGTGGCCGTTCTGGACGGCGCCGGTCTGGCTGGGGTTCACCACCTCGCTGGCGCGTGAGTTCGTTCGCGCGCCGGTGACGGGTTACGACTCCGGAAAGAACAAGCCGGCGACGGAGGCGTTTACGCTCACGGGGTCTGCCGTGGCGGCCCTCGTCGCGGCCTTCGGTCTGTATCCTCGGCGTCAGCAGTTGCAGCGGACCCTGATGTGGCGGTGACGACGGATGGATCCCGGGCTGGAAGAAGCGATCCTCCGTACTCCCCCTGGGGCGGAGATCGAGGCGGTCGCGCTTCTTCGGCCCGGGCATCCGTTGCCCGGCGCGCTCAGGATCATCGCGACGTTCGGCAACATTGTCACGTGCCGTGTGCCTTCTGGTGGGGTGCGAGCCATGCGCGCACATCCGGCCGTCGAGAGTCTCAAGGCGGCGCGCCTCGTGCAATCAGCGATGGCGTACGCCGTCACGTCGAATGCACCGATTGACGCCAGGCCTGTCGCGCGGCGTCGCGGTTCGGACGACGCGGGGGGGCGTGGCGTCATCGTCGGCGCGCTGGACTGGGGATGCGACGTCGCGCACCCGGCGTTCCGCCGCGCCGACGGTGGCACGCGTCTGCTCGCGTTGTGGGACCAGCGGGGCAGCTCGACCGACCCGGCCAATCCGTACGGCTACGGTCACATCTTCGATCGAGCTCGCATCGACCGGGCGCTTGCAACGGGCGATCCCTACGGAGATCTCGGCTACCACCCAGCCATCGCCGATCCGTTCGGCCACGGCGCCCACGGCTCACATGTCCTGAGCATCGCGGCGGGCAGCACGTCCGCGCCCGCCGGCGCCGCCGGCGTCGCGCCCGCCGCAGACCTGGTATTCGTCCATCTCGCGACGGGAATCCTTCCGGAGACGAGCCACCTCGGCGACTCGGTCCGGATTCTCGAGGGTATCGATTTCATTCGTCGGCTTGCGGGAACGGCGCCCTGGGTCATCAACCTGAGCCTGGGCAGGACGGGCGGCGATCACAGCGGACGTTCGCTCGTCGAGATGGCGATGGACTTCGTCGTCGAGGAAGGGCCCGGTCACGCGATTTCGCTGAGCGGAGGCAACTACTACGACAAGACTCTGCACGCGCAAGGCATTGTCGAGGCCGGCCGCGCGATGACGCTGGAGTGGCGGATCCCGCCCGATGACCCCACCACGAATGAGCTCGAAATCTGGTACTCGGGCCGCGATGCGCTACGGCTCGAGCTGCGGCCGCCGAACGCCCGTGAGGCGATCGCCATCGAGCTGGGCGATCGCGTAGCGATCGAGTCGGGGGAACGGCTCATCGGCCGTGCCTACCATCGACGGCTCGAACCGATCACCCATGACAATCATATCGACATCTTTCTCGATCCGGCAGCGCCGCCGGGCGCGTGGCACGTGACGCTCATCGGCCGCGATGTCGTCGACGGCCGCTTCCACGCGTGGATCGAACGTGACTCCGCCGTTCCAGGCGCGCAGTCCCATTTCGCCCCGGAGATCTCCTCCGCGCGCTCAACGATCGGCACGATCGCGACCGGCTACCGCACGATCGTGGCCGGCGCCGCAGACACGAGATGGGGCACGCCGACGATTGCGCCGTTTTGCAGCGCGGGACCGACTCGGGATGGTCGCGTGAAGCCTGACTTGCTCGCGCCCGGGGTGGCGGTCGTGGCCGCGCGATCGACGCCCGCGGGCGGCTTGCCGGGCAGCGGCGGCGTCACGACGTACTCGGGAACGAGTATGGCGGCGCCGCACGTCACCGGAGCGATCGCGTCACTGTTTTCTGCGGCGCCGCGCAAGCTCACTGCGTCGGAAACCCGCGCGCTGCTGCTGGGAAGCGCCGACGACGTTCCTGGCCTCGACCCGGAGCGCGCTGGCGATGGCTTGCTGAACCTACGGGCCGCGCTTGCGGCCCTCCGAGCCGTATTCAACGAGACAAGAGGATGACGGGATGAACACGGATTCGATGCTCGACGCGATCGAGGCGGCAATCGCGGATTCATCGAGCGCGCGTCGCGCCTTCCGCGCGGCGCTCAGGATCGCGCAGGATCACCTGCCCCCGGACCTTCGGTTGGTCGGCAGTCCGGGGACGACGCCACAGGGTGACGTGCGGGCCGCGGATGTCATCATCCGGGTGAATCCCGGCGAGCCCGTGGCGCCGTTCGTGGGGCGGATCACGTCCGAGGCCGTATGGTCAAGCGGCACGCGCTGGGACGCTGAGGCATCGGGCCCGGGATTTTACGCGAGCGTCACGCCGCTCTACAGCTCGGAGGCGGTTGCCGTGCCGCGCGCGCGACGCATGCTCGATTCCCGCGGGCGGGTCCCGCGAAATCAGATCCTGCTGCGGCCAGTCGTAGCATCGCCTGCGTTTGTGCGGCCGAGCGGTCGCGTCGGTCCCTTGCCGACCCCTGCGCCACCTTCGGCCGTCCCGCCGCCAGCGGCCGCCCCGCCGCCCGTGGCGCCCTTCGTCGAGCCGCAACCGGAGGAGCCGGTGTTCGGCGCCGAGCCGCCTCCAGAGTTGCCGGAGCCCAATGAGCCCGACGTCAGTATCGGTGACGAGCCCGACGTCACGGTCAGTGAAGCGTGCGAGGAAGGATTTTCGCGCGACGACGCAGAGGCCGAGCAGCCCGACGACGCCGAAGACGAGCCGACGGAGCTGGCCCCCGCCGGCACCATCGACGAGATCGCGGCTCAGCCGGCGTTTCCGTCGGCCGTTCGGGACCGGGTCGGCCCGTTGCTCGATGCCAGGCGCACGAGAGAAGCGTCCGCCTGGAACTCGGTCAGGCATCCGGGCAAGAGCGGCATCGACACCGGGACGCTCCAAACCCGTTTCGATCAGTACCTGAACCGCGCCGCAATCGAGCAGGCCATGCGCGCGAGTGCGGAGCTCAAAGACCTGGCCGATGACCCCCGCGCTGTCCTGGCGGTCGTGGCCAACCAGTTTCAGCAGAAGATCTACGCCTCAGCCAAGCAGCAGGACGGCAAGATCGGGGAAGGCACGCTCGATGCGCTCGGGTTCGTACGTCACCGGGACAGCTCGCTCAACGCTGTCGACGCATCGAACGAAGAGTTTCATGTCAGAGGCAAGTCCCAGGCGTTCGCTAGGCTCAAGGAAGTGTACGGCGAAGATAGGAACGTGTTCCAGGCGCTCGGCGTCGACGTCTCGCCGAGTACTTGGTACCGACTCTTCGTGAACGCGCCGTTTCTGGGGCGGCCGTTCTACAACGGAATCCACGTCGAGCTCATGCGACGGTTGCGCCAGGCGGAAAAATGGCTACTCGGTCGGCCCCCGTATCGCGGGCTGAGTCCCGTCGAGCTGGGGATCGCGCTCGGCATCGACGAAGATCACCACGGCGGACGGAGCAAGAACACGAGTAGCATGCATACGCTCGGCTTGGCCGCCGACATCCGCTACACGAAAAATCCCTGGGTCTCCGGTCAGGCAGACGCTCCGACCAGAAATAAGGACTTTCGCGACGTGAGCGAGAATGTGTCGCGGCTGCTCACCGGAAAAGCCGAGAAACTGACATCGAGGTGGTTGAACAGTCTCGGCACTGATCCCGATCGAACGACGGAGTCGGCGCACAGCGAGATCCTCGAGCGGCACGCGCGGTTCCAGCAATATCTCGCCCTGGAAATCGACGCCAACCAGCTCCGGGCCGTCATTCGGCTCCGGACGGCCGAGCCCGGAGGCGATCGCTTCCTGGAACCGAACGAAACCATCGACGACGCGCTCACACGATGGCGCGGCACCATCAAGGCAGACCGGGCAAAGCTGCAGCACGCGTTCGGCTCCAACCGCGATCCCAGGGCGGGCTTTCTCAATCTCCACCGCGATCTCGTCGTCGCCCTCCGGGATCATGGATGCCTGGCCTGGGGCGCCATCGATCTTGGGTCGAGCCAGAGCGGCGACATGATGCACTTCGACTGTCGCGCGGATGGGATCGGATGGAAGCTCGCGCTCGAAATCCAACGGACAGGCCGCGCGGGCCGCGCGTGTCAGTCGAGCGTTCAATCGGAGGCCGAGGACGCGCCTGCCGCGAGTTCCGCCGCCGCGCGCGCCCGCCCCTTCCTCGGCGGCCTCGTCTGGACGTTCACCGCGACTGTCTTACCCCTTCGCGTTGCCGTTTTTTGTCCAAAAGCCGCGCGTTCACTGCGCGAGCTGGACGTGCTCGTCTACGCTCATGGCCTTCTGGGCCCGTGCAGGCCTGTTCCCAAATCGCCCCCCGAGGACTTCATCACCAAGGCCCCGTTCGAGCTGGGCAAGCTCGTCGATGCTTCGACCCGAGAGATGGTGCTGGCTGTCCCGTTCATGGATTGGGAGCATCTGGCCAGCAACCATCTCGCCTCGAAATCGTCGAGCAGACGCCACGCGCTCGGGATGCCGGCAAATCTCAACGCGCTCGTGGCGGAGGTGCTCGCGGAGGTGGCTGATGTCCAGGGCGCTCCCGCGCCTTCGCTGGGAGGCCTGCTCCTCGCCGGACACTCGCGCGCTTACGATTTTCTCGATCCGCTCGCAGCCGCTCATGGCGATCCAGAGATGGCGCAAGGCGCGCTGGCGAGCCTGCGGCACGTGTGGGCCCTCGACACCACGTACACGTGTCCGACCGACGACTGGAACAACTGGTTGGCCTCGAAACCGCAGCTCACCATCGAGGTCCTGTATCGCAAGGGGAGTAAGACTGACTGCGGGCGCCAGTTCAGCCACGCGGTCAAGCAGGGTGGAGGGAGGTTGAGAGTGACCTCCGTCGCGGAGGAGCACTGCGAAGTGCCGGGTAAACGGCTGCCCGATCTGCTGGCCGCCCTCTCCGATCGCTCTGCCCGTGAGGCGGAGGAGGCGGGGAGCGACGAGGGGATCGAAGCGGACCAGGACGCCGGCGAAGTGAGCGAGGACGAGGAGTTCGATTTCCCAAAAAGCGGCGGCGAGGGCGACGAGGGCCCGCGCCCGTCAGTTCGCAGTCAATCCCAGATGGTGGCCGAGGCCGAAACGTTCACACCGGATGCTGACGATCGATTCGTCGTGCTCGTCTCGGGCTACAACTACTTCGCCAAGAGCGACGATTACGCGGTGCTGGCGCGCAATCGCGCGCGCGTCGTCGTCGCGCAGCCTCAATTCGAGAACGACGATCACCTCGTCTTCGTCTGGTTCAGCGTCGCCGACGGCCGCGTCTTCGTCAATCGGCGGCGGGCCGGCGCGTGGAAGCTCCGGGACAAGAGGGACTGGACCGCGATCGACGAGTTCGAATTCGCGTCGACGAGCTCGCAGCCCTTCGCCTTCGAGGCCGTCACTGACGCCAAGCACTACAAGGGCGACACCAAGTTCCGGCAGGCCGACGCCAACAGCGTCATGAGCATCGTGGACATCTATCGCTTCCTGGCCAACCTCGGGATACATCGCAAAGGTCGCCTGATGGAGTTCAGCATCCTCAGTCACGGATTCTGGGACGGGCCGATCCTCGTCAACACCAAGGACGGCATGGAAGGCTCGGACACTCGGGACGCATCCGACAAGGATTGCCGCGGGCGCAAGGACTTCAATCCCGCCAACCTGACTGCCACGGTCATCGGGCACATTCAGGATAGCTTCCACGCCGATGGATTCAGTTGGATCTGGGGCTGCTTCGCCAGCAAGGCGCCGCGTGCGGTCATCCAAGGTGTGGCCGACAGCACCACACGAAAGACGAGTTGGGGCAAGCGGGTCCGGGGCCTGAATGGTGCCACGTATCGCGCCGACGGCACCACTCCCGACACCGACGAGTTTCGGTTCACGTTCGGCAGGACGGCGACCGAGGAGTATTCGAAGAATTGGGATTCGTCCTTCTTCCCCACGGGCGTGGAGAGCTTCGATAAAACGTTCGACGAGATCAAGGCATTCGCGAAGAAGCACGCGGACGATACGTACTGTCATGCCCTGGCGGCCGGAACGCAGAAGCCATGCTTCGGCCCACCGCCGGGCGCCAGCACGAACTACGCCGCCAGGGACCCCTATCGTCCAGGGACGCCGGTGGTGCACTGGGTGGAGCGAGGGAAGAAGCGCCCGAGCCCCGAAGCTGGATCCGAGGCGAATTACGACGCGACCATCGAATTCTTCGTCAACACCATGAAGATGCCGGAGGATCCGGAAATGCGGGGATACATTCGCTATGACCCCTGATGCGATGCTCGACTCCATCGAGACCGCTTTTCCGGATTCATCGAGCGCCCGTCTCGCCTTCCGGGGGGCGCTCGCATCTGCGCAACAACAACTGCCGCCGGACCTTCGGTTGGTCGGCGGTCCGGGCACGACCCCGTACGGCGGCGTGCAACAGGATGATGTCGTCGTCCGCGTCAACCCCGGTGAGCCGGTGGCGCCGCTCGTCGGGCGCGTGACATCCCAGGCCACATGGTTGCGCGGGGGGACGTGGGACGCCGAGGCATCGGGCCCGGGATTCTACGCGACCATCACGCCGCTCAACGCCGCGGAAGCGATCGCTGCGCCGCGAGCGCGACGCATTCTCGATGCGCGCGGTCGGATCCCGACGAATCAGATCGTCCTGCGTCGAGCCGTGACCCCTGCGATGCCGCCACCAGCGGTCGTGCCCCCACCGGCTCCGGCATCCGTCGCGCCGCCACCGATCGTCGCCCAACCGGCGCCGACGCGCGTGCCGGCCGAGCCGTATGAGCCCATTATCGGTGGCCAACCTCTCGTCGCTCCCGAGCCCGTCCGCGGCGAGCCGTTCACGTTAGACGACCCGTTCACGCTGGAGGAACCCTTCACGCTGGAGGAACCCTTCGCGCTGGAGGAAGTGTTCTCCGATGTCGGCTCGACAGACATCACGGAGTTCAGGCGGATCCCCTACACCGCGGAATGGATCAAGTCCGACACGAGGCAATTCGAGGAGTGGTCGACGCGAGACCAGGCATGGCTCATGACCGCGCTGGGTGCCGATACCGTCGCCATCTTCGAGGCCCTCGGTTTCACGCGGATCGATCCCGCGGATCCGTCGAAGTTCCGGGTGGGCGTGAAGTGCTGCATTCACTATCCGGCCGATCCCGCCGATTCGAACAAGCTGGCGCCAGGGGGCGCGCGGTTCCCCGTCGTCCTGATCGTACATGGCAATCACACCGCGTTGCGCAGGGTGTCCGCGCCCACGGCGTCGTCGGTCACGGTGACGCTCGGCAGCGGCAGCACCATCGAGGTCGAAGAGATCCCCAGCCACCTCGGCTACGAGTATCTACAGCAGGAGCTGGCGCGGCAGGGCATCGTGTCGATGAGCGTGAGCACGAACCCGGCGAACGCCTTGAACTCCTTCATCCGGATGCGGGCCGAAACCGTCCTGGCCGGCCTCGACATCCTGCGCCGGATGGACGGACAGGCGTCGTCACGCTTTCACAATCGGCTCGACTTCCAGAAGGTCGGCTTGCTCGGGCATTCACGCGGGGGCGATGCGGTCGTCAAGGCCACTCTCCTGAACCTCGCCCGCCCCGTGGCGACTCGATTCGGCATCAAGGCGGTGTGCTCGCTCGCGCCGACCGACCAAACGGGCACGGCGCGGACGGCGGATCGGCTCACGCTTGGGGGCGCCGACCTCTTCTATCTGGTCGTTTACGGGACGCACGACGGAGACGTCTCCGGCATCGGTGGGGGAAAGGCCTTCAGCGGTACAGGGTTCCGACATTACGATCGGGCCACCTGCGCCAAATCGATGGTGTTCCTGGAGGGCATCGCACACAATCGCTTCAACACCAATTGGAACAACTTGCCTGACTACTGCGACCCCGATGAGCCGCACGTCGCTCAGACACCGCCGCCACCGGTCGACCCGCGAATCCGTACTGCCGCAGATCACCAGGCCCTGGCCCGGGAATACATCGGCGGCCTCTTCCGTTTTCGACTCAACGGCGACGTCTCCGTCCGAGGTCTGTTCGACGGGAACCTTGTCAACAGCATCGGCGCCCAGGCATTGATCCAATGGGCGTTCGGCGCACGCCGACTCGTCATCGACGATTTCGAGGACGAGTCAACGGCCGGGCGCGACACGCTCGGGGGCAACGCCGTGGCTCCGCCTTTCGCGACCGAAGTTGATTTCGCGAGCGCGATCGTGGGTACCGATCCCATCGATCCACACGTCCCGCATCAGACGAAAGTCCTCGACGCGTTCGCGCGCCCGGGGACCTGGGCGACGCGCGCGTACCGCGCGGAGGTTCCGACAGCTCGAAAGGACTTTCGCGACTTCGTGGAGTTCACCTTCCGTCTGACTCGCTGGTTCGACGTGAGCACGCTCGCCGCCTTCAGCGGGACGAGCTTTCCGAACTTCAAGGTGCGCATCCTCGATGGCGCGGGCGGCGTCGCCGAGGTCGACCAGACGGCCCTCGACGTCGCTGGCCTGCGCGCGCCCGCGCGGCCATACTTCCACGAGCTCTTCGATGCCAACTCCGGGCCGTCGGGTGAGATCATCAACGTGACGAAGGTCAGCTTGCAAACGCTCGTCATCCCGCTGTCCCGATTCGCCGGCGCGGCACTCAACAACGTCCAGGCCGTCGAGTTCGAGTTCGACCTGAGTCTGTCTGGTCACGTGTACGTCGACTCTTTGATGCTTATCAAACCGTAGGGACAAGCCATGGCAATCCGACGGATCGAGGTCCTGAATGGTAGGTTCGAGCCGCTCCGAGCGCGTGTCGGAGCTGAGTGGGTGATGCGCGTCACGGTGGATGCGCGCAATGTGCAGCAGCGGGCGCTTCCCGTTCAGGCGCGTGTCGGACGTCAGCCGATGCGCGCAGTGGTGACATCACCGCTGGGCACAGGGTTCGTTGGATTCCTCGAGCGGATGCCTCGGGACGGCGACCGGCTGTACGTTGGCTATGCTGGGGCTGGCGAGATCGAGACGAGCGTGGTCTACCGAGCTCCCGGCGTGGCGTAGATCAGCGAGAAGAACGGATGCGCAGCGAGTCAATTCTCGATGCAATCGATACAGCTCTTCGCGATTCTTGGAGCGCCCGTCGGGCTTTCCGCTTGGCGGTCGAAACGACCGGCGTCCAGCTGCCGCAGGGCCTTCAGGTAGTCGGCAGTCCAGGAGCGAGGCCCTTCGGAGGCCTGCAGACTGGGGATGTCGTGATTCGCGTAAATCCTGGCGAGCCTGTGGCCCCCTTCGTCGGGCGGATTATGTCGGAGGCCACGTGGTCGTACGGCGGAACCTGGGACGCTGAAGCATCGGGACCGGGTTTCTACGCAAACACGCGCCGGATGTACGGCCCCCCGTCCTTCCCCGCCGCTCGGGGGCGACTCGTCCTCGATGCGCGCGGTCAGGTCCCCCCGAATCAAATCGTGTTGCGTGGCATGCCGATGGCTCCTCGACAGCCCTTCGTCCCGCCACCGGTGGCTTCGGCACCGATCGCGTCGCCGGTGTCGGCCCAACCACTACCAGGGCCCGTCATGGCGGAGCCTGATCAACCGTTCGTTGGTGAAGAACCGACGGACGCTCCGGAACTTGGTCTCCACGAACCTCTCACGTTGGAGCAAACGTGTGCGACGGAGGGCACACAGGCCGAGCAAGTGAACTGGTGGGACGCGGAGCTCGCGGAGGATGCGCTGATCGGCACCGCGCCGGCAGAACTTCGCCGGCTCTTGGCCTATCTTCACGTGAGTTGGCCCACGTTTGCCGACCACGAAGGCAGGTATTTCGCCGCGCTCGGAGAGCATCTCAGACGGGAAGGAGTGATACGCGCGGGACTCGTTCTCAATCGTTCGAATTTCACCGACCCGGTACGCCAGTTTCAGATCACGAAAGGGCTCGGCGCCGACGGCATACCGGGCGAACAGATGCTCTGGACACTTCAGAAGGCCTGGGCAGAAAATCGATGTCTGACCATCGTCCGCGTTGATGCGGACCGTCACCCACGATCGCGGGGCTTTGACTCGTTTCGGCTGCGGTCTGACATCGTCGACCGGTACACAACATTCCGCGCCACGGTCCGTGCAGCGGGTGGGCTGGTCACATCGGCGGGGTCGCTCCGCGAGCTCGAAGCGGAAGTGACCCCTGGCCGTTCCTCCACATCCATGCACTATTCTGGGCTCGCATTCGATCTCGCCACTGACAGCGGGATGCAGGACCCGGAACTCGATCCATATATCGTCGTCCAAGAAGGCGAGCGCTGGCGCGTATGGTGCCGATCACAGACCGCGCCGACAGTCGTTCTTAACGCAGTCGCCTGGCATAACGGCTCCTTGGACGTGCAGCCTGTGACCACGAACGCGTTCGATCTCACTGCCCTCGCCCGCCGCCACGGGTTTTCGCCGATTGGGCCGCGGAGGGACTTTCCCGCCAACTACTTGTCTGCGGAATGGTGGCATTTGCAGTGTGAGGAACCTCTCGTTCCATACATCAGTCAGTTCGGCATCGAGCTGCTTAGCATCGATACTGTTGGCCGAATCCGCTATGACGAACCGACGCTATCGATGCAACCGCTATGGGCTAATCGTATGCGGATCTTCCACCGAGGCTTGAACGGTTGGTGGTGAGTCATGCCGTCACGAAGCTCTGTCCGTGTCGGAGTAGGTACACTCGGGATGTCGAAAAAGAGTGAAAGGAGACAAGGCCATGGAGATCTCGTTCCAATCCGACGCGAAAGCGGCCATACGCACCCGCGAGCAGGAAATACACAATCTGCAGGGCGCAGCCACTCGAATCGACCAGCTGATAGAAAAAATTATGATCGACCGTGGGGAGAAGATCACTGAGTTCGCTCAGCGCGTTCTCAGAGACGCTAAACCCGAGAACGCGAGTGGCTTCTTCGACGGCACCGCGAAGGCTTTTCTGACGAATGATGGCCGCTTGAACGATCAGATTGCAGGGTTCCAGAAGCTAAAAGAAGACATCGAAGCCCTTATGAAGAGTAAACAGACGGAAGTAGACCGACTCCGCGACTTCGAAAGATTCGAGAAGGATCGAGCGAAAGCGAGAGTCTGACGATTCGAGAAAGCTCTCGGTTGGCCCTCTTGAACCCGCACGGGTGAGTGCCCGTCTCGAACGCTGATGTTGTAAGGAGGCCGGTGTTTCGTGGGGCCGCTTCGAACCATGTGGCTGGAGCCCACGCTGCATGTCGAGGTGACGTACTCCGAGATCATGGAGGGCCGGCTGCGCGGTCCCTTGTGTCGCGGGCTCGCCTGAATGGCCGGGCCCTCGGCGACGCCATTGATCTCGATCCGATGCCCTCGATAGCGCCAGCTGCGTGGCTTTGCCTCAACGCGAGCAAAACGGCGAACGAATACGCAGCCGCGCCGTTAATTGGGGATTCGCGGCGCGGGCGCCGGAACCCATCCGGCGCCCGACCGTTCGACTGCTGTCGCCTAGCGTTCAGTTCTCCACGCACCAGACGTTGGAGCGGAGGGAGCACTGTTCGACGACGGCGATCCAGGGGCTGATGACCAAGGCGGCGTTATCCCAAAAGTCACCCTGGAGACCGGCCTCCGTCCCATTGTCGGAGCTAAGGTTTGACGTCCACGCGTTGCAGTTAGAACCCACTACATTTTGTCCCGTGGAAAAAAAGCCGGTACGGATCCAGCCGGGGGCGGCTGGTGGTCCAGAGCCGGAGTCATCGGTGGTCAGGCCGCGGCTCGTGTCATAGCTCAAGTTGGTTGTCTCGCGGATCTCCCAGAGGGAGGCCATGTGAAAACCCTTGTCGCAAGCCTGGAGAGCCTCGTTACCTGCGAACAACCCCGTTGTTAAGTAGAACGTCTTGGGTCCCCCGGCGTCGGCCGGAATGGGATTGTGAATTGCCACCAACAACAAGACTAGAAGTCCCAGTAACGCGTTGAGCATGTGTCCTCCTTTTCGCCACCACTCACGTCGGCTACTGCAGACAGTTCAGCGCCCGCTGCCGCCGACCGCGGCTCAGGCGGCGCGGGGTACTTTCCTGAGCACGCGCGCTGCGCGATCCCGTGTATCGCGGGATCGTTTAAGCCGCACCGTCACTGGCGCACTGGCTATGGCTCGTTGTTCTAAGCGGGAGTCGCCCGGCGGCGTGCTGCATAAGCGCTGCGGGGCCGTACAGCGCCCCACAGCACTCTGCACAGCTTTCGACTAACCCAATCGCGCCCCTCTCAGCACACCTACCAATTCCTCAGGCGACGAGCGGCGATCCCGACAAATCCCCCGACGACCAAAAAGAGAGAAGCCGGCTCTGGCACGTTCGACGGCCGAGCAGGCTCGAACGAGACGACCGTCGTCACGCCGCCGTCGATCACTGAAACATTACCTGGGACGAAGTTGGTCGCGTTGGTGCTGATGACGAGGACGTCTGACGTCTGCCCCGGTTGGATCTTCGCGCTGTCCGGGGGGTTAAAGCTGAATCCGACGACGTCGCCAACGCTGTTCCGGTCGGCAGTTACTGGGGCCACTGAGCCATTGACAAAAACTCCTCCGGGGAGAGTCAAACCGTCGATGCGGAAGCCCAGAGAAGTCAAAGACCCGAAGAAGTTGGTCGCGGTCAGACGCGAGAGCGGGTCACAGGCTTGCTGGCCCACACTGCCGCAGTTCGGTGCTGTCGTGTTGTTTGTCACCTGATAGTAGAAGTCGAGCGTCCCGCCCGCCTCCCGGAATACGGCTGTTACCACAGTGCCGCTGTCAGTCCCGAGCGATGAGGTAAACGGTACGGAGAGTGTCGCGAGCAGGGTTCCAGGACTGCTCCCCGGAGGCACCAGACCTGGAAATACCGTGTCACCAGGGTTCGTTGGAACGGTTCCGCCGAGCGTCGCCTGTGCGTCCGGAGCGGCAACGAAGATGATCAATGCGAAGGCGAGTACCGAGACCATGCGCGAGAACAATGGAGTGTCTGTCATATCCGCATCCCCCTGTGCCGGATTCGTTTCCAATTTCGGCATCGAGCCGCCTGGACCGGCGCGCCGAGCATTCCGTATGCCAAAGCTGCGCAACCTGCATTCACGGCGATCCGATCGGCCGTGTTCTGCGCCATCTGAGCACGGGCCGACGACCAGGCAGTCGCATATTTGCTACATGAGGGTCGCCCACAAATGGGCGAGCGTCCGATCGTCACGATCTGGAATGTTTGCCGACAGGAGTGGTCGACTACATCGCTGTTTCGCTAATATTGCCGGAGGAGCATCGGCGGTCCGGTGCCAGCAGTTCGTCAGATTTCTTTACGGCTTCCCGATTCGTGAAGATCTCTTAACTAAAGCCGGTCGCTCGGGCTCGCGTACTCGTCGCTGTCACCGGGGCGACTCGTCAGTCGCGTTCCAATCCCGAGGCGGTGAGTCACGCCTTTCGAGCCGTGTGAGCGTGTCCGCAGCTGCGCGCTGCACAGCCTCCCACGGGCTCCGTGCCCACGCGGCGCCGGCATGCGATGTCAGGGAATGCTCGAAACCGCTCTGGAAGAAGATCGCGCGCCAGCCCCGCCCGTTGTTGCGCCGTAGCTCGAGGTCGTATTCCTCGCGGGCAATGCCCGCGACCACATCGCCGATACCGCGCCAGTTGTCGAAGCAAAGGTGCATACGGCGCAACTCGGGCTCCCGCGGCTCGAGCGCGAGAAACCCGAGCGCGGCGCGAAGGAGGTCGCGGCGGCGGTCTCGTTGAACCATCCGTCTCGGGCAAAGCGCCCTGGATCGCCTCCTCACGTGCGGAGCTCACGGTGCAGCATTGCGCGAGCAGCGTCGTGTCGTCAACGCACTCTCGCGTGCGTGATCGGATGCTCGAAGCAGAATCCATGCACGAGATCCAACATACCCCAGGCGTTGCTCGAGATCGCGCTTGTCGTCCTCGAGTCGGCGCACCGTCGACCGCAGGCGTCGGATTTCGGCCCGAAGTGCTTCGATCTCGCCGCCAGCGGAGCTCACCA
>Ga0075435_100000497_pt1 | contig 23948 bp, 20 predicted proteins | sample RhiMethybrSRZTD4_FD_75302 | JGI IMG/M metagenome (GOLD analysis project Ga0075435, IMG submission 75302) | Populus rhizosphere microbial communities from Tennessee, USA - Rhizosphere MetaG P. TD hybrid SRZTD4 | ecosystem: Host-associated > Plants > Roots > Rhizosphere > Soil | place: USA...
GCCGATGCCGGGGAGCATGCGTGTCGTCTCCAGCCCGTCGCCACGGGCCTCCCGCAAGTCCGCCGAGGACAACCGGAGCGTGTTCCGGTGCACCTCCGGGAACGTGTCGACAACCGCCCCACGGGGCGTGAGCACCTGGATGAACCCCTCCTCGGGGTCGAGTCTGAGCGCCTCCGGGATTCGTGCCAGCCGGGGATTCCGGTGGATGTAGGGAGCGACCGCGTCGACGCGCGCCTGTAGCTCGTCGTCGAGCCCGCCCTCGAGGGCGGCACGCTCGCGCGCGTACAGAAGCCAGCCGACGGCGACCAGTACGATTGTCATGGCGATCGCGACGGCGGCGGCGATCCGCAGCCGTAGCGGCACCCGCAGGGCGCGGGGCCGGCTAGGAGGCGCGGATGCGGTAGCCAACGCCGCGCACGCTTTCCAGGGAGCTGCGCCCGAACTGGGCATCGATCTTCTGCCGCAGGAAGTGCACCTGCACGTCGACGCGCTTGGCGCCCCGTGTGTACGCCACCCCCCAGACCTGTTGGTAGAGCGTTTCGCGACTGACCGGGATGCCCGGGTGCCGCATCAGGTACTCGAGCAGGTCGAACTCGCGGCTGCGCAACGGGATGGTGACGGTTCCCCGCCGCACCACCCGCCGCGCCGGGTCGAGCACGAGGTCGCCGACGCGCAGCAGCGCCGGCCGCTCGATCGGCCCCCGGCGGAGAAGGGCGCGCAGACGCGCGAACAGCTCGGGCAGGTCGAAAGGCTTGGTGAGGTAGTCGTCCGCGCCGGCGTCGAGCCCTGCGACGCGATCGTCCAGGCGATCGCGGGCGGTGACCATGAGGGTGGGCGCCCCACAGCCGAGCGTGCGGATCCGGCGGCAGACCTCGAACCCGTCGATGTCCGGCAGCATCACGTCCAGGAGGATCGCGTCGTATGCCGACCGCTCGACGGCGGCGACGGCATCGAGGCCGGTCTCGGCCACGTGCACGTCGTAGCCCTCCTCGCGCAGCGCGCGCCGTAGTACCGACGCCATGTCGGCCGAGTCCTCCACCACCAGCAGGTGCATCAGGCCAACTGTACGCCTCCCGCGAACCGGCGTCCGCGGACTTCGTGGCATAAGACACACGCGACTTGTCATTCGCGCCCGGAGTTCTGTTCTATTTGACAACGACAATGTTGTATCGATTGACACGAGAGATGGTTTAAGCTTGGATAACACCGGTTAGTGAAGACGGTCGCTGGCCGGGGCCGCGCGGAACCGCCCGGCGACGACGCACGCGGGGAGCGTGCAGAGACGGGGGTGGAGTGGCTGTGTGCCGGGCAGCGTGGTTGCCTGCACCCGCGCCGACGACGGGGCGGGGCGCATGAGGCGGCTGCTCATGTACAGCCAGGACGGCACCGGTCTCGGCCATCTCCGGCGTAGCTTCAACATCGCCACCGAGCTGCGGCGCCGCAACCCGCGCTGCGATGTCCTGATCGTTGCCGACTCGCCTGCGGTCTCGATCGTCGGCTGCGCGCCGGGGATCGACCTCGTCAAGCTGCCGACGATCCTGAAGACCGGGACGACGACGTGGGCGAGCGCCACGCTGTCGATGCCGGCTCGCCGGCTCGTGCAGATGCGGGCCCAGCTGATGCTGCATGCGTTCACGGAGTTCGCGCCCGACGCAGTGCTCGTGGACCACATGCCGGTCGGCGCGCTGGGCGAGCTCAAGCCCGTGCTCGACAGCGCCATCGCCCGGGCCCGCCCGCCGCGGCTCTTCCTGGGGCTGCGGGACATTCTCGACCGGCCGGAGCGGATCCGGCGCGCCTGGCGGCAGACGGGGGCGTACGACTACCTCCCGGCGTACGACGCAGTGCTGATCTACGGCAGCCGGTCGGTCTTCGACGCGACGTCCGCCTACGGGCTCACGGATGCCCAGGCGATCGAGTACTGCAACTACGTCGCCAGGCCGCGGCGAGCGGTGGCACCGACGGATATGCCGGCTGCACCGTTCATGCTCATGATGGGTGGCGGAGGTGGCGATGCCTATCCGCTCGCATCCGCCTTTGCCGACGCGACCCGCGCCGTCCACGAGGTCACCGGCGCCGCGGCGGTGATCCTTCCCGGCCCCAACATGAGCGCGGCCGAGGCCGCCCGTCTCGTCCGCCGCGCGCCCCGGTCGGTGCGGGTGGTCACCGGCTGCCCCGATGCCGCCGGCTGGATCCCGGGCGCGGCGGCCCTCGTGACGATGGCGGGCTACAACAGCCTGTGCGAGGTGCTCGCGTGGGAGAAGAAGGCCGTCGTCGTCCCCCGAACCGGACCGAGCGCCGAGCAGCGGATGCGAAGCACCCTCTTCTCGCGCCGCTCGCTGATCCGGGCGATCCAGCCCGAACGCCTCACCGCGGAGCGGCTCGGCGCCAGGCTGAACCGGCTGCTGGCCGAGGAGGACGTACCCAACCTCGCCAACATCCCGCCGCTGAACGGCGCACAGCGGGCCGCCGAGACGCTGCTCGACCGTGTGCAGGCCCGGTCGCGGCGCCGTCGCGCCGCCGCGCCGGCTGGCCCCGGCGACCGCCCCCTCGTGGCCGCCGGGGCCGCGGGAGGGTCGCCGTGACGGCACTCGCTCCCGCTCCGATCGCCGCCGAGGCGATCCTGGACACGACCACCATGAGCCGCCGCCTGCGCCACCTCGTGGCACCTGAAGGCACGCTGGCGGTGACCGCGGCAGCGACGCTCGTCTGGAAACCGGACAGCCGGGCACTCGTCGAGTACCGGCTCGAGGGCGACGCGCCCGCGCGAGTCTACGGCAAGCACTTCGCCAAGCCGGTGCGCGCCGCGCGCCTGTTCGAGACATGGCGGGCGCTCGAGCGGGTGGACTTCGGGCCCGACGCCGGCGTGCCGGCGCTGGTCGGCTACCTCCCCGACCTCGCGCTCGTCGTCTACGTCCCGGTCAGGGGGAGAATGCTGGCGGAGGTCTCGTCTTCGGCGGAGGCGGAGCGGGCCGCGCGCGGGGCCGGCGCCTGGCTCGCCCGCCTCCACGCGAGCGAGATCCGGCCGCAGCGCACGCTCGACATGCGAGCCGAGATCGAGAACACCCGCCGCTGGGCCGACCGCGTCGGCGAGCTGCACCCCGCCCACGCGGGCCCGGCCCGCGCGCTCGCGGGCGAGCTGGCGCGGTGGGTGACCCGACTGCCGTTCACATCCGATGTCCCGATTCACAAGGACTTCCACCACCGTCACGTGGTGGCGTCACGGCGGCTCGGCGTCATCGACTTCGACGAGGTGCGGATGGGCGACCGATCGCTCGACCCGGCCCATTTCTGCACCTATCTGTGGCTCCACAGCGTCCGGTCGCCGTTCCGGCACCGGCAGATCGTCGAGCGCGCGTTCCTGGATGAGTACCGGGCCTGCGGCGGCCGGGGAGCGGGGCCGACGTTCGCGTTCTTCGCCGCCTACACCTGCATGAAGATCGCCAAGCAGCTCGCCCAGGGGACCGGCGTCGATCCACGGCCGACCGGCATCGAGCGCGACCGTCAGCTGCGGCTCGTCCTCGCCCATGGGGCCCGCCAGATCGGATGCCTGGGATGAGGGTCGTCTACCTGCTGCGCAGCTACCCGCGCCTGTCCCAGACGTTCATCACGAACGAGATCGTCGCCCTGGAACGCCTCGGCGTCCCGGTCGAGCTGTTCAGCATGACGCGGGCCGAGGACGGTGCGCTGCAGGCCGCCTCGAAGGAGGTGCGGGCGCACCCGCGCTACCTCGAGCCCGCCCTTCGCCGTCCGCGGCGCGCGCTCCTGGCCGAGCATGCGCGCTTCGCGCTGCGGCGGCCGCTCCGCTACACCCGCGCCGGCGCGTATGTCCTCCGTCGCCGCGACCTGGACACGGGATACCGGACCGGCTCGCGGTTCCAGGCGTTCGCCCAGGCCGTCTACCTGGCCCGGACGCTGCTGGCGGATGGACCGGAGCAGCCGCATCTGCATAGCCACTTCGCCCATGACCCCACGCTCATCGCCTTCCTCGTCCGCCGGCTGACGGGGATCCCCTACAGCTTCACCGCCCACGCCCGCGACCTCTACGAGACGCCCGTGCGGACGCTGGCCGAGCGGGCGCAGGCCGCGACCGCCGTGGTCACCTGCTGCGGGGCCAACGCCGCCTATCTGCGCCGGGTCGCTCCCGCCGCCTGCGGCAAGGTGCGCGTGATCCACCACGGTGTGGACGCGACGCTGTTCCAGCCCGGGAGCGGCGCGCCGCCGTCGCCGCCGCTCGTCCTGTCGGCCGGGCGTCTGGTCGAGAAGAAAGGCTTTGGCGATCTCCTGCGTGCGTGTGCGCTGCTTCCGACCGACGCGCACTGCCGCATCCTGGGCGACGGCCCGATGCAGGCGGATCTGGAGCAGCTCGTCGCCGAGCTCAAGCTGGAAGAGCGGGTGCGGCTCGGCGGCGGGTTCACCCAGGCGGAGCTCGCCCGAGAGCTGCACGCCACCACCGTCTTCGCGCTCACGCCTGTCGTGACCGCGGACGGCGACCGCGACGGCATACCGAACGTCGTGCTCGAGGCGATGGCAGCGGGCGTCGCGGTGGTCGCGACGGACGTGGGCGGCATCGCCGAGGTGGTCGTCGACGGGCGCACCGGCCTGCTGTGCCCCGCCGGCGACGTGGAACGGATCGCGTCCAGCCTGGCGCGGCTCCTCGCCGACTACCGGCTTCGGGCCGCGCTCGGCCGGGCCGCACGGGCGGCTGTCGTGGAGCGGTTCGACACGCAGACGGGCGCGCGCCGCATTGCCGATGTGTTGTACGAACGGGAGGCCTCATGATCACCCTGCGAGCGGACATCACCATGAACACCGCGCCGCGCATCGTGCTCACCTCGCTGGTGGGATGTGCCCTCGTCGGCGTGGCCATCTTCTGGCTGCTGGGACGCGCGTCCCGGCAGGCCGAGGAGGGCCGGCCGGTCGCCAAGCGCAGCGACACGCGCCGCGCGGTGCGGCTGATCGCCCGCTTCACGCGCTCGCAGCACCGGCTGTTCGTGACGGCGTTCGTGTTGCTCTCGGTCGAGGCGGTCACCTCGGTGTTTGCCTGGTACCCGCTGTCGTACATGATCGACTACTTCGACGGCACCCAGGGGCCGCTGAGCTTCCCGGGCATCCAATCGCCCCGCAACGCGACGATCGCCGCCCTCGTCGTCGTGCTGATCGTGCTCGAGGTCGTGAACAGCGCCTCGGACTCCCTGGCGGAGATCTGCTTCGCCCGCGGCGGCCGGACGCTCGGCTTCAGGATGCGCGTCGGACTGTTCTCGCATCTTCAGCGGCTGTCGATGTCGTTCCACGACCGGAGCCAGAAGGGCGACGTCATCTTCCGCGTCGTCGGCGACGTGAAGGAGTTCGAGCAGTTCGTGATCGACTCGCTGAGCGACCTGGCCGGCAGCACGCTGCTGCTGATCGCCACGGTCGTCTTCCTGCTGTACGAGGCCTGGCAGGTCATGTTGGTGGGCTTGATCGTGATCCCGGGGACCTCGGCGATCTCGTGGTACTTCTCCCGGCGCATCAAGGCGGCCGCCAAGCGCCAGCGCGCCCGCGAGGGCGACCTGGCCGCGGCCACGCAGGAGATGCTGGGCTCGATCCGCGTCGTGCAGACCTTCGGCCGCGGCGGGCACGACGAACGGCGCTTCGTGGACAACAGCAGCCGGGCGATGACCGCGGCGCTCGACGCCGCGCGGCTCGACGCCTGGTTCAGCTGGATCGTGACCGTGTTCGAGGTCCTGGCGATCTCGGCCGTGATCTGGATCGGCGTCTACCTGATGGACTCCGGCCAGCTCAGCCTGGGGACGCTGACCCTGGTCGTCCTGCTGATCCGCCAGATGTTCAAGCCGTCGCGGCGGATCATCAAGGAATGGAACGTGATCGCGAAGGTGTTCGCGAGCGTCGAGCGGATCGCCGAGGTGCTCGACCGCCCGATCACCGTCCGGGACGAGCCGGGTGCAGTCGCGGCGGCGCCGCTGGCCGGTCGCATCGAGTTCCGCGACGTCACCTTCGCCTATGCCGGCGAAGACACGGCGGCGGAGCGCCCATCGGCCCTCTCGGACGTGAGCTTCGAGGTCGAGCCGGGCGAGGTGGTCGCGCTCGCCGGGCCCAGCGGAGCCGGCAAGACGACCATCGCCCAGATGATCCCGCGGCTGTACGACCCCGACGGCGGAGCGGTGCTTCTGGACGGCCAGGACGTGCGCGGGCTCACGATCGAGTCGGTGCGCTCGCAGATCAGCATGGTGTTGCCGGAGACGTCGCTGATCAGCGGCACCGTGGCCGACAACATCGCCTACGGCCTGCCCGACGCGACCCGCGAGCAGATCGTCTCGGCGGCCGTGCGTGCGAACGCGGACGGGTTCATCTCGCTCCTGCCGAACGGGTACGACTGCGACCTGACCGAGCAGGGCGCGAACCTGTCGAGCGGCCAGCGGCAGCGGATCGCGATTGCCCGCGCGTTGATCCGCGACACGCCGATCATGATCCTGGACGAGCCGACCACCGGTCTCGACGTCGCGGCGGCGGAGGCTGTTCTCGAGGGGCTGCGTGAGCTGATCCACGGCCGCACGACGCTCGTCATCTCCCACGACTTCAACCTGCTGCAGGCGGCCGACCGGATCCTCGTCCTCGACCATGGGCGGATCGTCGACTCCGGGACGCACGAGGAGCTCGTCGCCCATGGCGACGGCTACGCCCGGGTGCACGCGACCCGGTTTGCGGCCCTGGGGTCGAGGTCGATCGCGGTGCCCGCACCCGAGGCGCGATGACGCTCGTCGCCCACCGCCCGGCCGCCACCGGCCTCGAGGCCGCGGTTTCCGGGCTGCGGCATGCGCTGGACGCAGGAGCCATGCGTGAGGGGCTCGAGCGGATGCTGTGGCCGGGCGGCAGCGGCGCCCTCGAGCGGGTGGCCGTGGGCAAGCTGCTCTACCGAGACGACGGAACGTGCAGCCTGCGCTACACCGCTGCCGTTCGGGACGCGGAGGGTCGCGGGCGCGAGCTGACCGTCGGCGCGCGCATCCTTGCCGACGCGGAAGCCGCCGACACGTTCCGGCGCGGCCTCGAGCCGATCGCACGGGCAGCGGCCGGACATCCGCTCCTCCGCGGGCTGGCGGCTGCCCTCGCGAGCGATCCGGCGGTGCCGATGGCCGTGCACGCGTTCCCGATCGAGCCGGAGCTGCCGGGCCTGCCTGCGGCCACCGATCCGGCCCGGGCGGGCGAGCTGCTGGCGGCCGCGCTGGGGCGGGCGGATGCGGGGCCCTGCCGCGTCGAGGTCGCGCACCATCCCCGGGAAGGGCGGTGCACCCTGCGCTACCGGGGGGCGGGGGGAGGAACGGTCTATGCGAAGGTCGCGCGCCGCGTCTCCGGGGAGCCGACGGCCGCCCTGCGCGCCCTGGCCGCCAGGGCTCCCGGGCTGCGCGTGGCACGGCCGCTCGGGGCCGTCCCCGAGCTGGGCTTGAGCCTGCAGTCCGAGGTGGCCGGCATGCCGTGTGCGGATGCGCTCCTGCGAGCGGCCCCGCCCGGGCAGTCCGCGGCCGCGCTGGAGGCGTGCGCCCGCGCCGCAGCCCGCGTGCACGCATGCCCCGTCGCCATCGCCGGCGTCCGCAGTGCCGAGACGGACGCGGCCCGTCTGCGACGCGACCTCGACCTCGTCCGCGGGGTCGACGCCAACCTGGCCGAGGATCTGGGCGTCTGCATCGACCGGGCACTCATCGCGGCGGGCCCGGCCCGGCCCGGCCCGGCCGGCCTGTGCCATGGCGACCTCACGCATCGCCAGATCGTGCTCGAGGGCGACACCCCGGGGTTGGTGGATTTCGACGATGCGTGCATGGGCGAGGCAGCGCTCGACCTGGGACACTTCTGCGCGTACCTGCGGCTGGCCGCGCGGCGGGGGGCGGAGACGGCGGGCCGTGACGCCGGCCAGCCGCTGTGCCGCCGCTTCCTGTGCGCCTATGCCGCCGAGGCACGCCTCGGTGGGCCCGAGCGGCGCCGGCTCGAGCGGCGTGCGGCCGTCCACGAGGCGCTCGCGCTGGTCCATGTCGCGATCTCCAGCTGGCGCCATGCCAAACCCGCGCGGCTGGCGCGCGCCCGTTCGCTGCTCGAGGAAGGGGGCATGTGGCCGCGACGATGATCCGCCTCGATCCGGCCGAGCTGGATCCGCTCGCCTGCCCGGGGACGGCGGCCGAGCTGCCGGGTCTCCCGGCGGCGGTCGACGAGGCGACCATGGCCTCGCTGCTCAGCCGGACGCTGCACCCCGGCGGCCACGGGATCGCATTGTGCCGGCTGCGGTCGATGCGGTATGTCCCCGGCCGGGCGTGCGTCCTGCGCTACGACGCGGTGACCGGCGCCGACACGACGGTCACCGTCACCGCGCGCGTGCACCCCTCGGCGGCTGCGGCGCGCCGCGAGCACGCCGACCGGCTGCGCCCCCTGGCGCACCGCCTGGGTGCCTCCGGCACGATCGCGCTGCTCCCCGGACTGCGGGCGACGGTGTCGGTATACCCGATCGACGCCGCGCTGCCGACGCTGCTCGCCGCCACCGATCGCGGCCGGGCCGGGCCGCTGCTCGCGGATGCGCTCGGCCGCTGCCCCGAGCAGCTGCGGGTGACCACCCACCGGTACCGCGGCTCCGACCGGGTGATGCTGCGCTACCACGAAGGCGGTCGCACCCTCGCCTACGGCAAGGTGGCTGCGGACGACCGCGGTGAGCACGCGAACGCCGCGCTCACCGCGGCGGTCCGCGCCCTCGCGCGGCTGCCGGCCGACCGCCGGTTCGACATCCCCCGCCCACTGGGATACGCCTCGCCGCTGCGGCTGCAACTGCTCGGCGTCGTCCCCGGCACCCCGGTCCTGTCCGACCTCCTGCGGGCCTGCGCCCGCGGGGCCGCACCGCCGGCGCCCGCCCTCTCCGCCGCCGTGGCGGGTTGCGCAGAGGTCGCTGCGGCGCTGCACGAGCTCGACCCGCCGGCGGCCCGCCGGCGCAGCGCGGAAGGCGAGATCGAGCGGTTGCACGCGGAGATCGCCTCCCTCGCCCGGATCGCCCCGAGCCTGGGCGTGTGGCTGGAGGACGGGCTCGCACGGGCCGAGGCGGAGCTCGCGGCCTCCGCACCACTCGCCGCCCGCGCGTCCCACGGCGACCTCAAGCACAACCAGATCCTCTTCGACGGACGCGGGTGGGCGCTCGTCGACTTCGACACGATCTGCCTTGCGGAGCCGGCCCTCGATCTCGGCAACTTCCTGGCCTACCTGCGGCTGAAGGCGACCGGCGCCGGTGAGCCGTGCCTCGCTTCCCGCCTTGCCGACCAGTTTCTCGGGATCTACGCCGAGGCGGCAGCGACCCGGGGAGCCACCGCCGAGCTGCGCGAGCGCGTGCGCGGGTACGAGACGCTGAGCCTGCTGGGCCGGGCCGTCCACAGCTGGCAGAAGCGCAAGCCTCGCCGGCTGGAGGCAATCGCCGGCCTGCTCGAGGGTCGGACATGAGCCGCACGGCGACGGCCGCGACCGCATCCGAGACGCTCGAGCGGCTTGGCGACCCGCCCGAGTGGCTGGGCGCGATCGGCGATCCGGCGGCGGTCGAGGGGGCCCTGCTCGCCCACATCCCCGGCCTGCGCTCGTGCGAGGTCGTGCGGGTGCGGACGAAGAGCACCGGGATGGGCGCCGTGTATCTCGCCGATGTGGCCGGGGTGGGTGCAGTCGAGCTGCACGGGCGCGTGTCGGCGCCGCAGCCACCGGCAGGGACGAGCGTCGCCGAGCCCGGCTGGCGCCGCTACCTGCCGGACCTGCGGTTGGTGGTCGCGCGCGGCGACGCGGATGCGGCCCTGCCGGCGCTTGGGTCGATGACGGACCCCGACGCGGCCGCGCGCATGATCGAGCGGCTCCTACAGGCCTCCGGCCGCTGCCCCGGCATGCGCGTCTCGGCCTGCCGGCCGCGCGTGATGCGCCACAAGCCGGGCAGTCGCTGCACGGTCGCCTACGAGCTCGACCTCGCCCCCGATGCGCCGGCCGACTGGCCGCGCACAGTGGTCGCGAAGACGTACTGGGGTGGCAAGGGGCGCGTTGCCTGGGGCGGGATGCGCGATCTCTGGCGGGCCCCCGTGGCGGCCGCGGGAACCGTCGCGCTCGCCGAGCCCCTGGCCTTCTCGCCGGACGACCGGGTGGTGCTCCAACGCGGCATCCCCCATCGGACGACGCTCAAGGCGATGCTGCGCGAGTCGCTCGGCACCGGCGGCGGGGACGCGGCCGCGCTCGTGGCCGCCCTGCGGCAGACCGGCCGCGGCCTGGCCGAGCTCCACGCCTGCGGCGTGCAGCCGCTGGACGAGCACTGCTGGGCCGACGAGCGAGCAGAGGTCGGCGACATCGTCGACCGCCTCGCAACGCTCGTGCCCTCCCTCGACGGGGCGGTGTCCAGCCTGCTGGACAGCCTCGACCGCAGGATCGCGGCGGCCGGCGAGCAGCCGGCGGTGCCCTCTCACGGCAGCTTCCGCCCCGCGCAGGTCCTGGTCGGCGAGCACGGCGCGATCGGCTTCATCGACTTCGACAGCTTCTGCCTGGCGGAGCCCGCGGCCGACTGTGCGCTCTTCTGCTCCAGCCTCCGCGACACCGGCCTGCGCACGCTCCGCGAGGCACGTGGCGGCGACGACGACGCCCACCTGACCCGCCTGGATGCGCTCGCGGCCGCGTTCCTCGACGCGTACGCCGACATGCGACCGGTGTCCCGAGAGCGGGTTGAGCTCTGGGAATCGCTGGACGCGGTCACCGGCGTCCTTCACTGCTGGACGAAAGCGAAGCTGGGCCGGCTGCCGTATCGGCTCACGCTTCTCCGCCACGCCCTCGGCCGGGCCGGGGTCCTGTGACCATCGCCGAGGTCGTCACGGGCAGCGCCGGGGTGGAGGGCCTGCGCCGGTTCCTGGAGGGCGAACCCGCGGCGGCGGCGTGGGGAGAGCTCGGCGGTCTGCTGGAGCCGGGCGCCGTCCTCCGCGACTGCCACATCCACCGGGTCAAGCTGAAGCCCGGCCGCAAGCTGAGCGCGTGGTGCATCGCGACAGTACGGGACCGGCGCGGAGGCCTCTGGCACCGGCATGTGGCGGTCACGTGGTCGCTCACTGACTCGGCCCTGCCATCGGTGACAGGCGCAATCGAGGAGGAGGCCCGCCGGCGCGGGCTGGCCGCACCGTTTTGCTCCCTCGCAGCCGAGGTTCCCGGGTGGGGGATGCGGATCCTGGTGTCACCGCTCGATCCTCGCTTCCCGGCCCTCGTCCGGATGTCCGACGGCGTCTTCGCGGGCAACGCGATCGGGCTGCGCACCGCGCCGGCCGCCATCGCCACGATCCGCTACCGGCCGGGCGAGCGGCACGTGCTGCGCTACGCCGGTCCGGCGGACGTCTGGTATGCGAAGCTCTATCGGCCCGGAGCGGGCGGGCAAGCCTCCCGGCGCGCGACGGCCGTGTGCGCCGCGGTGGGCCGTGGCCCGGCCGGCGTGCGGGCCGTGAGGCCCGTCCTCCACGCGTCGGAGGACGCGCTCGTCACGCCGGCCGTCCCCGGCCGGCCGGCGCCGGCCGGGCATGCCGACCTGGAGACGATCGGCTCGCTCCTGCGTCTGATCCACTGCGGCGTGCCTCCGTCCGAGCCGGCGGCAACGCTCGCCGGCGAGATCGACGCGGTCGAGCGGGCCGCCCAGCACGTCGATGCCCTCCTGCCCCTGACAGGAGCGGCGCTCCGGCGGACATTGGCGGCCGTCCGCGAGTCCGGCGAGCGCGCGGGTGCCGAGACGGCGACGCTCGTCCACGGAGACTTCAAGCTGGACCACCTGCTCTGGGACGGTGCCGAGGTTACCGTGATCGACCTCGACCGCGCCCGGCTGGGCGAGCCGGCGCTCGACCTGGGCAAGATGCTCGCCGACGTACGCTGGCGCCGGGCGCAGGCCGGCCTGGCCCGGGACGGGGACAGCGGCGACAGGCTCCTGCACGGGTATGGCCCGATCGGGGCGCACGGCCGCGCCCGGGCCGGCCTCTACGAGGCGGTGTTCCTGCTCAAGGCCGCCGCCCGGCGCGCCCCTGTGCTCGATCCGGGCTGGGAGGAGGTCATGGCAGCCACGGTGCGGGAGGCGCAGGGGTTGGTCGCGGCGGGCGACGGGCGCACGCGCCCTCGCCGTCGCGACGGAGTGCCGGCATGAGCCGCTACCTGGTGACGGGCTGCGCCGGCTTCATCGGCTCCCACCTCTGCGAGGCGCTGCTCGCCGACGGCGACGAGGTGGTCGGGCTCGACGCGTTCACGAGCTTCTATCCGCGGCCCGCCAAGGAGCGCAACCTCCGCGCCGCCCGCGCCGACCCGCACTTCTCGCTCCACGAGCGGGACGCATGCGACGGCTGCGACGACGTGCTGGCCGAGGTCGACGGGGTCTTCCACCTCGCGGGCCAGCCCGGCGTTCGCGACAGCTGGGGCGTTGGGTTCGAGCCGTATCTGCACGCGAACCTGCTCGCCAGCCAGCGCGTGTTCGAGGCGGCGGCGGAACGCGGCGCCAGGGTGGTGTTCGCCTCCTCGTCGTCGGTGTACGGCGAGGCACCGGGCCGCCCGGCCGCCGAGGACGACTCGCCGCGCCCGATCTCCCCGTACGGCGTCACCAAGCTTGCCTGCGAGACGCTGGCGCGCGCGTACGCGGTCGAGCGGGGCCTCGACGTCGTCTGCCTGCGCTACTTCTCGGTCTACGGGCCCCGCCAGCGGCCGGACATGGCCTTCGCCCGGATCGTCGCCTCGCTGTTCGGCGGGCCGCCCTTCCCGCTCCTCGGCAGCGGCGGCCAGGTCCGCGACTTCACCTACGTGGGCGACGTCGTCGCCGCCACCGTCCTGGCGATGTCGGGTGCGCCCCGCGGCGCGGTCTACAACGTGGGCGGCGGCACGCCGGCGTCGCTCGCCGAGGCGATGGCGATGTGCGAGCGACTCACGGGCCGCCGGCTCGAAGCGCGGCCCTGCCGGCCCGCGCCCGGCGACCCGCTGCGAACGTGCGCGGACACGCGCCGCATCCGCGCCGGCCTCGGGTGGCAGCCGCAGACCACGCTCGCGGACGGACTCGAGGCCCAGATCGCCTGGCACGCGCAGGGCGCGCAGCCGCTGGCGGTCGTCTAGGCCGCCGGCGCCGCGCCACGAAGGAGCGCGGGTAGCCAGCGCCATTCCGACACGGCCAGCGATCGCAGCCTGCGTCCGGCGATGCGGAGCAGCGTCGCCCTCTGGAACAGCTCCAGCCATGCCGGATCCGGCGGCTCGGCCACCTCGGCGTAGCCCTCGAGCACGAGCGGCCCGACTGCGTCCGTCCAGGCCGCATCCTCGGGCCGGCGGATCCCGCGCCAGCGCAGGTAGCCGAGCAGGTTGGCGAGATCGCGGGCGGGATCCGCCCGGCAGAGGCCGTCGAGATCGAGCAGATACAGCCGGCCGGAGCGGTCGGCCAGCAGCTGATCGGTGCGAAGCGCGCCGTGCCCGACCCGCTCGGCGCCGGGCGGGCAGGTCGCGGCTGTGCGTTCGAGCTGGGCCAGGGCGCGGTCGACCTCGGGCTCGAGTGCCGGCGCGAGCGCGGCAAAGAGGGGGCGGTATCCGGCCAGCTCCTCGAGATCTTCCCGCCACCCGACGGCGGCCAGAGGCTGCTTGACGGACGCTGCATGCAGGCCCGCCGCGGCCCGCCCGAGACGGCGCAGCCACCGGCCCCGGTCCGACGGCTGCGCGGCGGCGAGCGTCGTCGTGAGGTCGCCGGCGGCCGTCACCGCCGCCTGGACGGTCATCCCCAGGTCGGGCCAGACGGCGAGCAGCGGCGGGACGCACACGGCGCCACCTGCGGCGAGCTGCCCTACCACCGCTCCCTGTCGCTCGGCCCCGGCCGCCATCACCTTGCCGAACGCCGCCACGTCGCCCAACTCGTAGCGCACGACGCAGGTCCGGCCCGGCTTGTAGCGCACGGGCACGGCCCGGAAGGGGACCGCGGTGCCCGCGCGGAGCGGCGCAAGCCCCCGCAGCCGGTCCTCGAGGCGGCCGGGGTCGACGGCCACGGCTGCAGCGGGCAGCCCGGGATCGTCCTCCAGGCGGCGGTACGCGCTCCCCGCGGGGAGCGCCGACGCGACGCCGAAGCCCGGCTCCGGCTGCGCTGCCCGACGCTCGACGACAACGTGGTAGACGGCCACGCAAGCCGTCCCGGGGGCGTACTTCGTGTCCGCCCGGGGGCCGGCGCGGACGCGCACTACGGCCGGATCCGCGCGTCGCCAGGCGTGGGTGAGGCCGGCTTCGACCGCGGCGGCGTCGAGCACCTCGCCGAGATCCGGGAGGGCCGAGTCGCGCAGCCGCTCGGGTCCAAACGGCGGCCCCATTGCCGCCGAGTGTACGACAGCGCCACGGTCCGCGAGTGGGTCAGCCCTGGTCGAACTCGCGCAGGTAGCCCTCGAAGAGGCGGCGGTGGCCCTGCTCGTCGCGCAGGATGGCGATCACCATGTCCTGCGTGACCGGGTCGTCACCCTCGGTCTCCTCGATGATCTGCGTGTAGTGCTCGATCGCGCCGGTCTCGGCCTCGATCACGCCCTTGATGATGTGCACGATGTCCGTCTGCTCGTCGGGCGGCTGCAGGAACGTCTGCTCGGCGCTGAAGTCGAGCGACCCCGGCACGACGCCGTAGAGCTCCTTGATCCGGGCCGCGAACTGGCGGGCATGGCCGAGCTCCTCCTGGATGTCGCCCTCGAGCGACTCGACGATCTCGCGGGCGCGGACGCCGTCGGGATTCACGGACCCGGCGATGTAGCTCATCACCGTCTCGATCTCCATCCAGTACGCCTTCGTGAGCATCTCGACGATGTGCTCGCGCTTGTCTGTCTGATCCTTGCCGAGGATGCCCTCGGTGTGCTTGGTCTTGGTCGCCATCTCGCTCCCTCCGAGCCGTCGATTCGCACCGCCGATACCCGGGCGAGGCCGTCGGTACACTCCTCGCCAGGATGGCTACCGCACCGAAAACGCTGATGGAGAAGGTCTGGGACGACCATGTGATCGGCGACGATCTCCTGTTCGTGGACCTGCACCTGATTCACGAGGTGACGAGCCCCCAGGCGTTCGAGGGGCTGCGCACCGCGGGCCGCAAGGTGCGCCGACCCGACCGCACGATCGCGACGGCCGATCACAACGTCGCCACGGGCCCCGGCGAGCCCGACGAGCTCTCCCAGGCCCAGCTGGCGGCGCTCGAGCGGAACTGCGCCGACTTCGGCGTGCGGCTCTACCCGCTCGGCCACCGTCGCAACGGCATCGTGCACGTGATCGGGCCCCAGCTCGGCCTGACGCAGCCGGGCATGACGATCGTCTGCGGCGACTCGCACACGTCCACCCACGGCGCCTTCGGGGCGCTCGCCTTCGGCATCGGCACGAGCGAGGTCGAGCATGTCCTGGCCACCCAGACGCTGCCCCAGCGCAAGCCGCACACGATGCGGATCGACTACGCGGGCGAGCTCGGCCCCGGCTGCAGCGCCAAGGACATGATCCTCGGCACGATCGCGCAGATCGGCACCGACGGCGCCAGCGGCCACGTGGTCGAGTACACCGGCGAGGCCGTGCGCCGCCTGTCGATGGAGGGCCGCCTCACGATCGCGAACATGTCGATCGAGGCCGGCGCGCGGGCGGGCATGATCGCGCCGGACGACACCACGTTCGCCCACATCGAGGGCCGGCCGGGCGCGCCCCAGGACTTCGCCGCGGCCGTCGAGCGCTGGCGCGGCTACGTGACCGACGAGGGCGCCACGTTCGACCGCACGGTGACCGTCGACCTCGGCAACATCGTCCCCCAGGTCTCGTGGGGCACGAACCCGTCGCAGGTGGCGCCGATCACGGGCGTCGTGCCGGAGCCGGCGGACGAGACGGACGAGCGCGCCCTGCGCTACATGGACCTGCGCCCGGGCACGCCGCTCTCCGACATCGCCGTCGACCGCGTGTTCCTCGGCTCGTGCACCAACTCGCGCATCGAGGACCTGCGCGCCGCCGCCGCGATCGTCGAGGGCCGCAAGGTGGCCTCGTCGGTGCGGGCGATGGTCGTGCCGGGCTCCTTCCAGGTGCGCGCGGACGCCGAGGCCGAGGGGCTCGACCGCATCTTCCGCGACGCCGGCTTCGAGTGGCGCGGGGCAGGCTGCTCGATGTGCCTGGGCATGAACCCCGACATCCTTCAGCCGGGCGAGCGCTGCGCCTCGACGTCGAACCGCAACTTCGAGGGCCGCCAGGGCCGGGGCGGTCGCACCCACCTGATGAGCCCGGCGATGGCTGCCGCCGCCGCGGTGACCGGCCGCCTGACCGACGTCCGCGACCTGGTGGGCGCATGAAGCCCGTCCGCGTCGTCTCCGGTGCCGTCGCGCCGCTCGACCGGGCCTCGGTCGACACCGACCAGATCGTGCCCAAGCAGTTCCTGAAGCGGATCGAGCGCAGCGGGTTCGGCGAGTTCCTGTTCTACGACTGGATGCAGCAGGCCGACTTCCCGCTGCTCTGGCCCGAGTACCACGGGGCGCCGATCCTGGCGACGGGGCGCAACTTCGGCTGCGGCTCGTCGCGCGAGCACGCCGCCTGGGCGCTGCAGGACTTCGGCTACCAGGCCATCGTGGCCGAGAGCTTCGGCGACATCTTCGCCACCAACTGCTCCAAGAACGGCCTGCTCACCGTCGTGCTCCCGCCCGACGCGGTGCGCGAGCTGATCGACTCGGCGCCGGCCGACGCGACGATCGACCTCGAGGCGCTCACCGTCACGCTGCCGTCCGGCCGGGTCGTGCCGTTCGAGGTCGACGCCGACGTGCGCGATCGGCTGCTGAACGGCTGGGACGACATCTCGCTCACCGAGCAGCGCGAGGCCGAGATCGCCCGCTACGAGGCCGAGCGCGAGCGCGCCGGGCCGGACGCGCTCGCCATCTAGCCCACCGCGAGCTCGTTCGCGACCATCGCCGTGCAGGCAGCGAGCATGCGCTCGCGGCTCATCCACGGATCGCGCAGGATGAGTGACTTGCCCAGGCCGTCGATCAGCGCGGCCAGCCGCACTGCGAAGTCGTGGGGGTCGACGCCGGGCCGGAACTCGCCGGTCGCCAGGCCGTGCTCGACGATCCCGGCGTAGGCGCCAATCCAGCGTTGCTCGAGGTCGCGACGGTGCGCATCGACGGTGGCGTTTCGCAGCGACCGCGCCCACACGTCGAGCCACAGCAGCCACTGGCTCTCGGGCTCCTCGGCGGGGTCGGACGGCATCCCCAGCTCGACCAGCCGGAGCAGCCGGTCGCGCGCCGCCGGCAGGCGCCCGGTCTCCTCGAGGGCCGCGGCCAGGAAGCGCTCGTTGGTGCGGCGCAACGCCTCCACGAGCATCTCCTCCAGCGTGCCGAAGTGGTACATGACGTTGCCCGGGCTCATGCCCGCGCGGCTGGCGATGTCGGCGACGCGCGTGTCCCACAGGCCGCGCTCGCAGATCGCCCCGACGGCCGCCTCGAGGACGCGGTCACGGGTCGCCGAGCTACGCGGCCCCGGGGGTGAGGCCGCGCTCACCGCACCGACGCAAGATCCCACAGGAACCCGGCCTGGGGGTTGTACTCGTAGCCGCTCACACGCTTGGACACGAAGTCGACCAGCTTGGGGTTGAAGAGCGTCACGATCGGGCCGAGGTCGGTCACGCGCTGATCGATCTTCGCCCACATCGCGTTCGCGGCGTCCGTGTTGGTCTCGCCCACCTTCAGGGCCTGGTCGATCTGCGCCTGCACCGAGTGGTCGCAGAAGCCCGAGATGTTCGGGCTGGCGTCGCTGTTCGGGTGGAAGTAGGGGCAGCCGAGCAGGACGTTGATGAAGTCGGACGCCGCCGGGTAGTCCTGGTACCACTGCGAGTACCCGACCTGAACGTGGTTGCGCGAGTCCTGGATGTACGGGTACTGGATCGCGTTCGAGAGCAACTTCGGCGACGCGTGGTAGCCGATCTGGTTGAGATCCTGGACGAACTGGAGGGTGATCGCCTTTCCGACGGTGTCGGTCGTGCCGACGACGTCGACCTTCGCCCCCTTCGTGCCGGACGCCTGCACGAGGCTGCGGGCCTTCGCCAGGTCGGCCTTCGTCCACTTGCCCGACGAGCTCGGGTCCTGCGTGTACGGGCAGTACGGCTTGTAGCCGGGGAAGTTGGGCGGCAGCACCTGACAGGACGGCTGCGCCAGCGAGGGGCCGCCGAAGATCTTCACGTACGTGCCCCGCTGGACGGCGTAGTTGATGGCCTGGCGCGCCTTCAGGTTGTCGAACGGCGGGATGTTGACGTTCAGCGCCATGTAGTACATGGCCGTCTGCGCGTTCACGTGCGCTTGCGACGCGTACTTGGTGCCGATCTCGTCCAGCCGGTCGGCGGGCGGCGCGTCGGCCATCCAGTCGGCCTGGCCGTTCTCGATCTGGGTCACCTCGTCCTCGACGGTCAGGCCGAAGTTGAACTGGATGCGGCTCGGGTTGCCGTTCGGCTGGGCCGCGGCCGACCACTCGTGGAAGTACGGGTTGCGCACCATCACGGCGACCTTGTTGGGGTTGTAGGTCTTCCACATGTAGGGGCCCGTGCCCGGGACCGGGTTGTTGCCCATGTCGTGCGGCGGCGTCGAGCCGGGAACGGCCACGGCGAACGGCAGCGCCAGCTTGTCCATGAACTCGGGATCGGGTGCTGTGAGGTGGAAGGTGACGGTGCCGGCCGCATCGTTCGTCACGACGCCCTTTGAGAGGTCGCACCCCGACGCGCTCTTGGCGCATGCCGTGCCGCCGACGATCCCCTCGTAGAAGCTGTTCGCCGGCCCGGGGACGGTGAACTGGCGCTTGAAGACCGTGTCGAAATCGCTCGCCTTGACCGGCGCGCCGTTGGAGTAGCGGATGCCCTTGCGCAGGTGAAAGACGTACGTCTTGCCCCCGTCGGTCGGCGCGGGCACGGTGGTGGCGAGGTCGGCGACGATCTGGGTGCCGGCGACGCCGGCAGCGCGGCGGAACCCGACCAGCCCGTCGGCGACGTACTGGGCCGACTGGAAGCCCAGCACCGTGTAGTTCTTGGCGGGATCGAGGGTGCCCCAGCTGGTATTGGAGAGCATGATCATCGTGCCGCCGCGGTGGGAACCGCTGCCTCCGCTGCTGCCGCCCGACGACGAGCCGCTGCCACACGCGCTCGCGACGACGGCCACCACCGCCGCGTATCCGATCATCCGTCCGAGTCGCACGGGCCCTCCCATCGCCGAAATTAGAACGGCCATTCTAGAAGGTCCGGCCGGATGATGTGGGCGGGGCATCAGGGAGGGGCCAACCGCCCGTTCGGCCCTGCCGGCAGCTCCGGCCGGGCCTACCGCCCCCGAGCGCCCGCGCCGCCGAGGCGCAACGCCGGCAGCCCGGCGAGGCGGCCGTCGCGCTGGAGGCGGGCCGCCGCCCATACGGCCGTTGCCACCGCGATGGCGCCGGAGACGAGGAAGGCGAGCTCGGTGCCGCCCTTCCAGGCCAGCCACCCGGCCAGGATGCCGGCGGCGGGGCCGGTGCCGTTGAAGGCGAAGTAGTAGAGCCCGGCGACGCGGCCACGGAGGTGGTCGGGGGCGCCGAGCTGAAGGGTCGAGTTGGCGCTGGACGTCCACAGGGTGAAGGCGAGGCCCGTCGCGAAGAGCAGCAGGCACGCAGCCACCAGCGAGCTCTCGGGCGCGAGCAGGATCTGGGCGGCGCCGAACCCGGCCATCGCGATCAGGAGCGCGCGCATGCTGGCCCGCCCGAGCGAGGCCGCGATCAGCGCGCCGAGCAGCGCGCCGCCGCCGAACGCCGCAGTGATCGCGCCGAGCACGTTCGGGCCGGAGTCGAGCGTCGTCCGCGCCAGCACCGGCAGGAGGACGTTGAAGTTGAACGAGAAGGTGCTGAGCAGCAGCACCGCGACGAGCGCGGTCATCGCCATCGGCGTGCGCCGGACGTAGCGCAGGGCGTCGGCGGTCCCGCCCAGGACGCTCGTCGGGCGGCGGCTGGTGTCGACCGGGAAGAGCTCCGACACGCGCATCCGCAGGAGCCCGTAGAGGACGGCGAGGAAGCTCAGGCCGTTGATCAGGAAGCAGGCGCCGGGACCGGCGGCGGCCACGATCAGCCCGCCGACCGCCGGGCCGACCACGCGGGCGGCGTTGAACAGGCTCGAGTTGAGCGCGACGGCGTTCGGCAGCTCGTCGCGGCCGACCATCTGGTAGGTGAGCGCCTGCCGCGCCGGCGCGTCGAGGACGAGCACCGTCCCGCGCAGCCCGGTCAGCAGATAGACCTCCCACACCGTGACGATCCCGCCGAGCGTGAGCCCCGCCAGCGCGAAGGCGAAGACCATCGACATGACCTGGGTCGCGATGATCGTGCGGCGCACGTCGAGGCGGTCGACCAGGACGCCGGCGAAGAGGCCGAACACCGTATAGGGCAGGAACTGGAACGCGGCCAGGATGCCGACGGCGACCGGCGAATGGGTCAGCTCGAGGACGAGCCAGGCAGTGGCGATGTTCTGCATCCAGGTGCCGCTGACGGAGACGACCTGGCCGCCGAAGAACAGCCGGTAGTTGCGGTGCTTGCGGAGGCTGGCGAAGGTGCGCGTGTGGGCGCGCAGGAGCGCGGCGGTCACGCGGGATCCTCGGCCAGGAGCAGGGCGAGCGGCTCGAGCGCGGCGGCGACCGCGGCCCGCTCGGCGTCGCTCAGGCGGCGCAGGCGCTGGGCCAGCCAGGCGGTGCGGCGCGAGCGGGCCGAGCGCAGCACGCGCACCCCGTCGCCGGTGACCCGCAGGCCGACCCGGCGGCGGTCCTCGGCCGACCGCACGCGCGCGACGAAGCCCGCGGCTTCGAGCCGGTCGATGTAGCCGGACATCGCCGGCGCGGACACGCCCTGGTGCTCGGCCAGCGCGCGCACCCCGATGTCCGGGTGCGTGCGGATGACGTGCAGCAGGGCCGCCTGGCCGGCGGTGATCCCCAGACCGGCCAGCTCGCGGCGCAGGTGGCGGTTCAGCTGCAGGAGCAGCGGCCGCAGGCCGTTCGCCAGCTCGAGGGAATCAGGAATAGTTAACATCACTAATCATTGTAGCGTGAATGAGACAGTTCCGCCACGGTTCCCAAGGCGAACCGGGCCCCCGGTCGGTACGATCTTTCGCCATGTACGTGGCCGTCCCGCGAGAGCACGCCCCCGGTGAGCGCCGGGTGGCGCTCACGCCGGACGCGGTGGGCCGCCTCCAGCCGCTCGGGATCGAGGTTCTCGTCGAGTCCGGGGCGGGCGCTCCGGCTGCGCTCCTGGACTCCGCCTACCGCGAGGCCGGCGCGACCATCGTCGACACGACGGCGGCGCTCAACGAGCACGCGGACGTCGTCGTCCACGTCGGCCGCATCGAGCCGGACGAGGTCGCCGCCCTGCGCGAGGGCTGCGCCCTGGTCGGCTGGCTGTGGCCGCGCACGAGCCCGGAGCTGGTGCAGGCGCTCTGCGACCGGCGCATCACCGCCTGGGGCATGGAGTCGATCCCGCGCGCCACCCGGGCGCAGCGGATGGACGCACTCTCGTCGCAGGCCACCGTCTCCGGCTACCGGTCGGTGATCCTGGCCGCCGAGACGCTGCCGAAGTTCTTCCCGATGCTGATGACCGCGGCCGGCACGGTCGCCCCGGCCAAGGTGCTCGTGCTCGGCGCGGGCGTGGCCGGGCTCCAGGCGATCGCGACCGCCCGCCGGCTGGGCGCCGTCGTCTCGGCGTTCGACACCCGCCCGATCGTCAAGGAGCAGGTCGAGAGTCTGGGCGCATCGTTCGTCGAGATCGAGCTGGCAGTCACGGGCGCGCAGGACTCGCGCGGCTACGCGACCGCGCTGACCGACGAGCAGCAGGCCCAGCAGCAGCGCCAGCTCGAGCGCCACATCGCCGACATGGACGTCGTCATCACGACGGCGCTCGTCCCCGGCCGCCCGGCCCCGCGCCTGATCCCCGCCTCGGCGGTGCAGGCGATGCGGCCCGGCTCGGTGATCGTCGACCTGGCCGCCGAGACCGGTGGCAACTGCGAGCTGACCGAGCCGGGCGAGACCGTCGTGCGCGAGGACGTGACGATCATCGGCCAGCTCAACCTGCCGGCCGGAATGCCGCTCCACGCCAGCCAGATGTACGCGCGCAACATCGGCGCGGTGCTCGAGCATCTGGTGCACGAGGGCGAGCTCGCCATCGATCTCGACGACGACATCAACGCCGATGCGATCATCACGCACGACGGCCGCGTGACCACGCGGCTCCTGCAGCCGGAGGCCGCGTGAACGAGTCCCTGCTGGTCGAGCTGACCGTGTTCGTCCTGGCCGCGTTCGTCGGCATCGAGGTGATCTCGAAGGTGCCGACGATGCTGCATACCCCGCTCATGAGCGGCACGAACGCCATCCACGGCGTCGTCATCGTCGGCGCGATCCTGGTGGCAGGCTCCGATCACGGCACCCTGACGACCGTGGTCGGCACGATCGCCGTCGCCTTCGGCGCGTCGAACGTCGTCGGCGGCTTCCTCGTCACCGACCGGATGCTCGAGATGTTCCGGAAGCGGCCCGAGCCGGATGCGGCCGAGAAGGGCGGAGACACCGGTTGAGCCGCACTGACGCGATCGGCGCGGCGTACCTGGTCTGCGCGATCCTCTTCATCATCGGCCTGCGGCGGCTCTCGTCCCCGGCCACCGCCCGCTCCGGCAACCAGCTCGCGGCGATCGGCATGGCCTTCGCGATCGTCGCCACCCTGTTCGACGAGCGGGTGCTGTCCTACCAGTGGATCGTGGTCGGCGCCATCATCGGCGGCGTTGGCGGGGCGGTCGGCGCCCGCAAGGTGAAGATGACCGCGATGCCGCAGATGGTGGCGCTCTTCAACGGCTTCGGCGGGGGCGCGGCGGCCCTGGTGGCACTGGCCGACTACCACGACACCGTCGGCCTGCCCGGCCACGTCGAGGGCAAGATCATCGCCTCGATTCTGTTCTCGGCCGCGGTCGGCTCGATCAGCTTCTCCGGATCGATGGTCGCCTTCGGCAAGCTCCAGGAGATGATCACGGGATCGCCGGTGGTCGTCCCCGGCCAGCGCATCGTCACCGGCGCGCTCGTGGCAGCGGTGCTGGTGCTGTGCGTCATCCTCGGCACCGGCCACGAGAGCCAGGCGCTGCTCGTGGTGACGATGGCGATCGCGTTCGTGCTCGGCATCCAGATGGTGATGGCCATCGGCGGCGCAGACATGCCCGTCGTGATCTCGCTGCTGAACGCGTTCACCGGCCTTGCGACCGCCTCGACGGGCTTCGCGCTCTCGAACAACGTCCTCATCATCTCGGGAACGCTGGTCGGCGCCTCCGGCACGCTGCTCACCCAGATGATGGGCAAGGCGATGAACCGCACCATCACGAACGTGGTCTTCGGCGCATTCGGCACCGGCTCGGGCGGCGCGGCCGCGATCGGCCCGGGCGGCGCCGACGGTCAGGTGCGCGCGACGACCGCCGAGGACGTGGCCGTGATGCTGGCCTACGCACGGCGGGTCGTGATCGTGCCGGGCTACGGCCTCGCGGTCGCCCAGGCGCAGCACAACGTGCGCGAGCTGGCCGACCAGCTCGAGCGCCGCGGCGTCGACGTCCGCTACGCGATCCACCCGGTCGCCGGGCGCATGCCGGGGCACATGAACGTGCTCCTGGCCGAGGCCGACGTGCCCTACCCGCAGCTGTTCGAGATGGACGACATCAACCCGGAGTTCCCGCGCACCGATGTCTCGCTCGTGATCGGCGCGAACGACGTCGTGAACCCCGCCGCACAGAACACGCCTGGCAGCCCGATCTACGGCATGCCGATCCTGAACGTGAACGAGTCGTCAGCGGTCGTCGTGCTCAAGCGCAGCATGAACACTGGCTTCGCGGGCATCGAGAACGAGCTCTTCTTCGACCCGAAGACCTCGATGCTGTTCGGCGACGCCAAGGCCTCGGTCACCGGCCTCGTCGCCGCCGTCAAGGCGGTGTA
>Ga0075435_100000499_pt1 | contig 23869 bp, 18 predicted proteins | sample RhiMethybrSRZTD4_FD_75302 | JGI IMG/M metagenome (GOLD analysis project Ga0075435, IMG submission 75302) | Populus rhizosphere microbial communities from Tennessee, USA - Rhizosphere MetaG P. TD hybrid SRZTD4 | ecosystem: Host-associated > Plants > Roots > Rhizosphere > Soil | place: USA...
GCCCGCCTTCGCCGAAGGCTTCGGCGGGTCCGCCGTAGCTCGCTTCGCGAGCGGAGGCGGAAAGGCTTAAGCCGAGCGATCAGCCGAGCGACCAGGAGCCAAGTCATGGACTACCGCAGCAGCGAGCTTGTCGACGTCATCCGCCGGGTACGCAACCGCTGGCGCCTGAAGCTGGCGCTGCGCGGCGCGGTGGTTGTCGCCGCCGGCACCGTCCTCGCGCTGCTCCTCTCGGCGTCGGGGCTCGAGCAGTTCCGCTTCAGCGCGCCCGCGATCATCGCCTTCCGCATCGTCACCGTCGCCGTGTTCGTCGGCCTGCTCGTCTATGGGCTGGTGTGGCCGATGCGCCGCCGCGTCAGCGACGCGCAGGTCGCGATGTACCTCGAGGAATGCGATCCGACGCTCGAGGCGGCGATCATCAGCGCGGTCGAAGCGACCGCCAACGGCGGATCGGACAAGCATTCGCCGAAGTTGGTCGAGAAGCTCGTCGAGCAGGCGATCGACCGCTGCAACATCATCGAGGCGAACCGCGGCGTCGAACGCACGGCGCTGCAGCGCCACGCGGCGGCACTCGCCGCGATCGCCGCCATCGTCGCGCTCGCGCTCGCATTCGGTCCGGCCTACCTGCGTCACGGCATGTCGGCGCTCCTGACGTTCCAGAGCGCGGCGGCGTCGACGCCGTACAAAATCGACGTCCAGCCGGGCAACGCCAAAGTGCCGCGCGGCGCCGACCAGGCCGTGCGCGCGCGGCTGGTCGGGTTCACGTCGAGCGACGTGGCGGTGATGATGCGCAACACGCCGAGCGCCGCGTTCGAGCGCGTGCCGCTCATCGCCGGCAAGGATCCCGGTCAGTTCGAGGGGATGCTGTTCCATCTCGAGAAGCCGACCGAGTACTACGTCGAGTCGAACGGCGTTCGTTCTGAAAAATTCTCGCTTTCAGTCGTCGAGCTGCCGACCGTGCAGCAGATGGATCTCGAGTACCGCTTCCCGGCCTACACCGGCATGGAGCCGCGCAAGGCGGACGGCGGCGATGTCGCCGCGATTCGCGGCACCGACGTCGTCCTGCACGTGACGCCGACGATGAGCACGCCTGAAGGCAAGATCCTGCTGAGCGACGGCTCGCCGCAGCCGCTCACGCGCAACGCCGACGGCACCCTCACAGGCACGTTCAAGATCACCAAGCAGGGCTTCTACCGCATCGAGCTCACCGGCCCGCACGGCGAGAAGGTCGAAGCGTCGCCGCAGTACACCATCGACGTCCTCGACGATCAGCCGCCGTCGGTCCATTTCACCAAGCCGGGGCGCGACACGCAGGCCAGCCCGGTCGAGGAACTGTTCCTCGAAGCGCGCGCCGACGACGACTTCGGCGTGAAGTCGCTGCAGCTGTTCTACTCGGTGAACGGCTCGACGCCGAAGGCGATCAACCTGTTCGGCGGCGCCCGACCGCTGCAGGAAGTGAGCGCCGGCCACACGATCTACCTCGAGGAGCTCGGGCTGAAGCCGGGCGACTTCGTCTCCTACTACGCGAAGGCGTCGGACACCGACGCGGTGCAGGGTTCGAAGACGACGACCAGCGACATCTACTTCGTGCAGATTCGCCCGTTCAAGAAGGACTACAAGCCGGCGCAGTCGCAGGCCATGGGCGGCGGGGGCGGCGGCGGTGGACAGCAGGTCGGCCAGCTCTCGCAGCAGCAGCGCGAGATCGTCGCCGCCACTTTCAACATCGTCCGCGACAAGGCGAAGACCAAGCCAGACAAGTACCGCGAGAACGTCGTCTTCCTGAACCTCGCGCAGGCGAAGCTGCGCGAGCAGGTCGAAGAGCTGGTGACGAAGTTGAAGTCGCGGCTTGGCGCCGTTGATCCGTCGTTCAACACGCTCGCCGAAGTGCTGCCGAAGGCAGTCGATGAAATGAAGTCGGCGGAAGGCGAGCTGAAAGGCCTGAAGGCCGACAGCGCGTTGTCGCCGGAGCAGCGGGCGCTGAAGCTGCTGCAGGAGGCCGAGCAGCAGTACGAGCTGCAGGTTGCGCAGCAGCAGGGCGGCGGCGGTGGTGGCGGCGGCAACAACGCGCTCGCCGAGGATCTCGCCGACCTGTTCGAGCTCGAGCTCGACAAGCTCGCCAACCAGTACGAGATGCAACAGCGCGCCGAGATGCAGCAGAGCGACCAGCAAATCGATCAGCTGGTCGAGAAGCTGAAGGAGCTCGCGCGCCGGCAGCAGCAGGAGATGGAGCGGCAGCGCCGGATGGCGCAGAGCGGCCAGAGCGGTTCGGGCAATTCGAGCGACGCGCAGCGTCAGCTCGCCGAGCAGGTCGAGCAGATGAAGCGGCAGCTGCAGCAGCTGACGCGCAACGAGCAGCAGCGCCAGCAGCTGAACGACGCGATGCAGAAGCTGCAGGACGCGGCGAATGCGATGCGCCAGGCGGCGGCAAATGGATCGAAGGACGGTGGGGCGCAGGCGAACCAGGCGCTCGATCGGCTTCGTGAAGCGCAGCAGCGGCTCGAACGCAACCAGGGTGGCCGCGGCGATCGCGATCTGCAGCGCGCGCAGAAAGAGGCCGAGGAGCTCGCCAACGAGCAGAAGGACGTCACGCAGGACGTCAACAACCTCGACCAGGCACAGGCTGGGCCGGGCCGCGACGCCAAGGCCAAGGCGCTCAGCGACCGCAAGGAAGCGATGGACGCGAAGGTCGCCGACCTGCAGTCGCAGCTCGAGAAGCTGGCCAACCAGATGCGCGCCAACGAGAAGGATGCGGCGCGCAAGCTGGACGACGCGGCCGGCAGCATCCGGGACAAACGCATCCGCGAGAAGATCCGCTACACGCAGCGCGTGATCCAGCAGGGCGGCGGGCAGCAGCAACAGTACGCGCGCGGCATGGAAGACGACATCGGCGCGAACCTCGACGCGCTGCAGCGCAAGATTGGCGACGCCGCGTCAGCCGTCGGCAAGCAGTCGAAACAGGACTCGCTGACGCGCGCCGCCGACAAGACGCGCGATCTCGTGCGCGGGATGGAATCGCTCGATCAGCGGATGCGCGATCGCTCGCAGCAGGGGAAGAACGGTCAGCAAGGACAGAACGGTCAGCAGGCGCGAAATCAGCGCGGTCAGCAGGGCCAGCAAGGGCAACAGGGCCAACAGGGTCAGCAGGGACAGAGCGGTCAGCAGGGCGGCCAGCAGGGGCAGCAGTCGCAGGGCGGTCAGCAGGGCGGCGGCGGCGCCGACAACGGGGCGAACGCCGGGTCGCCAACGCAGGGCGGCGCCTATGGCGGCGACGCGCGCAACTGGGGCGGCTATGGCTACGGCTGGCGCTGGAATCCCGACGACATCCGCCAGTTCCGCGGCCAGTGGCGCGAGTGGGCCAACGACGCCGAAGCGCTCCGCCGTCAGCTGCAGCAGGCCGGCATGAACCCGCGCGATCTCGACGAGATCCTGAAGGACATCCGGCAGTTCGACTACGACCGCGTCTATGCCGATCCGCAGGGCCTGGAGAAACTGCAGGCGGCGGCGATCGACAAGCTGAAGAAGTTCGAGTTCTCCCTGCGCCGCAAGGTGGAGAACGGCAACGAGTCGCTGTCGCTGTCCGGATCGGATCAAGTACCGGAAGGATTCCGCCAGGCGATCGAGGAGTACTACCGCTCTCTCGCGAAGAAACCGGTCACTGGCGCTGCGCTGCAACAGCCGCAGCGCTGAACTCAGTCGGGGCTGGGGGCTTGCTGAGAAGGTTCGTTGCGATCAGCTAGCCCCGAGCCCCGAGCCCCAACTGCGCGGCGTCAGCCGCGCCCCAACAGCTGGTCCCTGGCGCCCAGCCCCGACATCGCGCCAGTTTCCACCCGCGTACCAGCCGCCGCTGGCAGCGTCAGACGAAAACACGCGCCCTGCGACGAAGGAACCAGCGCCAGCGACCCGCCGTGCGCTTCGGCAATCCCCAGGCTCACCGACAACCCGAGCCCGGTCCCCTCGCCCACTGGCTTCGTCGTGAAGAACGGTTCGAACACCCGCCCGCTCATCTCCGCCGATACGCCCGGACCGTTGTCGGCGATCTCGACGAACGCCGAGCCGTTGACGTGGCCGGTGCGGACCGAAACCACTGCCGCGTCACCGCTCGGCCGCACCGCCTGCTCCGCGTTCAGCAGCAGGTTGACCAGGATCTGCTGGACCTGCTCGCGGTTGGCGACGATCAGCGGCACGTCGTTCGACAATTCCTGTTCGAGCGTGATCAGCCGCGTGCGGTAGTCGAAGGCGCGCAGCGCCAGGGTCGACCTGACGATCTCGTTGAGGTCCGCAACCGACCGCTCGAGCGTTTCGCGGCGCGCGAACAGCAGCAGGCTGTGGACGATCTTCGCCGCCCGTCCGGCGTCGGCGCGGATCTGCAGCAGATCGGCGCGCACTTCCGGGCGATCCTCGGCCTCGATCAGCAGCTCGGTGAATCCCATCACCGCCTGCAACGGGTTGTTGATCTCGTGCGCGACGCCGGCAACCAGCTGCCCCACCGCCGACAGCCGCTCGCTGTGAATCAGCTGCTCCTTCAGGCGGCGCTCCTCGGAGATGTCCTGCTCCACCGACACGATGTGCGTCGCCCTGCCGGTCGCGCCGATCACCGGCGCGATCGACGCGCTCACCGGGAAGGTGCTGCCATCCTTGCGCGTCCGCATCACGGTGCCCCGCCATGCGCCGCCTTCGCGCGCCGCGCTCGCCTGGATGTCGCCGGCGGTGAGCGTTTCGTGCGCCAGCAGATCGCGCGCGCTCATCGAGGTCAGCTCCTCGCGGCTACGGCCGACGGCGCGGCAGAACGCGGCGTTGGCGTGGCGGCAGCGCCCTTCAGGCGTCAGCACCAGGATCAGATCGCGCGCCTGCTCGATCACTTCGGCGAGCAATTTCGTGGTGGTGCTCGCCTGCTGCAGCTCGGCGCGCTCGGCAGCGATGCGCGCGACGAGCAGCGGCAGCACCGAGATCAGCGTCACCGCGGTCGAGAGATCGCGGAAGCTCTTCGACGCTTCGTCCGGGAGCAGATGGCGGAGCCCGAAGTCGAGGAACGGCAGCAGCGCGACGGCGGTGAAGATCACCCACGGCCGCGGCCTCGCCAGTTCCTCGTCCTCGCCGGCGATATCGGCGATCGGTTCGCTGGCCGGCGCCGACGAGGCGGCCCATGGGAAGAAGGCGAACGGCAGAATCCAGGTGAAGTCGTAGACGAAGCCGCTCCGGTAAATCCCTTCGCCGATCTCGATGTTGCTCAGGGTCAGCGTCGCGAACGCGACCAGCGCGCCGAGCAGCAGGCGGCGGTACGGCCGGTGCCACGGCGTGCGCCGCGCGACGATCATCGCCGTGAACATCGCGACGACGACGACGAGCTGCTGCAGCTCCGAAACCATTTTCAGCTGCGACGTCATCGCGCTGCCGCCGACTGTCTCCGGCGCGGTCACGAAGAATGAGTAGAGGAAGCCGGTGACGACGGCGAGGCCGGCGATGTCGATGGCGGTGGTCGCGGCGAGCGGTTCGCGTGCGCCGCGGTGCGGCTGCGCGAGAAGTGCGAAGAGGGGCGCGACCGCGCCGAACAGCGCGAACACCGCCGGCCACGCCAGCCACGTGTTCCGCGCGAACATCAGTTCGTCGGCGGCCCAGCCGGTCAATCCGATTGCCGACATCGCGAGCCCGAGCGCGATCGTCGCCCAGAACAGCCACTGGCACCCGCTCCACGCGTGCCGCCGCCGCACGATCACCATGGTCCCCGTCATCGGCGGCACCAGCAGCGCCGCCGCGCGGAACCAGCCAAGCACCGTCGGCTGATCGCGCAGCAGCCAGCCAAGGGCTACGTAAGCGAAGGAATACAGAATGCCGAGCAGCAGCCAGAGCATGGAGCCGTGTGTCTGGTTTCTCGGTTTTCCGTGCTCAGCGCTGCAGTCGGCGACCTGCGCACCCGCGCGCACGACCGTGCAGCGCGCGCCGGAATATTCGCGCGAGCTGTCGGGGACGCGCGGTGTGTCGGGGCGCGCGCTGTCGGGGCTGGGGGCTGGGGGCTTGCTACAGAGACCGTAGCCGCAAGCCTGGTAGTCCGGTAGTGTCCGGCTTCAGCCGGACCGTCATCCGCGCAGCGAGCCCCGAGCCCCCAGCCCCAACTCGCGAAGCCAGCAAGCCCCCAGCCCCCAGCCCCAACACGCGAGCCGTCACCCGCGCAGCACCTCGTTCAGTGCGCGCTTCGCGGCGAAGTAGCCGCACATGCCGTGCACGCCCACACCGGGCGGCGTCGACGCCGAACAGATATACAGGCCGCGCACCGGCGTCGAGTACATCAGTCGCGTCGGCCGCAGGAACAGCTGCGGGATGTCGCTGACGCCGGCGCCGATGTCGCCGCCGACGTAATTCGCGTTGTGCCGCTCGACATCCGCCGGCCGCATCACCGACCGCGCCAGCACGCGCTCACGGAAGCCCGGCGCGAACCGTTCGATCTGCGCCTCGATCCGCGGCAGCATGTCCTCGCTCGACCCGCGCGGCACGTGACAGTATCCCCACACCGTCTGCCGGTCCGCCGGCGCCCGCGTCGTATCGAACCGCGACGGCTGCGCGACGAGGACGAACGGCCGGTCCGGCGTGCGGCCGCTCCACGCTTCCTGTTCCCCGCGCTCGATCTCCTCGAGCGTGCCGCCCACATGCACCGTCCCCGCCTGTGCGCACGCGCTCGCGCGCCACGGCACCGGCGTCTCCAGCGCCCAGTCCACTTTGAACACGCCGCTGCCGTAGCGGTACTGTTCGAGCTTCTGCCGGTACCAGTCAGGAAACCTGTGCCCGGCGATCTTCAGCAGCGGCCGCGGCGACAGATCGCAGAGCACGGCGCGAGCGGCCGGCAGATCGTCGACGGACGCGACCCGCTGGCCGGTCACGATTTCGCCGCCGAGCGAACGGAAATACGCCGCGAGCGCATCCGTCAACGACTGCGCCCCGCCGCGCGGAAACACCCAGCCGGCAACGTGCGCGGCTGCACCGAGCACGAGGCCGAAGGCTGCTGTCGGCCGCTGATCGAGCGGCACCATGCCGTGCGCAGCGATTCCGGCGAACAAAGCACGCGCGCCCGGCGTGGAGAATCGGCGCCGCGCTAGCAGCGCGGCCGGCTGAACCGCGCTCAGCCCGAACCGCGCCAGCGCGAACGGGTGCGCCGGGATCCGCAGCGGCCCGAGGATCGCCGGTTCGAGCTGCGGCCAGGCGTTGACGACGCCGCCGAGGAGCCGCCGATACGCCGCACCGTCCGCTCCCATTTGCGCCGCCGTCTCGTCCACCGACTTCGCCACGGTCGCCGCCGACCCATCGTCCAGCGGGTGCGCGAGCATCAGCGGCGGCGTGACCCAGCGCAGCCCGTGCGCGTCGAGCGGCAGCGTGCGGAAGAACGGCGACGCGATCGCCAGCGGATGGACCGCCGAGCAGATGTCGTGGACGAAACCCGGCAAGGTCAGCTCGGCCGAGCGCACGCCGCCGCCAATCGTCGGCTCGGCTTCGAGCACCAGCACTTTCCTGCCCGCCCGCGCAATCTCGATCGCGGCCGCAAGCCCATTCGGCCCCGACCCGATCACAATCGCGTCCGGTTGGTTCATCATGTGAATCGTACCTTGGATGGAGCGCGAAGGCTTCAGCCGAGAGAACAGCCGTCAGTGACCGACTACTGGTACTCACGCCTCCTCTTCGAGCGCTCGCTCGCGCTCCTCTACCTCGTCGCCTTCCTCGTCGCGGTGAACCAGTTCGTCCCACTGCTCGGCGAGCACGGCCTCGAACCGGTCTCGCGCTTCGTCCGCTACGTGCCGTTCCGCGCCTCGCCGAGCATCTTCTTCTTCGCTCCCACCGACGCCGCGTTCCCGATCGCCGCCTGGGCCGGGGTCGCGCTCGCAGTGGTCGCGATCGCAGGCGTCGCCGAGCGGCTGCCAATGCTCGTGCACGCTGCGCTGTGGGCCGCGATGTGGCTGCTGTATCTCTCGTTCGTCAACGTCGGACAGACGTTCTACGGCTTCGGGTGGGAGACGCTGCTGCTCGAGACCGGCTTCCTCACGATCTTTCTTGGCGCCGCGACCGACGCGCCGATCGTGTGGCTGAACTGGGCGTACCGGTGGCTGCTCTTCCGCGTGATGTTTGGCGCCGGCCTGATCAAGCTGCGCGGCGATCCCTGTTGGCGCGATCTGACGTGCCTGGACTACTACTTCGAGACGCAGCCGATGCCCAACCCGCTCAGTTGGTACTTCCACTGGCTGCCGCACTCGATCCATCGCGCCGGCGTCGTCTTCAACCACGTCGCGGAGCTCGGCGTCCCGTTCGCCTACTTTGCGCCGCAGCCGATCGCATCGGTCGCCGGAATCATCACGATCATCTTTCAGCTGGTTCTGATCGTCAGCGGCAACCTGTCGTGGCTCAACTGGCTGACTATTGTTCTTTGCATTCCGACCATCGACGATCGCCTCCTGCGGTGGATTCCAATCAGCATGCCGGCGATTCAGGAACCGGCGTTTGCGCACCGGCTGGTCGTCTACGCCGTCGTCGGCCTCGTCGCGCTCCTCAGCATTGGGCCGGCGCGCAACATGCTCTCGCCCGCGCAGGTGATGAACACGTCTTTCGATCCGCTCCACATCGTCAACACTTACGGCGCCTTCGGCAGCATCACGCGCGAGCGCAACGAGATCGTGATCGAAGGCACCGACGCTGACACGATCACGCCGTCGACCGTGTGGCGCGAGTACGAGTTCAAAGGCAAGCCCGGCGATCCGTCGCGCGTCCCCCGCCAGTTCGCGCCGTATCACCTGCGCCTCGACTGGCTGATGTGGTTCGCGGCGTTTTCGACGCCTGACGAGCACCCGTGGTTCTCGGCGCTGCTGCTCCGCCTGCTCGAAGGCAACCGCGCCACGCTGTCGCTGCTGCGGACTAATCCATTTCCCGATCGTCCGCCGCGGTACATCCGCGCGCAGTTCTATCGCTACCGCTTCACGACACCCGACGAACGCCGCCAGACCGGCCGCACCTGGAACCGCGACCTGCTAGGCTCGTACTTCGCGCCGGCGTCACTCAGACAGTAGGAGCGCGAAGGCTTTAGCCGAGCGATCAGCGTCCCGATGACCGATGTCCCAGACGTCATACTGCTCTCCGCCGATCGCCTCGTTCGCGCGCCGCTGCGCGCCCAACTGATCGAGGACGGCTTCGAGGTGATGGCGACCGACACCTGGCCGACGATGCGCCGGCATCTCCGTCCTGGCGAGAAACCGCTCCTCGCGATCGTCGATCTGCACGATCTCCCGGACGCGCAACAGGTGCTCCGCGACCTTCGCGTGCTGATGAAGCCTGATCGCGTCCTGGTGCTCACGGTCCTCGGAGGCCTCCCTCCCGAAGACCTCGAGCGTCCTGGCTACATCGTGCTCCGCCGCCCCGTCTCGATCGGCGACATCGTCAAGGCTGCGCGCTCCTTGCGCGAGCGCGACAATGCCAGATCGTAGCGCGAAGGCTTTAGCCGAGCGAAGAGCGACGACCCTCCGCGAGGAGCCGAGCGTGCCACCGCGTATCGCTGTCGTCCTCAGTGCCGGCGGCCTGCGCGGCGCCGCGCACGTCGGCGTCCTGCGCGCGCTCGTCCGCGCAGGAATCCCGATTCACGTCCTCGTCGGCGTCAGCGCCGGCGCGGTGATCGCCGCCTACTACGCCGCTGCCGGCCTGACGCTCGACGAGCTTGCCGACGATGCGGTGAGGTTTCGGGGGCGGCATCTGCTCTGGCACAGCCTCAACGTCCGGCTCGATCATCGGTTCGACACCGCGCTCGCGCCGCGCTGCGGCATCATTCCGGAGCGCCTGCGCCGCCTCGAGGCGGCGACGTTCGACACGCTGCATCACGGCATCGACGCGATTGGCATTGGCTGCCACGACGTTCGAGCCGCTCGCCCGCGCTACTTCGCGACCGGAGCGACGCACGGCGTCACGCTGCACGAAGTCGTCAAGGCAAGCGCCTCCATGCCATTTTTCTTTCCCCACGTCCCAGTCGTCTGCGCCGGCGAGCAGTGGCTGCTCACCGACGGCGGCGTCAGCGATCCTGTCCCGATCGCGTTCGCCCGCGCCGCACCACTCAACGCCACGCACGTCATCGTCTCCGACACGCGCTGGATCGGCCGCGTGCCGCGCGACTACGCGCAAACCGTCTGGATCCGTCCGCGCCTGCCCGGCACCGGCACGCTGTGGACGCGCCGCGGGCTGGGCGCCGACGTCGAATGCGGCGAAGCCGCCGTCACCACCGATGTCGTGGCTCGTATTCGCGCGTGGTACGAATCCGGTCCACGGCTGCGCCGGTAGCGTGATCGTTCACACAGCCGATGATGCCGAGTCACCTGCGCTGGCGCGCCGGCGCGTGACGACGAACCCGCCGCTCAATCCGCCGAGTACCTTGAGCACGTGAGCCGCCTGGTAGAGCAGCGGCTGTGACTGGCCCGGCGCCGTGATCGTGAAGAGGAGGATGTAGAACGCTGCGGCCACGACACCGACCAGCGCGCCGTTCAGCATCGCGTTCGGCCGGCCGCCGCGGCACACCCACAGCGCGAGCACGAACGGCATCGCCGCGCTTCCGACGAGAATCGAGGCCAGGAACGCCGTCTCACCGAACGCGGCGCGCACGGCAGAGACGAGCACAACGAGAAGGAACTCGGCGGCGAACCCGCCGGCGACGACGCGGCCCCAGTAGATGCGACGTGCATTCATCATATGTACTCGGAGCGCGAAGGCTTCAGCCGAGCGATCACCAGTGCGTGAGCGAGCCGTCCGGCCGGCTGTAGACGTTCGTCGGCCGCGCTCGATCGAACGATGCGATTTCGGTCAGCGCCTTGAAGTCGACCGTGACGCCCAGCCCCGGGCGATCGTTCGGGTGAAGCTTTCCGTTCCTGAACGTGACGAACTCCTGCATGTACGGCGGATTCCGATCGCCGTAGTTGTATTCCATCAGGGCCGGACCTGAGAACGTCGACATCGTGTGGACGAGCGCCGCCGTCGCGACCGGCCCCGTGAAGTGCGGGACGATGCCAACCGCCGACGTCTCGCAGAGCGCCATCACCTTCACCATCTCGGTGATGCCGCCGACATTCGGCAGCGTGCAGCGGACGTAGTCGATGTCCTTCTCGTAGAGCAGCCGGTGGAAATCCCAGCGCTGGCCCCATTCCTCGCCGTGCGCGAGCGGGCACGTCGTCATCTTGCGCAGCTTCGGGATTTCCTCGAGCGCCTGTTCGTCGCGCACCGGATCCTCGACGAGGTACGGTTCGTAGTCTTCGATCAGCTTGCAGCAGCGCAGCGCATCGGCGAAGTCGAACTTCTGATGCAGATCGATCATCCAGTCGCCTTTGCCGACGCCGTCCCTGATCTCCTTGCACGCGGCCGCGACCAGGCGGACCCGCTCGTGCGTGTTGAAGACGTTGTCGGGAATCGCGCCGCCGATCGACGCGTCGACGCGAAAGACGCGGTAACCCTCTTCCATCGCGGCACGCGCGCGATCGCGCAGCGCCGATCCCGACACCGGCGCCGGCGTGTTCGGCCCCGGCGGCGGCGACCCGGCCGGCCGGAACGTCGTCGCGTAGCACTCGACGAAGTTCCGCGTCGTCCCGTGGAGCAGGTCGTAGACCGGCAGCTGCAGCGCCTTGCCTTTGATGTCCCACAGCGCCAGGTCGATTGCACCCTGCGCGTGGATCTTTTCGCGTCCCGGCGGATAGAAGGTGTCCATGTACATGTGGTCCCAGATGCGCTCGATCCGGAACGGGTTCTGCCCGACCACGCTTCCCGAAAGTACCTCGACGAGATCGCGCGATCCGCCTTCGCCGATCCCGGTGATGCCAATGTCGGTCTCCACCGTGACGAGCATCGCGCTCTGGTTGAAGCTGCGATTCATGCTCGGATGCTCCCAGCACTTCACGCGCGTCACGGTGGCCTTCGGCAGCGCCGCCTCGGCGCGCGCCGGCCGGATCAGCGCGGCGCCGGCGCCGCCGAGTCCAACGGCGAGCGACTTGAATAGCGATCGGCGATTCATCATCGGCGGTGCCTCCTCTGACGTTCGCAGGAGTATCGCGCCTTATCCCGCTCGCAGCAACGCCTCGCCGTAGGCCGATCTAAACTGCGGAGAACCATGTTTCAAAATCACGGAGCGCAGCCCTTTCCGCCGTCGCTAAAGCTATGGCGGACGCTACGTGAGGCCGCCGTTTCCCTCCGGTTAATACAACGTTGACTCGATTGCGTGCACGCTTTGCGCGGTGGGCGGTCTTCCTCGCCTTGTTCGTGTGGCTTGCGGTTGCGATCGGCCTCGTCCGGTTCTGGATACTCGGCGCGATCATGATCGCGTTCGTCGCCTACACGACGTCCGCCGTCGACAGCACGCTGATGAAGGAGCGGTTCCGGCCCGCGGGCCCCACTGCCGATCGCGGCCTGCTGCTGGCGATCAGGCTGTCGGCCGCGGCGCAGATCATCGTCTCGCTGCTCGACGTCGGGCGGTTTCACTGGTCGGACACGGTGCCCGCGTCGCTTCGCGCGGCCGCGATGGTCGCGGTCGTGGTGTCCCTCGCGCTGCTCTCGCGCGCGATGACGGCCAACCGGTTCTTCTCGTCGGCGATCCGCGTCCAGAGCGATCGCGGCCATCAGGTCGTCCGCGACGGGCCGTACGCGATCGTGCGGCACCCCGGCTATCTGGCGATGATCGCCGTCGTGCCGGCCGAAGCGCTCGCGCTCGGATCGTGGGACGGGCTTCTGCTCGCGTTGATCTACTCGGCGGCGATCGCCCGGCGCGTCTCGGTCGAGGACCGCTACCTGCGCGGCCGTCTCGACGGGTACGTCGAGTACGCGAACGACGTGCGCTACCGGCTGGTTCCGGGTGTCTGGTGAGCGGCGTCGGGCACGGCGATCACAGCGGTCCCATAGCACAGGACTTCCGTCACACCCTGCATCACCTCGGTCGCGTCGTAGCGAACGCCGACCACCGCGTTGGCCCCGAGCTGCCGCGCGTGATCGATCATCAGCTGAAATGCGTCGGCGCGCGTCTTCTCGCACAATTCCGTCAGCAGCGTGATGTTGCCGCCGACGAGCGTCTGCAGCGACGCACCGATCGTGCCGAGCACCGATCGCGACCGCACGGTGACGCCGCGGACCACTCCCAGGGTCCGCTGGGTCGCGTAGCCGTCCAGCACGAACGCAGTCGTGGTCATCGCAGGAGGGATGGCGGTCATCGCTGCGCGGAATTATAGCGAGTGGCTCGCGCCGGTGTGGTAAAAGGCGCCCACGCGGGACCGAACAGCAGCCGGTATACTCTCCGCGGGAGGTCGCACCCATGCATGCCTCTGCGATCGCCGTCCTCACCATCACGTTGGGCGCGCCGCTATCGGCGCAGTGGCTGACGCAGCCGACGCCCGGGCTCCCGCGCACCCCCGACGGCAAGCCGGACCTTGCGGCACCGGCGCCGCGCACACCCGACGGCAAGCCGGATCTCTCGGGCCTGTGGAACAGGCTGTCGCCGAAGTACCACCGCAACATCGCGGCCGACCTGAAGCCTGGCGAGATCCAGCCGTGGGCGCGCGCACTGGTCGACGAGCGTCATGAGAATCTCGGCAAGGACTACATGAACGTGCGGTGCCTTCCGCTGGGGCCTGGATACGTGACCGCCGCCGACATCACCGGCGCCGAGATGATGAAAATCGTCCAGACGCCAACTCTCATCCTCATCCTCAACCCCGATCTCACCTACCGGCAGATCTTCCTCGACGGACGCGCGCTGGAGTCGGAGCCGAACCCGAGCTTCATGGGCTACTCCGTCGGACACTGGGACCGCGACACGCTCGTCGTGGAGAGCAACGGATACAGCGACCGCACGTGGCTCGATCACGACGGCCATCCGCACACCGAAGCGCTGCGCATGACCGAGCGCTACCGCCGCCTCGACGTCGGGCACCTCGACATCGAGGTCACGCTCTCCGATCCGAAGGCGTACGCCAGGCCGTGGACCGTCGCGGTGCGCGCCGAACTGCTCCCCGACACCGAGATGATCGAGTTCGTCTGCAACGAGAACGAACGCAGCCTGGAGCACTGGGTGGGCAAGGCGTCCGACGAGCAGAAAAAGGAAGTGCAGGTCGCTGCCGACGTGCTCGCCACCTACGTGGGGACCTACGCCGAGCAGGCGCCGTTCTGGCGCACGCTGCCGCGCCTGGTCGAGATCACGCTCGACAACGGCCGGCTGTTCGGCGAGGTCGATGGTCGAGGGAGGGTGCCATTGTTTGCGATGTCCGCGACGCTCTTCTCGGGTTTGAACGGGCTGGGCGTCGAGTTCATCGACGGCGGCGCCGGCGGCCTCTACGTGAAACACGTCTCGGGCGATTACCGGTTCGCCCGCAAGTAGCGCGAAGGCTTTAACCGAGCGTACTCATCGCCTCGGTAAACGCGCCCGCCAGGCATCCCACGAGCGCTCGTAGGTCTGCGCGGCTTTACGTGCTTCCTGCGGATCCAGGTACGTCACGCGTCCGCCGCCGATCGCCATCGCCTGCATCTGCAAGCGCGCGTTCACATTGAGGTAATACGCCTGCGCGACGACGAGACGCAGCGATGGCGCGGCGACGATGGCGCCGTGTCCGCGCATCAAGGCTGCCGACGAACTGCCGAGCGTCTGCGCCAGTGCGCGGCCGAGATCCGGCGTGCTGACCAGCATGTCGGTGATCCCGGCGGCGCGCCGAATATCGAACACCGGCACGCCCGCGCCGATGAAAAATCCCATGTGATACATCGGCCGCAGCGGCACCGACGTCGCGGCAAACGGAATCACGTCCAGGCAGTGGCAGTGCACGACGGCGATCACGTCCGGCCGCGCCTTGTAGATCTCGCCGTGAATGAAGCGCTCGATGTAGCCGGCGGCGGCCGTGTTCGTGACTGGCCGGCTCTCCAGGTCGTACTCGGTGATGTCGGCGGCGGTGACCAGCGCCGGCGCGCCGGCGCGCGCGAGCAGATAGCGGCTGGAATCGGCCGGACTGCGAACGCTCACATGACCGTAGCCGTCCAGCACGCCCTCGTTCGCGAGGATGTGATTGGCGTCGACGAGCTCGTCGACGAGCGGCGTGCGCCCGGCCGGCGCTGGAGCCTGAGAAATCACCGGCGCGGCCGCAAGCAGCGCCACGCAGCCGCAAACGACTGACAGGATCTTTACGCGCATGTCGTACTCCTCCTACCGGAGTCCGTTGAGGGCAAGCTCGAACACGTCGAAATTGCGCAACTGGCGGGAGAAGGCGATCGTGGCGTACGCGTCGTTCAACGGCCGCGAGACGATCAGGTAGACGCTGCGATCCGACAGCCCGCCATGAGAACGTAGCCACATTCCGCCAAGCTCGGACAGGTCAAGCGTCGCCCGGCTCTTTCCCAACACGGTGCCGCGATCGCTCATGACGACAAGGTCGCCGATTCGGTCGGCGGGCAGATCGAACGTCTTGGCGGCGGAGGCACGACTCAGTACCAGTTCGACTCCAGGCTGCCTGTTCAGGAGACGCATGGCCGCAGTCGCGGAAACAGGCTGGTTGAGGAAGACCGTTGCGTAGGAGCCGAGCGCGCCGTGATGCTTCACGTAGGGGTCCGTGATCGGCATTTGCTGTGGGTGATCCTGTCGGGCGACGGAAACATCGGCCGTCGAAAGAACCGCCGAGAGCGCGACGACCGCACACCTGGGTGTGATTCCTCGTCCTGTTTCGCGTTTCGTCCAGGAGGTCAGAGGCACGCCGGGGCGATTATCTCACCCGGGCTGCAAAGGATCTGGACTCCTTATCCGCGGCGCTTCACACTGGCGCGTGCGCTCCACAGGCTCCGCAACGGTCACTCGAATGCGGATCGCCGCTGCGCTTATCGCGGCGCTCGTCATCGCGTCCGCGGCGAGCGCACAATTTCAACGCCGTGGCGGCGGACGGTTCGGCTATGGTCCGCGCGTCGGCAAGAATCCCGCCTACGACGGGGCCTGGACGTTCTGTCGCATCATCTTCCGCAACGCGCCGAACGGCGACGGCAATGGCTGGTTCGTCGACTGGCCGCGTGCCGACGAGAACCTCTCATTTCGCTTCTCCGAGCTCACGCGGACATCGGTGAGCCGCGCCGCGGACGGCCGCTTCAACCACGTCGCCATCGAGCTCACCGACCAGGACACGCTCTCGCACTGCCCCTTCATCATGATGACCGAGCCTGGCGGCGCGTACTTCGACGATGCCGAGGCGGCCGCGCTGCGCGTGTATCTTCAGCGGGGCGGATTCCTGTGGGCGGACGACTTCTGGGGCGAGTATGCCTGGGCGCACTGGGAAAGCGAGATTCGCAAGGTGCTGCCGTCGAGCGACTATCCGCTGATCGACGTGCCGATCGACCACCAGTTGTTTCACATGCTCTACGACGTGCGCGAGATCCCGCAGATTCCCTCGATCGACTTCTGGTATGGCACCGGCGGCCGCACGTCGGAACGCGGCAGCGACAGCGCCGTGCCGCACGTCCGCGCGGTCACCGACCGCGCCGACCATATCCTGGTGGTGATGACGCACAACACGGACTTCGGCGATGCGTTCGAGCGCGAGGGCGACAGCCGCGAGTACTTCGACCGCTTCGCCGGCAGCGGCTACGCCTTCGGCGTCGACGCGCTCTTGTACGGGCTGACGCACTAGTGCGATTGCATTTCGACGTAGCGCGAAGCCTTAGCGGCGGTCGATCGGCTGAAGCCTTCGCGCTACACCGAAACCGAATCTATCGAGGCCCTGGCGGCGGTCGGAACAGCGCATCGTCGACTGCGACGTCGCGCCGGATGTCGGCAACCGTCTTCGTGACCGTCGCGTACGGCGCACCGTCCGACGTGCGGATGAGAAACGGCATCCGAACGCCATGTACATCGCGATAGTCGTCGTAGTCGACCTGTTCTTCGAGCGGCAACAGCAGCGTCTCGGTTGTGGCCACCTCGCGTCGCAGCAGGCCGGTGACCGCGTCGAAATACAGCGTCTGCGTCGTCACGGGATCGATTGTGCCAGTTGCGACATACGCGTCGTGGTCGGCGACGCGATCGATGCCGACAACTCGCAAGTCGGACGGGCGCTCTTTCAGCGGTCGATACCGCATCGCGATTCGCCGCAGCCGCGCGACGTCGACGGCTGAAAGATTCTGCACGCGGTCGTTGGCAACGCTCCAGCCGACCTGGCCGTCCAGTCCCTGGTTCACGGTACCGTCCGGTGTCGACAGTGTGATGCGATAGCGATCGGCGCCAGCCACCGTGACTTCGAACTTTCCGTAACGGCCTTCCGGGCGATCGTCCCATCCGCGGATGACGATGGCGCCGGCTGCGGTGCTCGCGACGCGACCGACTGCGTTCAGGTAGTCGGTCCAGACGCGATCCCCGGACGGCAGCGGCATCGCCGCGGGCGTTCGCGCGCTGCCTGCCGGCGCCGGCGGGAGCGGCGGCAGCCGCGCCGGTTGCGTCGTCCCTCGATGACACGTGTAACAGGTGACGCGCGACTGGACCGTGAAGCGCCCGGCATTCAGCTCGACAACCATCCGCATCATCTCGAGCGCCGTGCGTTTCTGCGGCTTGTCGTCCCGGTCCCACACCCACCCGCCGACGTTCGACGGCGTTTTCGTCAGATCCGGCGTCGCCTGGACGTGACAGTAGTCGCACCGCACGCCCAGCGAATCCGCGAGGAGATTCATCAGCGGGAAGAGCTGCGACTCGGGAAGCGCCTGCAGCACCTTCAGGTTCGGCCGCCCGGCGCCGGCCGAACCGGGCTGCTGCGCCGCCGCATGCCGCGGCAAGATCGCGGCAGCGACGACGATCGCTGCCGTAGCGCACCGGTAACGGGCCATCGGCATCCTCGTGTTCATGTCGACGGAGCGCGAAGCCTTTAGGCGAGCGGCCGCCGCTCGGCTGACGCCTTCGCGCTCCAGCGAATCACTCGCTGCGCAACGCGGTGATCGGATCCACCACCGTCGCACGCTGCGCGGGAATCCACGATGCGACCAGCGCTACGCCGACGAGCAGCAGCGCCGACAGCGCGATCGTCGGCGGATCCGCGGGCTCGACGCCGAACAGCAGCCCCTTGAGCAGCGCCGAGAGCGGGATCGCCGCCATGCCGCCGACGACGAGGCCGACGAGCGCCATCGCGGCGCCTTCGCCGAGGATCATTCGCAGGATCGTTCCCCGCCCGGCACCCAGCGCCACACGGATGCCGAGCTCGTTGGTTCGCTGGCTGACGGAAAACGCGAGCACCCCGGCTACGCCGACCGTCGCGATCGCGAGCGCGACCGCCGCGAACAGGCCGATGAGCGTGGCGTTGAGCCGCTGCGGGGCGATCGTCTCGTCGCGGATTTCCTCGAGCGTCTGCACGTGATCGATCGGCCGGTTCGGATCGAGCTGCCGGATCGTCTCGATCACGCGCGGCGCCAGTCCGTCCGGCACGCCGGACGTTCTGACGAGCAAGGTCGACGGCGCAAACGACTGCGTGTCGGGTTGAAACATCGTGTGCATCGGCGCCTGATCGACGCCGTCGGCGCGCGAATCGGCGGCGATGCCGACAATCTCCGCCGGCGGCGTCCACGAGGACGCGCCGGTGATGCCGTTGGTGAGCTTCCAGCTGATGCGACGGCCGATCGCGTCGCTAGTCTTGAAGTAGTACTTCGCCATCGACTCGCTGAGGATCACGACCGGCGGCGACGTGCGCGTGTCGGTCGGCTGAAACGTACGGCCAGCCTTCAGCGGCGTGCCGATGGTCTCGAAGTACGAGCCGCTGACGATCCGCGTGACCGTCCGCGGGCCCGAGCCGACGGCGTCGGCGTCGGCGCCGTCGATCCGGAATTCGCGCTGCTGCGGGAACGATCCAGCAAGCGGCGCCGCCGACGCCATCGCGGCATTTTTGACGGCGGTTTCTCCCTTGACGTGCTCGATCACGTCGAGGCCGAACTGGGCGGCGCGCTGCGCGTTCACGGCCGGATTGGCCTGCTGGAAATTCTGAGGTGCCTGCAGGCTGAGCACGTTCTGCAGATTGAACCCGGGATCGACGGCGTACAGGCGCAGCAGGCTGCGCGTCAGTAGCCCGGCGCCGATCAGCAGCATGAACGACGCCGCCAGCTGGCTGACGACGAGCGCGCGCTGCGCGCGCCTCCGACCGGGCGTGCCGCTCGTGCGCCCGCCGCCGGCCGCCATCGCGCGAACCGGATCGGTCATGAATATGAGCCGCGGCGCCCACGCGAACAGCATCGCCATCGTCGTCGCGACCAGCAGCGTGAACGCCAGCACGCGCGCGTCGAGCCCGATCTCGCCGGTGCGGCTCGTGAAGCGCGACGTGTAGGCGATCAGCAGGTTGAGCCCTGACACGGCGAGCGCGAGGCCGAGTGCACCGCCGAGCACCGACAGCACGAGGTTCTCGGCGAGCAGCTGCCGGCGGAGCATCCCGGCGGGCGCGCCGAGCGCCGCGCGGATGCCCATCTCGCGCTCGCGCTGCACGAGCCGCGTCAAGGTCAGGTTGGCCACGTTCGCGCAGGCGATGACGAGCACGAAGACCGTGGTGACGAGCAGGATAATCAACGTCGGCCTGGCTTTCGTCGTCAGTTCGTCCTTCCACGGCGTGACAACGATGTCGAACCCGCGCGATTTCGCGTAGGCCTCAGGGTGGTCCTGGTGGAGCGCCGCGGAAATCTGGCGCAGCTCCGCCTGGGCGCTCGCCGTCGTGGCGCCGGGCGCCAGGCGCGCGAACACCGTGGTCATCCGATGCGGCCATTCGTTCTGCATCGACGAGCTCATGTAGTGATCGTTGGCGGCGTAGTTCGCGTAGAAGTCCTGCGTGCGCTGCGTGGCGTAGTGCGAGCCGGGCTTCAACACGCCGACGATCTGCGCCTGCTTGGTGGTCAGGTCCAGCGTCTGGCCGACCACTTTCGGATCCGATCCGAACATGCGCTGCCAGTAGGTATGGGTGAGGACCACGACGGGAGGCGCACCCTTGGCTTCGTCCGCCGGCACGAGCATCCGTCCGACGAGCGGCTGCGCGCCGAGCATCGGGAAGAAATTGGCGGTGACGAGCCCGCCCGTCGCGCGATGCGGTTCGCCGCGCCCGAGCACGTTGAAGGTCCAGTCGCCGAATTCGACGAACTGGTCGATCGTCTTCGCGACCGATCGGTAGTGCGCCACCTCCGGAAACGAGAACGACGTATCTTCGACGCCGGCGGCCACCTGCGGCTGCCGCAGGTGCATGATGCGGTCGGCCTCCGGATACGGCAGCGGACGCAGCAGCACGCCGTTGATGATGCTGAAGATCGCCGTGTTGGCGCCGATCCCGAGGCCGAGCGTCAGCACGAATGCGAGCGCGAAGCCCGGAACGCGGATCAGGTTTCGGAGCGCGATGCGAATGTCGTTGATCATGAGCACGCCTCGACGCGAGATGGTCGCATCGCTCGGCGGGCAGCAACCGTGCCGCAACGAGTCGCCTGCAAATCATTGAGCCACGAGGAGGACACGTCGGTTGATGCCCGGAACTGGGACGCGCCCGTTCCACCTCCGCACAGGCCGCTGCCGTTGCAAAATCGCCGGCGGCCTCTTGTAGCGCAGCCCTTCAGGGCTGCCAGCGCCCTCTCGTAGCGCAGGCCTTCAGGGCTGCCGGCGCCCTCTCGTAACGCAGCACTCGATCCGACTTCCTATGTCGGTCTGCAGCGTTATTTCCTCACGTTTTGCACGTACGGCCGCCGTCGACTCTTCGTGACGGGTGACGTGGTGGATCTCGTTCTCGAGCAGATTCTGCGTACCGCACGCGAATTCGACTTCGACGTGAACGTGCACTGTTTCATGCCGGACCACGTTCATCTGCTCATCGAGGGACGCGACGAGCAGGCCGACGCCGGCCGGTTCGTGCACCAGGCGAAACAGCGTTCGGGTTACGTGTTCGGGCAGCGTTACCACACGCGGTTGTGGCAACCGAGCTTTACGATCACGTGCTCCGAGACGATGAAGGAGCGCTGTGGGTAGCGCGCTATACCGTCGAAAACCCGGTTCGTGGCTGGCTGGTCGAGTCTCCGATCGATTACCCGTTCCTCGGTGCGAGCGAGTACACGATGGAACAGGTTCTCGATGCTGTCTGTTGGCAGCCCTGAAGGGCTGCGCCACGTTACCTTCGACTCTCATCGCATCGCTGATTCGCTCCGACCATCTGTCGCAGCTCCCCCTCGTGCGCGCGGACCGCGTCGGCCGCCCGCTCAACCGACCAGTTCCAGCTGCGGAGCGAACGCGGGCGGTCCGGCGGCCAGCGGCGCAGCATGCGGCGCGCGATCGGACAGTGCAGGTCGGTCGGCAGAGCGGGCAGCGCCTCGATAAGCGGGGGCACCGCGTCCGCGCTCAGCGACGAGGCGTACGCGGCGTCGAATTGGACCGGCCCGCCGGCCGGCGTAACCCGCGCCACGTTCGTACGCGCAACGATCGCGTCCGGGTTGATCACGAACAGCAGCGCGACCGTCGTCAGGCCAGTCGCCAGGGCGCCGAACGCGAACGCGTCGCGGCGGCCGCGCAGCACGGTCGCGGCGAGCCACAGCAGCATCGCGCCGATCCAGACGAGCAGCACCATCGCGTAGAACCGCGCGTCGCTGAGACCGAAGCTTGCGTAGTACAGGCGCAGCCGCTCGAGCGCCGACGCGGCGATCGCCAGAACGAGCCCGACCTGCGTTCCCGCGAGGACGCGGAACACGACCACGTCGCGCTGGTCGCGCCGCTCGGCGAGCCAGTCGGCAGCGAGCAGGACCGGCACGACGAGGACAGTCGCGGCAACCAGCTCGAAGAAACCGCGGCGCGCGTATTCGGCAGACGTCAGGCCGGGCGTGACCTGGACGAGCGCGTTGCCGCCGAAGAAATACCCGAACTGCACGATCACGAAGAGCAGGAACAGCAGGTCGATGGCGCCGAGCGCCGTCGCCGTTTCGGTCATCCCGAGCGCCACTCGTTTCTGCGCCGCAACGTCCGACCGTTCCATCGCGTGCCGGCCATCAAAGGCTGGCTCCGTCCCGGTCAGGAAGCCGCGGAGGTACCCGATCGAGAGCCAGGCGCAGAGCACGAACAGGACGACATGGCCTGCGATCCGCGCGAAGTCCACGCGAATCACGTTCGACACGAGCTGGGCGAACACGGCGTCGGCCGACATGAACAGCGCGCCGAACACGATGAGGAGCGGCGCCGCGATGAGGAGCCCGCGCGCGACGGCCGCGGCGCGACGCCACCGCACCGCACGCCCCTGGTCTCCGCTCGTGGCACGGCCGCTCTCGACACGGGGCGTCGGAAACAGCGCATCGATGAGCGTCAGCGAAGCAGCGGTCCACGCGTGCAGCGCGCCCAGCGCCAGCGCCGACGCGTATCGAACGACGCCCGCGCGCCGCACCCAGGACGCCGTGACGCGATGCGCTGCGAGCGCGAAGGTCAACGTCGCGCAGCCAAGGCCGAGCAGCTTCAGCTCCGGCGCGTCGCGCCACGCGAGTCCGGCCGCGAACGCGACGCCGATGAGCAGCCACGCGAGGCGCTCGCGGTCCAGCGTGAGAGCCGCGCGCCGGTGCAGCGCGACGCCGGCGATTGCAACCGACGCAACCCACAGCGACAGGTTCAGGTTCACCGGGCCATTCGAATCGCGCAGCAGCGCATCGCCCATCGCGCCGAGGACGCCGCCGGCGACGAACAACGGCGCGGTGGAGACCGCTGGCAGTGGATAGAAGCCCGCTACCGCCCGGAGTACTCGGCCGATGACGCCGCCGTCCGACAAATTGTCCGACAAACCCTGCCCGTACGCTGCTTCGTCCGTCATAGGCTCCGCCAATCGTTGCGGTGCAGTATACTTTACATTGCAAAGCGAGAGCGGATGCCGGCTGCGCTCTCGAAGCCGCAGCGCCCGTAGCGCAGCCCTTCAGGGCTGCCCGATTACGAGCCTGGCTGTTTGACGTAGCGCGCGACCTGCTCCATGGTGGCAAACCACACGTCGCCCTTGGACTTGATGTAGGTGATGAGCCGATCGAGCTGCACGATCCGCGAGCGGCGTCCGCCGACATGCGGATGCTGCGTCAGGATGAACATCGTTCGTTCCTGGTAGCCGAGATCGAACTCCGCCTTGTAGATCTGGAACACCGCATCGGGTGACGGCAGCGCTCCGTTCGCGGTTTCGCCGTAGTACACGTAGTCGTTTCCAACCTCGCTGATCGGGAGCTCGATCACGCCGCTCGGCTGCCCGTTCGACACGATCTCGTACGGCTCGTCGGCGGCGAGCAGGCTGCTGTCGTACAGGAATCCCGCCTTGCGGATCAAATCGAACGTGTGTGGACTGAACCCGGAGCTCGGCGCGCGGACTCCCACCGGGCGCTTCCCCGCCGCCTTCGTCAGGTAGTCGATCGATTGCGTGAGAAGGTGCTCCTCTTTCGCCGCGTCGCCGATCCCGGGCCAGAACTCGTGGATCCACCCGTGGACGCCGATCTCATGACGGCCGCGCGAGACAATCGCCGGCACCATCTCGGGGTGGAGCATCACGCCCATCGCCGGGATGAAGAACGTCGCCGGCACCTGGTGCCGATCGAGCACATCGAGAATCCTCGGCACGGACGTAGTCGCCCCGTATTCGCCGACCGACAGCGGAACGGGAAGCGGGTTGGCGCGCTGCAGCAACTCGTTGTCGACATCGAACGTGAGACAGACGGCGATGCGCGCCCCGCTGGGCCACGTTTTCGGCGTCAGCTTCCTGCCCATCCTCGCGGTCGCGACCGCCTGTCGGATCTGCTCCTCCGTCGAGTCGACGGTGATCGGTTTCGCGGCAGCAGCGGGCTGCTCTCGAGACGATTGCGCCGGTTGGGCGCTCGGCGCGCTGCAGGCAGGCAGCAGTCCGAGCAGTACGAACGCCACGGCGCA
>Ga0075435_100000502_pt1 | contig 23850 bp, 19 predicted proteins | sample RhiMethybrSRZTD4_FD_75302 | JGI IMG/M metagenome (GOLD analysis project Ga0075435, IMG submission 75302) | Populus rhizosphere microbial communities from Tennessee, USA - Rhizosphere MetaG P. TD hybrid SRZTD4 | ecosystem: Host-associated > Plants > Roots > Rhizosphere > Soil | place: USA...
CGTGCAACGTGTCGGCGGCGGACGCCATCGCGTCGTACTTCGCGGAAGCGCACCCGGCGACGATCGGTTCGACGGGCCAGCGCTCGTTCGGCACGGATCAGCGCGGCACGATCTTCCAGGACAACACGGGCGGCACGTTCACCCAGGCGCTGGTGGCGGCTTCGACGAACCCGGTTCAGTAAGCATCTCGACTCTGCTCAGGACGTCGGGCGGCCGGGTGATGTGAATCACCCGGCCGCCCGCGTCGTTTGTACCGGCTCTTCCGCGCCGCCGGCCAGCCTTTCAATTGACTCCGCCGCAACCAACGGGTACAAATTGTTCTTGCGCTGATCCTTAGGCGTAAACACCGAGACCTCGCGTCGGGCCGGACCGCCGGTTCCCACGCTCTGCCGGGGTTCATGACGAAGACACACGCCAGACTCGCGTTGCTGTGCGCGCTCATCGGCCTCGCGGTCTCGGTGGCGGCCGCCGTCACGCACTACCAGCTGCTCCACGACCCGACGCACCGCAGCTTCTGCGACGTCAACGCGACGATCAGCTGCACGCAGGTCTACCAGAGCCGCTTCAGCACGTTCCGCGGCATCCCGGTCGCGATCTTCGGCGCGTTCTGGTTCGCCGCCGCGGCGCTCTTGTCCATCGCCGGCCTCACCGCGCGGCCCGCGGTCCGCGAGAACGTGCCGGGGTATCTCTTCGCCTCGTCGACGATCGCGCTCGCCGTCGTTCTCTACCTCGGCTACGCGTCCTTCTTCCTGCTCAAAGCCGTGTGCCTGCTGTGCCTCTCGACGTACGCCGCAGTGATTGCGCTGTTCATCGTGTCGGGCGCCGCCACTTCATTTCCCATGACTACATTGCCCCGCCGCGCCTTCGCCGACGTTCGCGTCTTCTTCCGCAGCCCGCTCGCGCTGACGATCGCGGTGCTCTTCCTCGCCGGCGCCGCGACGACGCTCGCGTCCTTCTCGCGCGACGCGGCGGCGACGACGACGAGCGCGTCGGCCGGCGATCCGAACGCCGCCGCGGCCGCGCCCGCGCCGACGCAGGATCAGCGGTCGGAGTTCGAGCGCTGGTACTCGTCGCAGCCGCGCGTGCCGCTCGTCATCCCGGCCGAAGGCGCGAAGGTGCTCGTCGTGAAGTTCAACGACTTCCAGTGCCCCGCGTGCGGCCAGTCGTACCTGCAGTACAAGCCGATCTTCGCGAAGTACGACGCCGAGCATCCCGGCGCGGTGAAGGTCGTGCTCAAGGACTACCCGCTGAACCGCGACTGCAACGACGCGCTCGGCCAGACGATTCATCCCGCCGCGTGCGACGCCGCCGTCGCCGTCCGCCTCGCGCAGGCGCGCAACAAGACCGAAGCGATGGAGGAGTGGCTCTATACGCACCAGCCCGCGATGACGCCGCCGTCGGTGCGCCAGGCGGCGCGCGACGTCGCCGGCATCGACGACTTCGACGCGAAGTACGCGTCGACGCTCAGCCTCGTGAAGGGGGACGTCGCCCTCGGCCGCCAGCTGCAGATCAAGTCGACGCCGACCTTCTTCATCAACGGCGTGAAGATCGAAGGCGCGCTGCCGCCGCAGTACTTCGAGCAGGCGATCGCCTACGAGCTGCAGCGCGCCGCCGCGAAATGACGTGCGCGCGCTCGCGACAGAAGGCCTGACGAAGGATTACACGATCGGGTTCTGGCGCAACCGCTCCTATCGCGCGCTCGATCGGCTCACGCTCGATATCGCGCCCGGCGAGGTCTTCGGCTTCCTCGGCCCCAACGGCGCCGGCAAGACGACCACGCTGAAACTGCTGATGCAGCTGGTCTACCCGACCTCCGGCCGCGCGGAGATCCTCGGGCGCCCGCTCGGCGATCTGTCGGTGAAGCGGCGCATCGGCTACCTGCCGGAGAATCCCTACTTCTACGACTACCTCACGGCGGAGGAGCTGCTCGAGTACTTCGCGGCGCTCTTCGGCTACCCGCGGGGCGAATGCCGATCGCGCGCCGCGCGCCTGCTCGACGAGGTCGGCATCGCGGGCGAGCGCCGCCTGCAGCTGCGGAAGTTCTCGAAGGGGATGCTGCAGCGGGTCGGGATCGCGCAGGCGCTCGTCAACGATCCCGAGCTCGTGATTCTCGACGAGCCGATGTCGGGCCTCGATCCGCTCGGCCGCCGCGATGTGCGCGCGCTCATTCTGGCGCTGCGCGATCGCGGCCGCACCGTCTTCTTCAGCTCGCACGTCCTGAGCGACGCCGAGGCGCTGTGCAACCGCGTCGCGATCCTCGCGAAGGGGCGGCTCGTCGCCACCGGCAGCCTCGCCGACATGCAGGCCTTCCGCGCGAGCGGCTGGGAGCTCGTCGTCGCCGGCGTCGGCGACACGGCGATTGCCTCGCTCGGCGCGCGCGCGCGCCGCGCGGTCCGGATCGGCGAGGGGCGGTTCATGCTGGAGCTGCCGCTCGATCCCGGTCCCGAGCGCGTGCTGACGGATCTCACGGCGGCCGGCGCCGAGCTCGTCTCGCTCAACCCGATCCGCCAGACGCTCGAGGATTTCTTCGTCGCGCAGGTCAGCTCGGCCGAGGCGGCGAGCGCGCGGCGCGGGCTCGAGGAGCCGGCGGCGGAGGCGCGGCGGTGAACGCGGTCGGCGTCATCGCGATCAACGTGTTCCGCGAGTCGGTGCGCGACAAGGTCCTCTACAACCTGGTGCTCTTCGCGATTCTCCTGATCGCGGCGTCGCTCCTCATCGGCGAGCTGACGGCGGGGCAGGACGTGAAGATCATCAAGGATCTCGGCCTCACCGCCACCTCGATCTTCGGGCTGTTCATCGCGGTCTTCATCGGCATCGGCCTCGTGTCGAAGGAAGTGGACCGGCGCAGCATCTATGCGCTGCTGGCCAAGCCGATCACGCGCTCGCAGCTCGTGCTCGGCAAGTACGCCGGGCTTGCGCTGACGCTCGCGGTCAACGTCGCGGTGATGGCCGTCGCGCAGTATGTCGTCCTCGCCTACATGCGATGGGGCATCCCGCCGGACGTCGAGCGCGCGTGGGACGCGCCGGCGATCGATCCGGCGCTGCTCGTCGCGATTGCGCTCATCCTCGTCGAGCTGCTGCTGGTGACGGCGATCGCGATCTTCTTCTCGACCTTCTCGACGCCGCTTCTGTCCGCCGCCTTGACCTTCGCGCTCTTCATCGTGGGGAACTTCAGCGCCGATCTGCGGAACTTTCAAAACGTCGTCGGTTCGCCGGCCGTTGGCCGCATCGCGCGCGCCCTGTACTTTGTGCTGCCGAACCTGGCGCAGTTCGACGTCAAGGCGAGCGTCGTCCACGGCCAGCGCGTCGCGCCAGGCTACGTCGGCGTGGCGGTGGCGTACGCGGCCGTGTACATCGCGCTGCTGCTGACGATCTCGACGTCCGTGTTCGCGCGGCGCGATTTCAAGTAGCGCATGCATCCCGCTCTTGCGTCGATCGTCGCGCTCGTCCTGTTCGCCGGCGCCGCCGGGCTGCAGGCCGTCCGCGAGCGCTGGTATCCGCCGGCGCTCGAGGAGGAGACGGCGATGTACCTGCGGTCGGCGGACGCGGTGCGCCGCATTGCCGGCCCGTACGCGCCGCTCGCCGCCGACCTGTACTGGATCCGCGCGATTCAGTATTACGGCGGCCTCAAGCATCGGCTCAACCCGGAGTGGAACCGCGACGGCCGGCCGGCGCCGGTCGCCGGGCCGGCCGCGGCCGACGATCGCTACGCGCTTCTCTACCCGATGCTCGACATCACGACGACGCTCGATCGGCGGTTCAACATCGCGTACCGGTTCGGCGCGATCTTCCTGGCGGAGCCCTACCCGAGCGGCGCCGGCCGTCCGGATCTCGCCGTCCAGCTGCTGCAGAAGGGACTGAGCGATCGACCCGATAAGTGGGAGTACATGGAGGACATCGCGTTCGTCCACTACTGGTACGACCACGACTACCTCGCGGCGTCCCAGTGGTTCGAGAAGGCCGCCGCGGTGCCGCGCGCGCCGTGGTGGCTGCGCTCGATGGCGGCGACGACGCGCGCGAGGGGCGGCGACCGCGCGGCATCGCGCCTGATGTGGGAGGCGATTCGTCAGACGACGGAGATTCCGTGGCTGCGGCAGGACGCGGAGCAGAAGCTGCTGCAGCTGCGCGCGCTGGACGAGATCGACGCGCTGCAGCGGGTCGTCGATCAGGTGAAGGCGCGGACCGGCGCGGCGCCGGCGGACTGGGAGTCGCTCGTCCGCGCGCGCGCGCTGCGCGGCATCCCGGTCGATCCGCGCGGGACGCCGTACGAGCTGACGCCGGACGGCCGCGTCGGCCTGTCGTCGTCGTCGCGCCTGTATCCGCTCCTGGTCGAACCGCCGTCGCAGCCAACGGGGTCAGACCCCACTCCGACCCTGGTCCGACCCCGATGACGATGACAGTCGCCGATTTACGCCATGTCCCGCCATCTGGTGTCAGACACGTGCCAGGCACCGACGGGCGGCGGCGATGATGTTCGAGGATCTTCCGCCGGCGGTTGGGATCGCGATTGCCACCGCGTTCGGGGCGGTGGTTGGCAGTTTCTTGAACGTGTGCATCTACCGCCTGCCGCTCGGCAAGTCGGTCGTCTGGCCGCCGTCGGCCTGCACGAAATGCGCGCGCGAGCTGATGTGGTACGAGAACGTGCCGATCGCGAGCTGGCTCGTGCTGCGCGGACGCTGCCGCACGTGCGGGACGCCGATCTCGTTCCGCTATCCGCTGATCGAGGCGCTCACCGCGGCGATGTTCGGCCTCGCATGCTGGTACTACGGTCCCGGCGCGCTGCTGGCGTCGCGTCTGATCTTCGGCTGCGCGCTCATCGTGCTCTTCGCGATCGACCTCGAGCACCATCTGCTGCCCAACGCGATCACGCTGCCGGGCATCGTCGTCGGCTTCGTGTTCAGCCTGTTCACGGAGCCCGGCTGGCAGGCGTCGCTCATCGGCCTCCTGACTGGCGGCGGCGCGCTCTACGCAATCGCCGAGGCCTACTACCGCGTCCGGCACGAGGAAGGGCTCGGGATGGGCGACGTGAAAATGCTCGCGATGATCGGCGCGTTCCTCGGCTGGAAGCTCGCGCTCCTGACGCTGATCCTCGCGTCGTTCGCCGGCACGCTGATCGGGATCGGATTGATCGTGACCAGGCGCGGCGGCATGAAGTACGCGCTGCCGTTCGGCACCTTCCTCGCGCTCGGCGCGGCCGCCGCCGCCGTCGTCGGGCCCGGCCTGCTCGAGTGGTATCTGACGCTCTTCCAGCCGTGAATCGACGCTGGATCCGGATCGCCTGGCCGCTCGCGCTGCTGCTGGTCTTCGCGGGCACGTTCCGCCGCGCGCCCGGCGGCCGCGGGTCGTCTGGCGGCTCCGGCGTATCGTGCGCGCCGGGCCGGCAGGGGACGGCGACCATCGCCGACCTCGAGAGCTGCGTCGCGCTCGATCCGATCGACGTCGAGGCGATGCTCTCGCTCGCGTCGGCGTACGAGGCGGCGCACCGCGGCGGCGACGCCGAAGCGATGTATCGCCGCGCGCTGACGATCGAGCCGCACGACGCCCGCGCCCACGTCGCGCTCGGACGCCTGCTCCTCGCGCGCGGCGACACGGACGAGGCGCGCAAGGAAGGCGAGACGGCGCTCCGCTGGCACGTCGGCAGCGCCGCCGCCGCGCGCCTCGTCGCGGAGGCGCGCGCCCGGTGACCCGCGCCGCGGCGGCGGCGGCCGCGCGGGCGGCGCACGCCGCGTTCCTGCTGTCGATCGCGGCGTTCTCGTTCCTGTCCTACAGCCCGTTCGCGTACGCGCAGTTCATCAAGCCGAACGTCGTTCCCGATCTCAACGACTTCGTGGTGCTGTCGCCGTGGTTGTTCGCGATTGCGGTGCTCGTCACGATCCTCACGCTGCTGCCGGCGCTCCGCGACGGCGGCGTGAAGGGCAGCGGCGCGGCGCGCGCGTACGTCGCCGCCGCGTCGGCGGCCGCGTTGTGGGCCTTGTGGCGCAAGCCGCTCATCACGATTGGCGATTCGATCGCGGGCCTGTACATCGGCCTCGGCGCGCTCGCGTTCGTCGCCGCGCTCGCCATCGTCGATCATGCCGTGTGGCCGGCGCCGCCGGTCACGACATCCGATCGCGCCCGCGCGGCGCGCGCGTGCGTGCTGGCGGCGGCCGCGGCGTCTGCGGCCTACGCCGCCGGCGTCCCGTTCCGCCTCCACCAGGCGATTGGCATCGAGATCTCGGCGTACGGCTTTGCCGTCGGGTTCGCCGGCGCGCTTGCGGGCACGCTGTTCGTGTTCACGGCAATCTTCCTCGCGCTGATCGTGGCGATGACGATCGCCGAAGCCGCGCGCAATCCTCCGGTGGTCGAGTACTGGCTCTTCGTCGCGCTGCTCGCGTCGGCGGCGACGCTCGTCTTCTATTTCCTCGTCTCCGCGGCGATCGCGTGGACGGGACGCGGCGCCTGGATCGCGTCCACGTCGCTCGGCATCGCGATTGCCGCCGCGTGGAGCGACATCGCGCGACTCCGGTCTCAATCGGAAATCCGCAATCCGCAAGCCGCAACCGCGGTTGACGCCTTGTCGCTCTTTTCGTCGCCGATAGCCGCCTCGCGCGCGAGCGCCGTTGTCGTGCTCGCGGCGCTGCCGTTCGCCGCGTACGCCCTGGCCTCGGCGGTCTCGCACCTCGACTGGAACTTCCTGCTGCAGAAGCTTGGCGTGCTGGTCGTATGGGTCGCCTCGCTCGCCGCGATGCACGCGGCCGCCGCCGCGCCCGCGGCCAACCGCCCGCCGCGGGTGTCTGACACCATGCTCCTGTTTCTGGCGCTCATCGCGCTGGCGCTCTATCAGGGCGTCATGCGGCTGCCGCGCTCGTCCGACGCGCTGCTCGATCGCTACGCCGCCGTCGATCCGTCGCTCCGCCTGATCCGCGACGCGCAGGTGACCGGGTCCGCTGACACGGCCGACTACTATGCGTTTCTGCGCTCGCAGACGCTGGTGCTGCCGCAGAGCGTCCACGCGCCGGACATCGCCTTCGTCGATCGCCTGGGGCCGGCGCGCGTGCGGCCGCCGCACATCTTCCTGTTCATCATCGACAGCCTGCGGCGCGATTACGTGTCGGTCTACAACCCGGCGGTCACCTTCACGCCGCAGATCGCGCGGCTCGCCGCCGACAGCTTCGTCTTCGATCGCGCGTTCACGCGGTACGCCGGCACGGCGCTGGCGGTGCCGTCGATCTGGGCGGGCGGAATGACGATCCACACGCTCGAGCAGTACGATTTCGCGCGGCGCAACACGCTGCTGAAGCTCCTCGACGCGAACCGCTACGTCCGGATGATGGACTACGACCATCTCGTCGAGGAGCTCGTGCCGCATGACGCCAACAGCATGCAGCTCGATCGCGGCAAGACCACGATGGAGATCGACGTCTGCGCGACGACCGTGGAGCTCGAGCAGCGGCTGACGGAGCGCGACGCGACACGCCCGGCGTTCTTCTACTCGCTCCCCCAGAACGTGCACATCGCCGTCGCGACGCGGCTCCAGGTGCCGGCGAGCAAGTACCCCGGCTTCTACGCGCCGATTGCGGCGAGCCTCGAGCGCATCGACGCGTGCCTCGGCGGCTTCGTCGATTTCCTGAAGGCGCGCGATCTCTACGACGACAGCATTCTCATCGTGACCTCCGATCACGGCGATTCGCTCGGCGAGGAAGGCCGCTGGGGCCACGCCTACTTCATGGTGCCCGAGGTGATGCGGATCCCGCTCATCATCCACCTGCCGCCGCGGCTGCGCGCCGGCGTCGCGGTCGATCTCGCGGCGCTGACGTTCTCGGCCGACATCGTCCCGTCGCTGTACGCGCTGCTCGGATACGATTTGAAGGACCTTGGCCGGCTGTACGGACGTCCGCTCTTCACGCCGACCGACGCCGATTCGTCGTGGCGCTGGCGCGATGTGTTTCTGGTCGCGTCGAGCTACGGCGCGGTGTACGGCATCGTGCGGCAGAACGGCCGGCGGCTGGACGTGATCGACGCCGTCGGCGGCCGCGACGCCGCGTACGATCTCTCGAGCGGCCTGCTCGGGCGCCCGGTGGAGGAGACGCGCGCGATGTCGGACGAGAGCCGCCGCGAGGTGGCGCAGCAGCTCGGCGAGCTCGCCGCCGTTTTTCATTATCATGCCGATCGCTGACGCCCGCGCGATGACCCGCCTCACGCCATGCATCTGACGCCGCAGGCTTACGCGCTCCTCGGCCTCACCGCGATCGTCGCGGCGCTCGTGTCCGTCGTCGTGTTCTCGATGCTGCGCTTTTCGGCGGCCGCGCGCGAAACGCGGCGCAACATCCGCGGCGGCGGCGCCGAGACGGCGGTCCTCTCCGCGGCGCTGCAGGAAGCCGTCACGAAGCTGAAGGCGCAGGAGCGCGCGACCGCGCTGCGCGCCGAAGCCTCCGAGCGTCTGAGCGGCGAGATCATCTCGAGCCTCACGGCCGGCCTGCTCGTCGTCGGCCTCGAGGGGAAGATTCGAATCCTCAATCCCGCGGGGCGGCGCATGCTCGACGTACCGGAGTCGACGCCGCCGGAAGAGATCGCGCGCGCGCGCTTCCACGCTGGTGTGGCGCGCGTCGCCGGCGCGCGCGAACAGCCGCTGCTCGACGTGATCGACGAGTGCCTGCGGCGGCGCAGCCCGATCGTGCGGCACGCGGTGGAGCTGCCCGACACCGGCCACGGCGCCACGCACCTCGGCGTCACCGTTTCGCCGCTGCTCGACGAGCACGGCGGGCTGCACGGCGCGATCTGCCTGTTCACCGATCTCACGGCCGTGCGCGATCTCGAGGAGCAGCTGCGGCTGAAGGACAGCCTCGCGACGGTCGGCGAATTGACGGCGGGCATCGCGCACGAATTCCGCAACGGCCTCGCGACGATTCAGGGCTACAGCAAGCTGCTCGATCTCAACGCGCTGCCGCCGTCCTACCGGCCCTACGTCGAGGGTATCCGCTCCGAGACCGAGTCGCTCAGCCAGGTGGTGACGAACTTTCTCAATTTTGCGCGGCCGGCGCAGCTGGTGCTCTCGCGCGTCGAGCTCCGCGGAATCTGCGAGCGGGCGGCCGACGAGTTCCGCGCCGACGCGCGCGCGCTCGGCGGCGACATCGAGGTGAAGGGCGATTTCGACGTCATCGAGGGCGACGAGGTCCTCCTGCGGCAGGCGTTCAGCAACCTGCTGCGCAACGCCCTCGAGGCGTGCTCCGGCGGCAGCCAGCCGCCGCGCATCCTTATCCACTCGGAGATCGATCTGCCGCAGAAGGTGTCGCGGATCGCGGTCAACGACAACGGACCGGGGATCGCGCCGGCGCTGCGCGAGCGCGTCTTCCGCCCGTTCTTCACGTCGAAGCGAAGCGGCACCGGCCTGGGGCTCGCGCTCGTGCAGAAGATCATCGTTTTTCACAACGGCCGCATCGTGGCCGGCGCGTCGCCGCTCGGCGGCGCGAGCCTGCAGATCACGCTGCCGGTGAGCGCCTGAGGTTCCAATAGCGTTACCGAACGTAACGAATCGGCGCTTACAGGGCTGAAAGCGGTCCAGGCGACCTCTACCGTTCCATCATCTAACTCTCGATAAATACAACAGTTAATCCCTCGACACGAGCGGCGCTCGCGGCGTGGCAGTGCCATTGCTCAGGTGTTAGGGCAGGACCATGAAAAACGCGGGACGACACTTCCGAAGCGCGTTGGGTTTTTCGATCGTCGACATGCTGGCCACGCTGGCAGTTATTTCGACGGTCGCGGCCATCGCGGCACCTTCAGCGGTCGACATGGTGGACTCCATGCGACTCGGCATGTCGGAGCGCGACGTGGAGCGCGAGTTGCAGTTCGCGCGCCTCAAAGCGGTTTCAACGAGCCGTCCGATGCGCGTGCGCTTCGACTGTCCGACGGCGGGCAAGCTGCGCGTCGTCGAGGTGATCGGCACGCCGGCCAACCCGGACGCGAACGACGCGGACACGTATCTGAATCGCTGCAGCGAGTCGCTCTATCCGTACTCGCCGACGGGCGCGGATCAGAGCCGCCTCACGCGGCCGAACAACGACGGCGCGATCCGGCTGCTGCAGCCGCAGACGACGTTTTCGGCGAAGAAGACGCTCGAGTTCTGGGCCGACGGATCGGTGCACGCCGACGCGGGCACCGGCAACCCGTGGCCGAACATCGGCACGACGGGCGTGACGATCACGCTCACGCGCAAGGGCAAGACGAAGAACATCAAGGTGAATGGCCTTGGCAAAATTGTCATGGATCGCTAATCGCCACCGGGTGAGCGAAGGCGGATTTTCGCTCCTCGAAGTGCTCGTGGCTACGACGATGATGGCCGTCGGGCTGACGGCGCTGGCGCAGCTGTTCGCCCTGTCGACGCGCACGAACCACAGCGCGAAGACGACGACGTATGCGGCGGTGCTCGCGCAGCAGAAGATGGAGCAGCTGCGCGGCCTCACGTGGGGCTTCGACAACCTCGGGCTGCCGATCACCGACACGACGACGGACATCTCCGTCATCCCCGAAGTGGCGAACGGCGGCACCGGGTTGTCGCCCTCGCCCGCCAACACGCTCGGGCAGAACACGACCGGCTACGTCGACTACATCGACAAGGACGGCAAGTCGCTCGGCACGGGGACGAACGTGCCCGGCAACGCGGTCTACATCCGCCGCTGGTCGATCGAGCCGCTGCCGACCAACCCGAACAACACGATCGTGCTCCAGGTGCTCGTCACGCGCTGGCGCGATCGCGGCACCGCGAACACCGTCACGGGGACGGGGCGGCTGCCCGACGAGGCGCGCGTCATCAGCGTCAAGACGCGGAAGGCAACCTAATGCGAAGCGCAGCACACGCCTTGTCCGCCGAAGCGGCATGTGGTTCACGCCGAGAAGGCGGATTCTCATTGATCGAGACGCTCCTCGCGATGAGCCTGATGCTCGTCGTCACGGCGAGCATCTTCTCGCTGATGAATCCGGCACAGGGCAGCTTCTCGGCCGAGCCCGAGGTCGCCGACATGCAGCAGCGTCTCCGCGTCGGCGCCGATTCGCTCTACAAGGATCTCGTGATGGCGGGCAACGGGGTTTCCCAGGGCGCGATGAACGGATCGCTCATGTTTTTCTTCGCGCCGGTCATGCCGTTCCGGCAGGGATCCACGCAGGACGACCCGCCGGGCACCTTCCGGACCGACACCATCACGCTGATGTACGTGCCGCCGACGTTCGCGCAAACGACGATGGACCCTCACGGACCGTCGTTGAACTCGTCGGAGATCGCCGTCATGCCAGAGCCCGGCTGTCCCTCAGGCGATCCGATCTGCGGCTTCAAGACCGGGATGACGGTGCTGATGTACGACGACAGCGGCAATTTCGACGTGTTCACGATCACCAACGTGCAGGGCAGCGCGATGCACCTGCAGCACAACAACGACAAGCTGACTTACACGGACTACGACGCGAACACGACGAAGATCGTTCAGGCCAACTACTTCGAGTACTACCTGAAGACCGACAACGCGAACGGTGTCTACCAGCTGATGTTCTACGACGGCAGCCTCAATCCGGACATTCCGGTGGCGGACAACGTCGTGGGCCTCACGTTCGATTACTACGGCGAGCCGCAGCCGCCAACGATCAAGAACACGAGCTCGCCGTGGCTCACGACCTACGGTCCGGGGCCGAAGGCGATCGCAAACGGCGCATGGGCTGCCAATGAGAACTGCGTGTTCGCGTCTGCGCCGGTGCCTACACCGAAGCTGGCCACACTTGGGGACGCGAACTCTGCGCTCGTCAAGTTGACGGCCGCGCAGCTCACCGACGGACCGTGGTGCCCGAGCGATGCGAACGCGAACCGGTACGATGCGGATCTGCTGCGCATCCGGAAAATCGGCGTCACGCTGCGCGTGCAGGCGGCGCTGGCGGCGCTGCGCGGGCCGGCGAGCATGCTCTTCTCGCACGGCGGCACGTCCAACGGCGGGTCCAAGTGGGTACCGGATCAGGAAATCCGGTTCATGGTGGCTCCGCGCAACTTGAATCTGGGCAGGTAACCATGGACATCCGCCGCGAAGACGGGATCGCAATGGTCATCGCCATGATGGCGATGCTGCTGATGACGGCGCTCGGCGTGGCGCTCGTGCTCACGACCTCGTCCGAGACGATGATCGCGGGCAACTTCCGCAACGGCCAGGAAGCGCTCTACGCCGCCGACGCCGCGATCGAGCGCGCGATGGACGACGTGCTGACGGTGCCCGACTGGAACAAGCTGCTCGACGGCTCCACGCAGTCGGCGTTCGTCGACGGCGCCCCGAGCGGCCAGCGCACGCTGCCCGACGGCTCGACGATCGACCTCACGCAGGCGCTGAACATGGCGAACTGCCAGAAGCTCACCTGCAGCGCTGCCGACCTCACCGCTATCAGCTCGGAGCGCCCGTGGGGCGTGAACAACCCGGTGTGGAGGCTGTACGGATACGGCAACCTGCGCGACATGCTGCCGGCGACCGACACGATCAACTCTTCGTACTACGTGATGGTGATGGTCGGCGACGATCCGTCGGACAACGACGGCAATCCACTGCTCGACGGTGGCGGTTTGGGGGCTTGTCCCCCGGGCCAGGTGTCGGCCCTCAGCCCGACGCCATGCAACCCGGGGTACGGCGTGCTCGCGCTGCGCGCCGAGGCGTTCGGCCCGCGCGGCGCGCACAAGGTGATCGAGATCACCGTCGCGCGCACCGACACCACCGAGCTCGAGCGCGGCTACACCGGCCAGCGCGGACAGGACGAGCAGAACCGGCGCGCCCGGAAGGCCGCCGTGCAGACCCCCGGCAAGGCTCTGACCATGCAGACCATGACACTGACCACGGGAGGGATCCACTGATGCGACGCATACTGCGCCTGGCGGCGGGCGTCGCGGCGGCCGCGCTGACCGCGGCGCCGGCACACGCCCAGGTGGATCCGCTGAACTTTCTTAAGGTTGCGCAGCCCACGCAGGCGGGCGGCGTCGACGCGAAGCCGAACGTCATCTTCGTCGTCGATACGGCGAACCGCATGCAGCGGGACGCGGCGACCGATCTCACGAACGCGACGACGGCGAGCAGCACCAGCAACTATTACGACCCCTTCGTGTACACGAAGACCGGCGCGCTGTACGAAGGCCCGCTGGGCGTGAACGCGGGGAACACGACGACGTCGTACCGCCGCAAGTACATGAACATGGCGTTCACCAGCGGCGGCAGCGGCGACAAGTTCAGCGCGACGACGATCCAGATCACGGGCGATCAGAACGCCGCCTACTCGCGCTTCGGCGCGCCGACGCGCCTGTCCGTCGCGCGCGCGGCGATGTATCAGGCGCTCGTCGAGAACCGCTATGTCGCGCGGTTCGGCCTCGTGCAGATGCGGCAGAAGACGCCGACCATGCCAGGCACGCAGGGCAACTCCGGTCCCGTCGCCGACGCGGATCCCGCGCAGATGACGCCGACCGACCTGACGTCGGTCACCGGCCGTTGGGCGCTCACGCGGCCGACCGTCGCCGCCGACAACGGGTCGCAGGGCGCCGCGCAGGCGGTCGTGATCAAGGCCGACACGCAGGGCGGCAACTTCAACGCCGACGTGTTGAACAAGCTCTCGGTCGACATCCGCGGCACGTGGCAGGGCATCGGCGCGGCGCCGAACCCGCTGCCCTCGCCGCTGATTCCCGCGGGCAACGACGACCAGAACCACGTCGACGCGCCCGTGAAGTATATGCTCGACGACGCGAAGACCGAGGCGGCGCGCCTCGTCGGCCTCAACCAGGATCCGACCTGCCGCAACACGATCGTCGTGCTGATCGTCGGCGGCGGCGAAGGGAACACGGCCGGCGGGTTGACGAACGCTGATCTCGGCCCGGACGCCGCCGGGTTTGCGCCGATCTCGGCGGGCCGGCGCGTGCCGGTGTACGTCGTCGCGATCGCGCCACCGGCGAGCGACGTGGCGAGCCTCAAGGCGATCGCCGCGAACAGCGGCGGCCAGTACTTCGAGATCACCAAAGCCCAGATCGACGCGGCGCTCGCGTCGACGATGCAGGTCGCCACCGCCGGCGTGCTCGCGCCCAACGGTCTCGTCGTCGTGCCGGAGGCCGTGAAGGCCATCGACACGGCGGTTCAGCACGCGTTCGCGGCGTCGACCGATTTCAACGCGACGCCTTCCGTGCCGCGCGCCACCGATGCGGCGACCTCTGTCGGGCCACTGAGCGAGTTCCAGGTGACGAGCCCGATCATCGGCACCGTCAATCTGAACAACGCGAAGGACATCCACGGCGCGACGCTGCCGGTTCCCCAGCCGCCCGACGTCAAGGACAAGCAGGGCAACGTCATCCCGCAGCGCAACAACCTGATGGTGACGACGGCGTTCACGCTGCCGGGCTTCGACGCGTCGATGCGAGGGTTCCGCACGTATAAGCCGACGGCCGACTCGACGCAGCCGTCCGGCTGGAAGTTCAGCTCCGACGGGACGGCGTTGTGGGTCGCCTCGACGCCGAGCGATCCGAACCAGCGCAACCTGTTCACGGCGAAGCCGGACGGCACTATGATCGCGCTGACGGCGGCGAACGTCACCGATCTCGCGCCGCTGATGAACCTGTCGACCGCCGACGCGACCACGGTCATCAACGCCGTTCGCAGCCTTCCGCTCGGCGCGCCGGTCGACTCGACGCCGGCGTTCCTGAATCCGCCGTCGCTCGATCCGCCGCCCGACGACGCGTACCCCGGGTTCGCGTCCGCGAACAAGAACCGCCGGACGCTGATCTGGATTGGCACCAACCGCGGCTTCCTCGAGGCGCTCGACGCGCGCACCGGCCTCGAGGTCTGGGGCTTCGTGCCGCTCAACCTGCTGCCGAAGCTCCGCACGCTCGTCGACGGGCAGCCCGTCGGCAACTTCGACTTCTTCGTGGACGGCTCGGCGAAGGTGTCCGACGTGAAGCTCGCCGGCACCTGCGACGCCGATCATCCGTCGGACTGCTGGCACACGCACATCATCATGGGCGAAGGCGCCGGCGGCACGTTCTACCAGTCGTTCGACGTGACGATGTCCAATCTGGCCATCTGCGTCCAGCCGGACGACGACACGGTGACGACGCTGCTCGGCTGCTTCAACAGCACGTCGCTAATCAAGTTGAACTGGGCGTTCCCGAGCTACACCAGCTTCGATCCGACGCTGAGCGTGGCGGTCCACTGCGAGCCGAACACCGGCACGTGCGATTCGCTGCCATACGGCGACCTCAAGGCGACGGCGACGAACGTCGAGAAGACCGTCGGACAGACCTGGTCGGATCCGGCCGTCGGCCAGGTGGCCACGACCGCGGGTCCGTACAGCATCCTGATCGGGTCGGGGTTCCTGCCCTACGCGACGCAGCAGCAGACCAACCGCGGCGGGCCGGCCAACGGCGTGAAGGCGGGCACCACGTTCTACGTCCTCGACGCGAAGACCGGCACCGTGTTCACGTCGATGGACGTCGGCAACGACGGCGTCAACGAAACCGTCAACAACTGTGTGGCGAACGCGACCGGCTGCAAGCAGATCAAGAACGCGCTGCAGACCGACCCGGTCGCGACCGGCCCGTCCGATCAGCGGTTCATCACCAAGGCGTACCTCGGCGATCTCGACGGCAACGTGTGGCGCTTCGACCTGTCGCTCGACGGGTCGTCGAATCCAACGATCACCGCCAAGAACAAGCTGCTCGCGCTCGGCAACGACCAGCCGATCTTCCAGTCGATGGCGACGGTGAACGTCGGCGGAACGCAACAGTACGTCTTCGTCGGGACGGGCAGCGATCTTCTGCCGGCGACCGACAAGAACACGACGTATCATCTGCTCGCCGTGCTCGACACCGGCGCCGCCACCGGCACCGAGGCATTCGACAGGGTGCTGACCAAGTCGAACACGCTCTCGACCGACGAGCGCGTCACGGCGTTCCCGGCGGTCGCCGGCGACATCGTCTTCTTCACGACGACCACGTTCAAGACGGGCACGCCGTGCACGGCGCCGGACGCGAACCTCTACGCGTTCACGTTCATCGGCGGCGCGGCGTACGACACGAACAACGACGGCAAGTTCAGCAACCAGGACAGCGTGCTCGTGAAGACGATCGCCGGCCAGCGCGCCACCGCGCCGTTCATCGTCGATCAGCACCTCGTCTTCGGCGGCGCCGGCGGCATCTCGATGTTCGGCGACCCGGCCGATTTCAACAACGGCGTCGGCCAGGCCGGCGTCCGCATTCTCTCGTGGCGCGAGGTCAGGTAAGTGTCACAGTACGTCGTTTGTCCGAAATGCGGCACGCGCATCAAGGCGGGCCGCGCGCATTGTCTGCGGTGCCTCGCCGATCTGCCGCAGCCGGATCAGCCGATCATCCCGCCGATCTGGGAGTCGCTCGGCCTGTCGCGGCAGCAGCAGGTGCTGGTCGTCGCCGGCGCCTCCGCAGTCGCCGTCGCGCTCGTCGTGCTGATCTGGCAGACGGCGCCGGAGAAGATCGACGAGACGGTGCAGCCGGTCGCGTCCGCGGCGTCGCCGAGGCCGGCGCCCGCGCCGTCGCAGCCTGAACCGGAGGCCGCGCCCGCCGCGGTCGCTCCCAGCGCGCCGCCCAGAACGGCGGCCGTCGTCGACGCCAACCGCACCGGCGCCGCGGAGTACGCGCGCGGCAACCTCGACGCGGCGCGCGCCGCGTACGAACAGGCGCTCGCGGCGAAGCCGGACGATCCGGAGACGCTGAACAATCTCGGCCAGGTCCTCGTGCGCCTCAATCGCCCGGGCGACGCGATTCCGCGCTTCGAGCGCGCGATCGAGCTGATGCCGGAGAAATCGGCGTTCCACTTCAACCTCGGGTTCGCCGCCGCGCAGCTGAACCAGTGGGACCGCGCCATTGGCGCGTACCGCGACGCGCTCAAGCTGTTCCCGACCGACTACGCGACGCAGTACAACCTCGCGATGGCGCTGCACAAGAAGGGCGACGAGAAGGCGGCGATCCCCGAGTTCGAGAAGGCGATCGCGCTCGCGCCGGGCGAGTCGAGCTTCCACCTGTCGCTCGGCATGGCGCTCGAGCGGGTGGGGCGGACTGCCGACGCCGTCCGCGAGTACCGCACGTACCTCGAGATGGACCCGTCGAGCGCCGACGCCGGCCGGCTCAAGGAGCACGTCGCGACGCTCGCGGCCCGCGGAGAGGGGAAGAGCTCGGCCAGCTAGCCCCTTGCCCGCGAGCCCCTAGCCCCGAGCCCCCGATTGGCCGATAATTCTGTAAGTATGTCCCCACGCGTACTCGTCGCGTTGCTGCTCGTCCTCGGCTTCGCCGGCCGCGCCGGCGCCCAGTCGCTCGCGGACGTAGCCAAGAAGGAAGAGGAGCGCCGGAAGAAGGCGCCTGAGCCGGCCAAGGTCTACACGAACAAGGACCTCGGCGCGGTGCCGGCCTCGTCTCCCGCGCCTGCGCCCGCCGCCGGCACCGCCGCCGCCAAGCCCGCCGAGCCCGCGAAGGACGAGAAGGACGCCAAGGACAAGGACGCGAAGGACAAGGACGCGCCGAAGGACAAGGCCTACTGGGCCGGCCGCCTGAAGGCGGCGCAGGATCAGCTCGACCGCGATTCGACGTTTGCCGACGCGCTCCAGTCGAAGATCAACGCGCTGACCACCGACTTCGTGAACCGCGACGATCCGGCGCAGCGCGCCGTCATCGAGCGCGACAAGCAGAAGGCGCTCGCGCAGCTCGCCAAGTTGAAGCAGAGCGTCATCGACGACAAGAAAGCGATCGCCGACCTCGAGGAAGAAGCGCGCCGCGCGGGCGTCCCGCCCGGCTGGCTGCGGTGACCCGCTCCCGCCCGCCTGCTGACCCGCCGATCCTGCTCGTCGAGGACAAGGACTCGCTGCGGACGATGCTGCGCCATGCGCTCGAGGCGCAGGGGCATACCGTCGTCGAAGCGCGCGATCAGCCGGAGGCGGAGGCTGCGCTGCTCGCGACGCATCCGGCGCTCGTCCTCTCGGATCTCCGCCTCACCGTCGGCGACGGCTTCGGCGTGCTGCGCGCGGCGAAGGAGAACGACCCCGAGCTGCCGGTCATCGTGATGACGGCGTTCGGCAGCATCCAGGACGCTGTCGCGGCGATGAAGGAAGGCGCGCTCGATTTCCTCGCCAAGCCGGTGGACCCGGATCATCTGCTGCTGCTGGTGCAGCGCGCGCTCGCGCAGCGGCGCCTCGCGAACGAAAACCTGATCCTCAAGGCGGAGCTCGCGCAGCGGCGCGGCGCGCCGCAGATCGTCGGCGACGACGCGAAGCTGAAGCAGGTGTCTGTGGCGCTGCACCGCGCGGCGGCGACCGACACGACGGTGCTGCTCGAGGGCGAGAGCGGCACGGGCAAGGAGCTGTTCGCGCGCGCGCTGCACGCGCTGAGCCCGCGCGCCGACGGGCCGTTTGTCGCGATCAACTGCGCCGCGATTCCGGAGACGCTGCTCGAGACCGAGCTCTTCGGCCACGAGAAGGGCGCGTTCACCGGCGCGGCGAACCGCAAGCCGGGGAAGTTCGAGCTCGCGCACCGCGGCACGCTGTTCCTCGACGAGATCGGCGATCTGCCCCTCGCGCTGCAGGCGAAGATCCTCCGCGCGCTCGAGGAGAAGAGGTTCGAGCGCGTCGGCGGCACCGTGCCGCTGCAGGTGGACGTCCGCGTCGTCGCGGCGACGAACCGCAACCTGAAGGCGGCGGTCGCCGCGCGGCAGTACCGCGAGGATCTCTACTTCCGGCTGTCGGTGTTCCCGATCGTGATTCCGCCGCTCCGCGATCGGCCCGACGACATCGTCACGCTGGCGCGGTTCTTCATCGATCGCTTCTGCCGCGACCTGGGGAAGCGGCCGCTGGCGCTGTCGCCGGCGGCGGAGCAGGAGCTGCGGACGTACGGCTGGCCGGGCAACGTGCGCGAGCTGCAGAACTGCATCGAGCGCGCGGCGATTCTCACCGAGGGCGACACGATCCTGCCGCGGCACCTGAACCTCTCGTTCCGCGGCGCGCCGGCGCCGACGCCGGCCGAGGACGACAGCGCGTGGGCGAAGATCGATCTGTCGGGGACGCTCACCGACGCGACCCGCCGCGTCGTCGCCGAAGTGGAGCGCCGCAAGATTGATCAGGCGCTCAGGGAAGCCGCCGGCAACCGCGGCCGCGCCGCCGAGATTCTCCAGGTCAGCTACAAGACTTTCACGGCGAAGCTACGCGAACACGGGCTGGAGAATTAAGAAATTTGGAATGTGGAATTTGGAATGCGTGAGCTGAGTGCCGCGCCGATGATCACGAATTCCAAATTCCAAATTCTCAATTCTTAATTGCGCGTGCCTCACTTCGCAAAGCCCACCGCCTTCAGCGCGGCGCGCAGCTCCTTCTCCGTCACATCATCGACGATCGTCGTCGCGCCGATCGCGGTGGGCAGGACGAAGTGCAGCCGTCCGGCGACGACCTTCTTGTCGTGCTGCATCGCCTCGAGGATCTGCGCCGATGCGAGGTCGGCGATCGGCGGGAGCGGGCCGAGGCTGGCGATGAGGTCCGCGAGCGCCTTGCGATCGGTGTCGGCGAGCGCGCCGCGCGCGCGCGCGAGCTCGGCGGCGACCAGCATGCCGTAGCCGATCGCCTCGCCGTGGCGGAAGCGGCGGTACTTCGTGACCGCTTCGATCGCGTGCCCGGCGGTGTGGCCGAAATTCAGGATGCGCCGCAGCCCCGCCTCGCGCTCGTCGCGCGCCACCACGTCGGCCTTGATGCGGCACGATTCGGCGATGATCGGCGTCAGCGCCTCGGGCGCGCGCGCGAAGATCGCCTTGCGTTCGCGCGCGATCCGGTCGAAGAGCGTCGCGCTCGACGTCATCCCGTACTTGATCACCTCGTAAAGGCCGGCGCGGAACTCGCGGCGCGGCAGCGTCCCGAGCACCAGCGGATCGACGACGACGGCGTGCGGCTGGTGGAAGGCGCCGATCAGGTTCTTCCCCTGCGGGTGGTTGACGCCGACCTTGCCGCCGATCGCGCTGTCGACCTGGGCGAGGAGCGTCGTCGGCACGTGCACGAGCGCGACGCCGCGCAGGTAGCTCGCGGCGGCGAAGCCGGCCATGTCGCCGATGACGCCGCCGCCGAAGGTGACGATGGTCGTCGCGCGGTCGGCGTTGGCGTGCACGAGCGCGTCGTAGATGCGCGCCACGGTCGGGAGCTGCTTGAAGCGCTCGCCGTCGGGCACGAGGATCGGCTCGACGCCGCGCGTCGCGCGCGCGAGCTGCGGGCCGTGCAGCCGCCAGACGAGCGGGCTCGAGACGACGAAGCGGCGCGCGGGCGCGTGCGCGCGGTCGAGGAGCCGCGCGATGTCGTCGATCGCGCCGTCGCCGATCGTCACCGGGTAGGTGCGCGACGGCGTCGCCACGTCGATGGCGATCAGGCTGGCGACGGTCATGAAAGGTGCGTTTGATAGGATAACATCCGGATGCGGGCCGGCGGCTCGTTCGACTTCGTGATCGTCGGCGGCGGGGTCGCCGGGCTGCGCGCGGCGATCGGGCTCGCGCCGGCCGGCCGCGTGCTCATCCTCACCAAAGCGGAGCCCGCCGAGAGCAACACCGGCTACGCGCAGGGCGGTATCGCCGCCGCGATCGGCGACGACGACAGCGCCGCGCTGCACGAAGCGGACACGATGCGCGCCGGCGACGGGCTGTGCGACCCCGAGGCGGTGCGCGTGTGCGTCGGCGAGGGGCCGCGCTACGTCCGCGAGCTGATCGAGTGGGGCGCGCGCTTCGATCGCGCCGCCGACGGCCGCCCGGCGCTCGGACGTGAGGCGGCGCACAGCGTCCGCCGCGTCCTCCACGCGGGCGACGCGACGGGACGCGAGATCGGCCGCGTGCTGTGGCAGCGCGTCAGCGGCCTCGGCGCCGTCGAGACCATCGATCACGCGCTCGCCGTCGAGATCGTCGTCGAGGAGGGCCGCGCGGCCGGCGTCCGCTACTTCGATCGCGGGGGCGCGCTGCAGGAGGTGCGCGCCGGCGCCACGCTGCTCGCGACGGGCGGCGCCGGGCAGGTGTTTCGAGACACCACCAATCCCGCGGTCGCGACCGGCGACGGCATCGCGCTCGCGTTCCACGCCGGCGCGCGCGTCGCCGACCTCGAGTTCGTGCAGTTCCATCCGACCGCGCTGAAGATGCCGGGGGCGCCGCGGTTTCTGATTTCCGAGGCGCTGCGCGGCGAGGGCGCGCGCCTGGTGAACGAGGCGGGCGAGGCGTTCATGACGCGCTACCACCCCGACGGCGACCTCGCGCCGCGCGACGTCGTCGCGCGCAGCATCGTGCGCGAGGCCGAGCGGACCGGCGGACCGGTCTCCCTGACGCTCGCGCATCTCGACGCCGGGTACGTCCGCCGCCGCTTTCCGACGATCGCCGCGATGCTGAACGATCTCGGGCTCGATCTCGCCGTGGATCGGATTCCGGTCGGCCCCGCGGCGCACTACGTCTGCGGCGGCGTGGACACGGATGTCTGCGGCCGCACGTCGATTGCGGGTCTGTTCGCCGCCGGCGAGGTCGCGTGCACGGGGCTGCACGGCGCGAATCGCCTCGCGAGCAACTCGCTGCTCGAGGGGCTCGTGTTCGGCGCGCGCGCCGCCGCCGCGATGCAGGAGCCGCCGTGCGCCGCGCCGATGAAGGCGGATCGTGTCGGGGCTCGGAGCTTGGGGCCAGGGGCTAGCCGGGCGCGGCTCGCGGCCGGCCGCGAGCCGCTGACGCCTGATGCGATCCGCGAGCTCATGTGGAAAAGCGCGGGATTGTTTCGCGACGGCAACGGCCTCGAGGAGGCCGTCGCCGCGCTCGACGCGACAGCCGGCGCTCCGTATCCAATGACTGTCGACGGCGCGCGCGCGCGAAGCCTCGTCACCGTCGCGCGGCTGATCGCTCGCGCCGCTCTTCGGCGGACAGAGAGCCGCGGAGGTCATTTCAGACTCGATCATCCGGACCGTGACGACGATCGCTGGCGCATACACGTGATCGACGCCGCGCGGTGACAAGGACACAGAGGTTTACAGAGGGCGCAGAGGAAGAGCCACAGAGGAAAACACACAGAGGAAAACACACAGAGGAAAACACACAGAGGAAACACACAGAGAGGAAACGCGCGCGTGAAGACGCTACAATAAATCCTTTGTGTTGTCCTCTGCGTCCTCTGTCAACCTTTGTGTCCTTGACACCGTCGGTATGGCGAATAAACCTGCAAAAGAGAGCTTTGTAACTGAGATTACTCCACGTTCGGAGGATTTCTCGCGTTGGTACCTCGACGTGGTGAAACGCGCCGAGCTCGCCGACTATTCGCCGGTGAAGGGCTGCATGGTGATCCGGCCCTACGGCTACGCCATGTGGGAGCTGATCCAGCAGGCGCTCGACACACGCATCAAGGCGACCGGCCACGTCAACGCGTACTTCCCGCTCTTCATCCCCAACAGCCTGCTGACGAAGGAGGCGGAACACGTCGAGGGGTTCTCGCCGCAGGTGGCCTACGTCACCCATGCCGGCGGCGAGGAGCTCGAGGAAAAGCTCGTCGTCCGCCCGACCTCGGAAGCGATCATCGGCACGATGTACGCCAACTGGGTCCAGTCGTGGCGCGATCTGCCGATCCTGATCAACCAGTGGGCGAACGTCGTGCGGTGGGAGAAGAAGACGTATCCCTTCCTGCGCACGACGGAGTTTCTCTGGCAGGAAGGGCACACGGCGCACGAAACCGAGGAAGAGGCGGAGGCCGAGACGCTGAAGATTCTCGATCTCTACGCCGACGTGTGCGAGTCGGTGCTCGCCATGCCGGTCGTGAAGGGCCGCAAGACCGACAGCGAGAAGTTCGCCGGCGCGCTTCGCACGTACTCAATCGAGGCGCTGATGGGCGACGGCCGCGCGCTGCAGGCGGGGACGTCGCACAACCTCGGGCAGAACTTCGCCAAGGCGTTCGACATCACGTTCCAGGCGCGCGACAAGTCGGTGCAGCACGTCTGGGGCACCTCCTGGGGCGTGACGACGCGCCTGGTCGGCGGGCTGATCATGACGCACGGCGACGACAGCGGCCTCGTGTTGCCGCCGAAAGTCGCGCCGTATCAGGTGGTGATCGTACCGATCGGCCGCGAAAACTGGCGCGAGACGGTGCTGCCCAAGGCGCGCGAGATCCAGCGCGCGCTCGCGGCGGCGGGCGTTCGCGTGACGCTCGACGAGCGCGACGAGCGGCCCGGCTGGAAGTTCGCCGAATGGGAGCTGCGCGGCGTGCCGCTCCGGCTCGAGATCGGCCCGAAGGACATCGAGAAGTCCGCCGTGCTCGTCGCGCGGCGCGACACGCGCGAGAAGCAGAGCCTGGCGATGGACGGCCTGCCGCAGCGGATTCTGCAGCTCCTCGACGAGGCGCAGTCGAATCTGTTTCAGCGCGCGCGGCAGTTCCGCGAGGACCACACGCAGCGCGCGGGCTCGTACGCCGAGTTCACAGCGATCATGGAGGGGCGCCCCGGCTTCGTCATCGCGCCGTGGTGCGGCTCGGCGGAGTGCGAGGCGCGGATCAAAACCGACACGCAGGCGACGATCCGCAACATGCCGACGGCGAACGTGCCGTCGGGATCGTGCGTGCGCTGCGACAACCCGGCGAAAGCGGAGGCCTGGTTCGCGAAGGCGTACTGACGGGGGATTGGGGATTAGGGATTTGGGATTGGTTAGATCACGGCTGTCACGCCGCCAAAAAAACCCGTCCTGCTACCTAATCCCTCTTCCCCAATCCCTCTAATCCCGAATCCCTAATCCCCAATCCCCAGTTACTGCCGCAGATTCACCGTGAGCGCGGCGCGGCGATTCAAGCGGCGCGTCTCCTCGCGCGAGTTGTCGTATTTCGGCCGCT
>Ga0075435_100000503_pt1 | contig 23827 bp, 20 predicted proteins | sample RhiMethybrSRZTD4_FD_75302 | JGI IMG/M metagenome (GOLD analysis project Ga0075435, IMG submission 75302) | Populus rhizosphere microbial communities from Tennessee, USA - Rhizosphere MetaG P. TD hybrid SRZTD4 | ecosystem: Host-associated > Plants > Roots > Rhizosphere > Soil | place: USA...
TGCGGCGCTCGCGGGCGCCGACTACGTCCTCACGATGTTCCAGGTCGGCGGCTACCGCCCCGCGACGGTCATCGACTTCGAGGTGCCGGCGCGCTTCGGCCTGCGCCAGACGATCGGGGACACGCTCGGCATCGGCGGGATCATGCGCGGCCTGCGGACGATCCCCGTCCTCCTCGAGCTCTGCAGCGAGATGGAGGAGGTCTGTCCGGACGCGGTGCTGCTGCAGTACGTCAACCCGATGGCGATGCTCTGCTGGGCGGCGGCGCGCGCGAGCCCGATCCGCACGGTCGGCCTCTGTCACTCCGTCCAGGGCACCGCGCGCGAGCTCGCGGCCGATCTCGGCGTCGAGGCGCTCGAGTACCGCTGCGCCGGCATCAACCACCTGGCTTTCTACCTCGAGCTCAGGCACCGGGGCCGCGACGTGTATCCCGAGCTTCGGTCGAATCGCGACATTCCCGAATGGAACCGCGTGCGCTACGAGGTACTGCGGCATTTCGGCTATTTCTGCACGGAATCGTCCGAGCATCTCGCCGAGTACGTGCCGTGGTTCATCAAGAGCGCGAACCCGGAGCTCATCGCCGAGTTCAACGTGCCGCTCGACGAGTACCTGCGCCGCTGCGAGGAGCAGCTCGCGCGGCCGGTCCCGACGGAGCTCGCCCGGGAGCGCAGCGACGAGTACGGGGCACACATCGTCCACGCGCTCGAAACGGGCGAGCCGTTCCGCTTCAACGGCAACGTCATGAACGAGGGCCTGATCGACAACCTGCCGGAGTGCTGCGTCGAGGTCCCGTGCGTGGCCGACGCACGGGGGATCACGCCCGAGCCCGTCGGGGCGCTCCCGCCGCAGCTCGCGGCGCTGATCCGGACGAACGTCAACGTCCAGGAGCTGACGGTCGAGGCGGCCCTGACCGGCGACCGCGACCACGTCTACCACGCGGCGATGCTCGATCCCCACACGGCCGCGGAGCTGTCGCTCCAGGAGATCCACGACCTCGTGGACCGGCTCATCGAGGCCCACTCGCAATAATGAGGGCGTGCAGAAGTACGTCCTCTCCGAGCTCGACTCCGGCGAACGAGTCATCTCCGAGCGCGTCCCGGGCGTCCGCTCCGTCGCGCTCGGCTTCTGGATCGGCGCCGGGTCGCGCGACGAGACAGACGCCAAGGCCGGGGTCTCGCACTTCATCGAGCACCTGCTGTTCAAGGGCTCGCACTCGTACACGGCCCAGCAGATCGCCGAGATCTTCGACGGCCTGGGCGGCGAGCTGAACGCTGCCACGTCGCGCGAGCACACGATGGTCTACGCGCGGGTGCCCGACGCTTACGTGCAGACGGCGCTCGACGTCATGACGGACATGGTCTTCGCTCCGGCGTTCTCCGACCTCGATTCCGAGCGTGCAGTGGTGCTGGAGGAGATCGCGATGTACGAGGACACGCCGCAGGAGCTCGTGCACGACCTCTTCTCCGAGGCGGTGTTCGGACGCCACGCTCTCGGGCGGCCGGTGATCGGCACTGCCGACGTGATCTCGACCGTGACGAAGCGGGTGCTCTCGACGTACCACCGGCAGACCTACGCCGGCGGCAACGTCGTCATCGCCGCGGCCGGCAACGTCGAGCACAACAAGCTCGTGCGGATGCTGCAGCGCGCGCAGAGCCAGCAGCGGCCGCCGGCCGGCGGGCCGCGCGTGCGCCGCCCGCTGGTGAAGACACCCCCGCCCGGCCTCGTCTTCGCGAAGAAGGACACCGAGCAGTACCACGTCTGCGTCGGCGCGCCGGGCATCGCGCGGTCCGACCGGCGCCGCTTCGCCGCCTCGATCCTCGATTCGATCCTCGGCGGCTCGGCGTCGTCGCGGCTCTTCCAGGAGATCCGCGAGAAGCGCGGGATGGCGTACTCGGTCTATTCGTATGCGTCGCAATACACCGACACAGGCCTCGTCGGCGTGTACATCGGGACGCGCGAAGAGAACCTGCTGCCGTGCCTGGAGATCACTGCCGAGCAGCTCGCCGACATCGCCGCCGGCAACCTGAAGGCGAACGAGATCGCGCGCGCCAAGGAGAATTTGAAGGGCCGGATCATGCTCTCGATGGAATCGACGTCCAACCGCATGAGCCGGCTCGGCAAGTCGCTCGTGACCGACACCGAGCTGCTGTCGTTCGAGCGGATCATCGCGGAGATCGAGCGGGTCGAGGCGGACGAGGTCTCGGAGCTCGCGGGACTGCTGTTCGCCCCCGAGCGACTCTCGGTAGCGGGGATCGGGCCGAGCGAGCGGGTCTTTCGCGCAGCGGTGCGGCGGATCAACCCGTCCGTGCTCGCGCGCGCTGCGTGAAGGTCGTCCTCAACGGCCGAGGCGGCAAGGTGGGGCGCGTGCTCGCGCCTGCGCTCGAGGCGGCGGGGCACGAGCTGGTCGAGCTCGACGCAGCCGAGACGATGGTCGACTTCACCGTTCCCGACGCGGTCGAGGGCAACGTTCGCGCCGCGCTCGAGCACGGCATTCCGTGCGTGATCGGAACGAGCGGCTTCGACCCGTCGCCGATCGACGCGCTGGCGCGCGAGCACGGCATCGCGTGCTTCTACGGGCCGAACTTCGCGATCGGCGCCGTCCTGATGATGCGGTTCGCGCGCGAGGCGGCCGAGCATCTGCCGGACGCCGAGATCATCGAGATGCACGAGCAAGGGAAGAAAGACGCACCCTCGGGCACCGCGAAGGCGACGGCGGCGATGATGGGAACCGACCCGCCGACGCACTCCGTCCGCTTGCCCGGCCTGGTCGCACACCAGGAGGTCGTGTTCGGCACGGAGGGTCAGATGCTCACGATTCGCCACGACACGTTCTCGCGCGAGGCGTTCGTGCCGGGGGTGTTGCTCGCCCTCGAGAAGCTGCCCACGCTGCCCGCCGGCCTGACCGTCGGGCTCGAGCAGCTGCTGTGATCGAGATCTCCCGCGTGGCCGAGCAGGACCTCGCGGAGCTGCTGCCGCTCATGCGCGGTTACTGCGATTTCTACGAGGTGACGCCCTCCGACGAGGAGCTGCTCGCGCTGTCGCGCGCGCTCATCGCCGATCCGGAGCGCGACGGCGTCCAGCTCCTCGCGCGCGACGGGGCAGAGGCGCTCGGGTTCGCGACGATCTACTGGAGCTGGGCGACGACGATCGCGTCGCGCATCGGCGTGATGAACGACCTCTACGTGGCGCCCGCTGCGCGCGGGACCGGCGCGGCGGAGCTACTGATCCACGCGTGTGTCGAGGAGTGCAGAAGGCACGGCGCCGCCGAGCTGACGTGGCAGACGGCGCCGGACAATGAGCGCGCACAGCGCGTGTACGACCGCGTGGGCGCGAAGCGCTCTCAGTGGGTCGACTACTCGTTGAGCGTGCGGCCGTAACGCCGGCCGGTCTGCTCGAGCCCGAGCCGCTCGTAGAACGCATGTGCGTCGTCGCGCCGTTCCGAGGTCGTCAGGAAGACGAGCTCGCAGCCGCGCAGGCGAGCTTCTGCCTCCATCGCCTCGACGAGCAGGCGTCCGATGCCACGTCCGCGGTGGGCTTCGTCCACGACGAGCGCCCCGAGCTTCGCCGCAGGGCGGTCCCGCTCGATGGCGGGGGACACCTGCAGGTGCACGAGGCCGACGACGTGCCCATCGAGCTCGGCGACGGCGACGCGGTCGCCGACGACCTGCAGCCGGTCGAGGCGCTCCTCGACGGCCTCAGGCTCGGTCGGGTAGCCGAGCTGCGTGACCAGGCGGGCGATCGCATCGGCGTCCTGCGGCCGGGCGTCCCGGATCGTCGGAGGCATGAGGCTAGACTACGAGGCCGTGCTCGGTGAGGTCCTAACCGCGGTCGTCACGCCGTTCGGGCGAGACGGGGCGGTCGACTTCGAGCGCTTCCGCGAGCTCGCGCAGCACCTCGTCGAGAGTGGTTCCGATGGGCTCGTGGTCGCCGGCACCACCGGGGAGAGCCCCAACCTCACCGACGACGAGAGGCTCGAGCTGTTCCGCGTCGCCGTCGACGCCCTGCGCGGGCGCGGCACCGTCGTCGCCGGAACCGGCACCTACTCCACCGCTCACTCCGTCCACCTGACGCGTGAAGCGCACGAGCTCGGCGTAGATGGGTTCCTCGTCGTCGCCCCGTACTACAACAAGCCGCCCGCGCGCGGGATCGTCGCGCACTTCCGCGCGATCGCCGACGTCACCGACCGTCCGATCGTCGCGTACAACATCCCCGGTCGCGTCGTGATCAACATCGAGCCGGAGACGATCGTCGAGCTCGCCGAGATCCCGACCGTCCGGGCCGTCAAACAGGCGAATGACGACCTCGCTCAGGCGCGGCGCATCGTCGCCGAGACCGACCTCGACCTCTATGCGGGGGACGACAACCTCGTGTTCCCGTTCCTCGAGCTGGGCGCCGTCGGGGGCGTCTGTGTGCACACGCACGTCGTCGGCCCGCGTGTCAAGGCGATGATCGGCGCCTTCCGCGAGGGCGACGTGGACACGGCGCGACAGGTCGACCAGGAGCTCGAACCGGTCTACGAGCTGTTGAAGGTGCAGACCAATCCGATCGCGATCAAGGCTGCGCTCAATCTTCTCGGTCATGACGTCGGCGGCCTTCGACTACCGCTCGTCGAAGCGGACGAGGGCGAAGTCGCTCGGATCCGCGACTGTCTCGAGCGGCTCGGCTTGCTGACTCCCGCCGCCGTCTAGCTCCGGCCTCGCGGCGAGCGCGAGACCGAGCTCGTCGAGCGACTCGAGCAGCGCCAGCTCGACATGGCGCGGCGGCAGCTTCGGTGCGACGAAGGCGAGGAAGCCCACGAGCGCGCTGTTGTCGCGGCGGAGCGGGAGCGCGACGGCGACGCCGTCGACACCGAGCTCGGCGCCGGGAGCGACGATCGCGTCCCGTCCGGACTCGGCTTCGCGGACGAGCCAACTGGTCAGCGCCGAGGGCGCGGGCCCGTCCTGACCGGTCTCGGCGTCGACCGATCCTCCGAGCCCGTCGTCGTCCCACTTGACCAAACCGGCCCATGTCTGGTGCCAGGCAGACGACACGGCCCCAACGACGCGGTGGAAGACCGCGGAGTGCTCGTCGTGTGAGCCGAGGGCCTGTTGCAGTGCCGCGACGGCTCGTCCGGCCCGGACCTGGACGACCGCGCGGAGGCCGAGGCCGGCGAGCGCCAGCACGCCTCCGGTCGCCGTCAGCCATGTCTGGCCGAAGCCGAGCCCCGCTAGCGCGAGCACGACGCCGCCCAGCGCCAGCAGCTCCGGCCGCTCCTTGAGCTCGCCGACGCCGGCGAGGCGTAGGCGGTACGGCGCCGACGCGCGCCGCATCTCCCGCAGCTCGTCCGGCGTCAGAACGGTGGCCGGATCGATGCCGCGCCGGACGGCGACGAACGCTTTCGCCACCGCCGGATGGAACTGCGTGCCGGCGTTGTTCTCGATCTCCATCAACGCGGCTTCGTGCGACAGGCCTTTCCGGTAGGGGCGGTCGGTGGTCATCGCGTCGAAGCTGTCGGCGACGATCAGGAAGTGCGACGCGAGGGGGAGGTCGTCGCCGCCGACGCCGTAGTAGCCGTGTCCGTCGGCCCGCTCGTGATGTAGCTCGACCGCGTGAGCCTGCGGCGCGACGAACTCGAAGCGCTGCAACAGCCGTGCCGACAGCCGAGGGTGGCGGCGCATCGCCGCCCATTCCGCGCCGTCGAGGCCGCTGCGCTTCCGCAGGACCGACGCATCCACCGAGACCTTGCCGAGGTCGTGCAACCGGCCCGCCCAACGCAGGCGGTCGATGTCGGAAAACGGCAACCGCAGCGCGCGCGCGAGCGAATCCACGTAACCGGCGACCCGCACCGAGTGGCGGTACGTCGACGGGTCGCGCTCGTCGACGATGTTGGCGAACGTCTCCAGCGCGCGCAGCGTCTCGCGTTGCAGGCCGCGCAGCCGCACCTGGGACTGGTGGAGGGCGATCGCGAGCGGCACGAGCACGACGACGTTCCACGGATGGTCGATCGCCAGCAGCGCGATCGCGCCGCCGAGCGCTGCCTCGCCGGCGCTCGGGACGAGGCGTGGGTCGAAGTTCTCGCGCGCGCGCACGACGTCGAGCAGCAGGGCGCGCACGGTCAGATATGCGACTGCGAGGGCAACGAGCGGGACCAGGTCGTCGAGCAATTGCAGCGTGCCCACGTCGCCGCCGGCGAGCCGGAAGACGAGCCCTGCGACGCAGGCGGCGCCGCTGTAAGCGAGCGCGTCGAACCAGACCTTGCGCGGGCTGACTCCGTGAAAGAGGCCGGCGGCGACGGTCCCGACGGCGGCGACGAGCGCGGCCCACCACGGGCCGAGCATGATCACCGCGGCGATCTGGACGGCGCACGCGAGCCGGAAACGGTCGGTTTGGATGGGTCCGCGCAGCCGCTCGCGATCGGAGTCTTCGAAGAGCCCCACGAGGATCGCAGCAGCCAGGAGCAAAGCCAGGGTCGTATGGCCCACATCCGGTCTATCGGCCGTATCGCCTCACCCGCTTAGGTCGAGTCGATCGGCCTCCCTGCGGCGCCGCCAAGTCGGCGCCTTGGGTCGAGCCGCAAGGCCCTTCCGGTGCCTTCTGACCTAGCTCGTGGATTGGCCGGCCGAGCGGGCTGCCGCTCGGCCTCCCTGCGGCGCCGCCAAGTCGGCGCCTTAGACTGGACCGTGATGGGTGAAACCTGCAGGATCGTCGCGCTCGGGGGCCTCGGCGAGGTCGGCAAGAACATGACCGTCTACGAGTGCGGGGGGGACATCGTCGTCGTCGACGCCGGCCTGGCGTTCCCGCGGGACGAGCACCTCGGCGTCGATCTCGTCCTGCCCGACTTCTCCTACCTCCGTGACCGCGCCAGTGCGATCCGCGCCGTCATCCTGACGCACGGCCACGAGGACCACGTCGGGGCGCTGCCCTATCTGATGCGGGAGGTGAGCATCCCCGAGGTCTGGGCGACACGCCTGACGCTCGGGCTGGTCAAGTCGAAGCTCGACGAGCACGGCCTGCTACGCGCCGCCGAGCTCCGCGAGGTGCACCCCGACGACCCGCCGCGCGAGCTGGGGTCGTTCCGGATCGAGTTCGTGCGCATGGCGCACTCGATTCCCGACTCGGCCGCGATCGTGCTGGAGACGCCCGCCGGGCGCATCGTCCATACGGGCGACTACAAGCTCGACCACACGCCCGTCGACGGGCTGAAGACGGACGTCGGCAGGCTCGCCGACCTCGGCAACAAGGGCGTCGACTTGCTGCTCGGCGACTCCACGAACGCGGAGCGGCCCGGGTTCACGCCTTCCGAGCGGATCGTCGGCGAGGCGTTCCGGCAGATCTTCCCGCTGCGCGACGGACGCATCCTCGTCTCGTCGTTCGCCTCGAACGTGCACCGCATGCAGCAAGCGGTCGACGTCGCGGTGAGCCTCGGACGGCAGGTTTGCATCGTGGGGCGCTCGATGCGCAAGAACGCGAACATCGCGCGCAACCTCGGTTACATGGACGTGCCGGACGGCGTGCTGATCCGACCGCAGGACCTCGAGGAGCTGCCACCGAACGAGCAGTTGATCCTGTGCACGGGCAGCCAGGGAGAGCCGCTGTCGGCGTTGACGCGCATCGCGTACCACGACCATCCGGCGCTGCACGTCGAGCGCGGCGACACCGTGATCATCTCGGCCAAACCTGTGCCCGGCAACGAGCTGCGTGTGCACGACACGATCAACCAGCTGGCGAAAGCAGGAGCCGAAGTGCTGCACCAGGAGATTGCGCCGGTACACGTCTCCGGCCACGCGTGCTCGGAGGAGCTGCGCACGCTGCTCTCGCTGCTGCGCCCGCGCGCCGTGATGCCGGTGCACGGCGAGTACCGGATGCAGGCCGCGCACGCGCAGCTCGCGCGGGACGCGGGCGTGCCGGCGTCGAACATCGTCCTCGCGGAGAACGGCACGGTCGTCGAGCTGTCGCGTGACGGCGCCCGCGTCGTCGACGAGGTCGAGACGGGCGTCGCCTTCGTGGACGGGCTCGGCGTGGGCGACGTGCAGGACGTCGCGCTGCGCGACCGCCGCAGGCTGTCCGAGGACGGGGTCCTGATCATCGTCGCGACGCTCGCATCGTCGAACGGCGGCTCCGCGGGCCCGCCCGAGCTGATCGCGCGCGGATTCGGCGACGGCTCCGGCCCGCTACTTGACGAATTGCGCGATGAGGCCGACCGTGTGTTGCAGCAATGTCTGCGCGACGAGATCAGCGAGATCAAGCTCCTGCAGGAGCACCTGCACGACGAGGTCGGGCAGCTCGTGTATGACCGAACCCATCGCCGGCCGATGATCCTTCCGGTAGTAGTGGAGGTCTGATGAGCACTCTGCGCGCCAGAGAGCCCAGCTGGGCAGACGTCCTCGAGGACCATGCCTCCGAGTGGACGACCGCACGCCGGCTCGTCGGCCAGCTCGGGGCGTGCGAGGCGGCCGCGCTCGCGTTTTGCCGCCTGCTCGAGCGCTGGGCGCGCGGCGACGCGTACCCGTCGACGGCCGGCGGCCGTGAGGCCGCCCTGCGCCACGCCGCCGATCGCGCCGAGACGGCGCTGGCGGGTCTCGACCGCCCGCTCGACCGCTACCTGCTCGAGCTCGAGTCCGACCGTGCCGAGGGGCGCTCGTGGTACGGCGGCCCGGGCGCGGGCGAGCTGCTGGAGTGGGAGCCGATCCTGAAGCGGGCAGGCGTCAGCGCGTGCCCGACGCGAGTCGCGCAGGCCTACCTCGAGCTCGCCGTGCTCGTCCGGGCGCTCCAGGGGCTCGCGGACATGGCGCGGATCGAGGCGGCGCCCGACCGCTCGTCGCTCTGGGCGGGCCTGTTCGACCTGCGCGAGAACCTCGAGCGGGCCGCAATCGATCTGCGCGCGCTCGCTGCGTAGCTCACGGGTAGGCGCGCGTCGCCTCCACGAGCCCGTTCCGCGCCGACCAGCGCGCGACGGTCATCTCACCGCGCTCGAGCGCCCAGGCGACCGAGGCCGCGCTCTCGACGTCGAGCGTGAACACGTAGGCCGCGCCGCGGGAATGTGAGAGCCACCATGCGGCTGATCCGCGGCGAGCCGTCCGCCCGGGCTGCAGTATCCCCGTGTGGCCGCCTCGCTGACCGTCGTCGGCTCGATCAACCTCGACCTCGTCGCGACGGTGGAGCGGCTGCCGCGGGCGGGGGAGACCCTCAGCGGTGCAACGCTCGCCCGCATCCCCGGCGGCAAGGGCGCGAACCAGGCGGTCGCGGCGGCGCGGCTGGGCGCGGAGGTGCGGATGGTCGGCTGCGTGGGGCGGGACGCGAACGCCGCCGACGCGCTCGCGGGGCTGCGCGACGCCGGTGTCGCGCTCGCCGTGCGCGAGGTCGACGCACCGACCGGCATCGCGATCATCCTCGTCGCCGACGACGGGGAGAACCAGATCGTCGTCGTGCCCGGCGCGAACGCGGAGGTGGGCGGGTTCACGGCCCCCGGTAACGTGCTCTGCCAGCTCGAGGTGCCGGACACTGCCCTGGAGGAGGCGCGCGCGCAGGCCGCGTGGCTGTGCGTCAACGCCGCTCCGGCCCGGCCGCTGGCGGTCGCCGCCGACCTCGTCGTCGCGAATCGCTACGAGGCAGAGGTGATCGGCGACCAGCCTCTGCTCGCCGTGACGCTCGGGGAGGAGGGCGCGGTCCTGCTCGAAGACGGGACGGAGGTCGCGCGCGCCGTGCCCCCGCACGTCGACGCCGTCGACGGCACGGCGGCCGGAGACGCGTTCACGGCCTGTCTCGTGGCCTCGCTGCTCGAAGGCCGCGATCGTGAGGACGCGCTCCGCCGCGCGTGCGCCGCCGGCGCGATCGCCGCTTCACGCTTCGGCGCACAACCTTCCCTGCCGACCGGCGAGGAGATAGACGAAATACTCCGGGCGTGAGCACGAGGATCCTGCTCGACTGCGACCCCGGCCACGACGACGCGATCGCCCTGCTGCTCGCGCTGGCGTCGCCGGAGCTCGAGCTGCTCGGCGTGACGACCGTGGCCGGCAACCAGACGCTCGAGAAGACGACCGCCAACGCGATCCGCGTGCTCGAGTTCGCCGGACGCGGCAACGTCCCCGTCGCCGCCGGCGCCGAGCGGCCGCTCGTGCGGCCACAGTACGTCGCGTCGTACGTCCACGGCGAGACGGGACTGGACGGCCCCGATCTCCCGCCGCCGGAGGGCGCGCCGCTCGACCGCCACGCCGTCGACTTCCTCGCCGACCGCATCCGCGAGCAGGGCGGAGCCGTGACGCTCGTCCCGACCGGCCCCCTCACGAACGTGGCGCTCTTGCTGGCGCTCCACCCGGACGCGCGGCCCGAGCGGATCGTGCTGATGGGCGGCGCCATCGCCGAGGGCAACGTCACGCCGGCGGCGGAGTTCAACATCTGGGCCGATCCGGAAGCGGCTGTGCGCGTGTTCGCGAGCGGCATCGACGTGACGATGGTCGGGCTCGACGTCACGCACAAGGCGCTCTTCACGTCGGCGCACGTCGGACGCCTGGCGGGGCGAGTGGGGAGGATGGTCGCCGAGCTGCTCGAGTTCTACGGCCACTTCCACAAGGAGGTCTACAACTTCGACGGGTCGCCGATCCACGACGCCGTCGCCGTCGCTCACGTCATTCGCGACGACCTCGTCAGGACGGAGCACCTCAACACGGAGATCGACGTCGAGTCGGAGCTCTGTCGCGGCCGGACCGTCGTCGACGTCTGGCGTCGCAGCGGGCGCGAGCCCAACTCGCACGTGGGCGTCGACGTCGACGCGGACGGCTTTCTGGATCTGCTGATCGAGCGGCTGAACTCGCTGCAGTGAGCCTCGTCTTCGCCGCGATCGCGCCGCACGGGACGCTGCCCGAAGCGCCGGTCGAGAACGCGGAAGCGACGCATGCGGCGCTGGCGACGCTCGGCCGGCGCTTCGACGCTGCCGAGCCGGAGGCGACGATCGTGCTGACGCCGCACAACGCGCACGTCGAGGGCCACTTCGCGGTCGTGCTTGCAGCAACGCTCGCCGGATCGCTCGCGGAGTTCGAGGCGCCCGACGTGCGGCTGTCCGTTCCGGTCGACCGCGAGCTCGCGGCCCAGGCGCTTGGAGGGCTTCGCGACGACAGGGTCCCCGTCGTCGGGACGAGCTTCGGCGCGAACGATCCGAGTGGCGCCACGGCGCCGATGGACTGGGGCGTGCTGATCCCGCTCTGGGCAATGGGCGGACGCCACGACCCGCCCGTTCCGGTGGTCGTCGTGAGCCCGGCGCGTGACCGCTCGCTCGAGGAGCACGTCCGCGCCGGCCGCGCCCTCGCCGGCGCCGCGGAGCGATCCGGCAAGCGCGTCGCCCTGATCGCCAGCGCCGACCACGGCCACGCGCACGACGCATCCGGCCCGTACGGGTTCGATCCCGCCGCGGCCGAGTACGACGAGCGGGTCCTCGACCTCGTGCAGGAAAACCGGCTCGGCGGATTGCTCGACCTGGACCCGGCCTTCGTCGACGCGGCGAAGGCCGACAGCTGGTGGCAGATGCTGATGCTGCACGGAGCGCTCGCCGACGGCTGGCGCGCGGAGTTTCTGAGTTACGAAGCACCCACCTATTTCGGGATGCTTTGTGCCGCCTATGCGCCGAATTAAAGACATGGACTATCCGGGCCGAAACCAGCCTGGTAATGCCAGTCAGTGGAGAAATGCGGCTGCGGCAACTCACCCTTGCGCTCGTGGCGTTGGCCGGGATCTGGATCGGCCTCCTCGTGCAGCACGGCCACCACGGCCGGGCGCGAGCTGCGTTCTCGAGTGGTCCCGCGCCGCCTGACTTTCCCACGCCCCCGGCGAGGCCCAAGCTCGTCCGCGTTCCCGGCCTGAGCCGTCCCGCGTCGGCAACGCCGATCGCGGTGAAGGTCACGCCGAGGCACCGTCCGAACGTGCACGCGCGCCGCCGTTCGGCGGTGAAGCACGTGCACGTGCGCACGCACCGCCTCCACGTGAGGCCGAAGCCGGCAGAACAGCCGAGCGGCATCGAGGCGGCTCCGGACGACTCGCGCAACTCGACCGAGGCTCCGCCGCCTCCGCTCGACCCGCTCGAGATCACGAACGTGCAGGTGAGCGCACTCACGTCGTCGAGCGCGCGCGTCACCTGGCAGACGAACATCCCGACGCTCGAGCAGACCGCGTTCGGCCTCGACGCACCGACGGTGTGGACGGCGGCGAGCTCGGCCGTCCGGATCGACCACGTCAGCGACATCAGCGGCCTCGAGTTCTCCACGACGTACACGGCCTATCTGCATGCCGTCGACGAGTGGAACCGCGCGCAGACCGCCACGGTGACGTTCACCACGGGCCCGATGCTCGACCAGAGCAGCGCGCGCACGAGCGGGAGCAGCATCTACGTCGACGATCGACCGTTCTTCCCGACAGCCGTCTGGGCGCAGTGCTCGGACATGTTCGACAGCAACATCAACGACGGGATCAACCTGTTCATGGGCGACGGCTGCCAGGACGACACCGGCCTGCCGGCGCGCCTCGGGGGCCGCGCATACTCGATCGTGGACTCGGAGAACGCGAACGCAACCGGCCGAGGAGTGATCGGGTGGTACTTCCCCGACGAATGGGACGCCTTCCTGAAGAGCGACGTGAAGCGGTCCGACCTCGCGCAGGACATCCCGTCGGCGCGCCCGGGCCGCATCAGCTTCCTCACGCTGACCAACCACTTCTACAGCAAGGCGGAACCGCTCCCGCAGGGAAAGGGCATGTATCCGGTCCTGTTCCAGATCCCGGACGTGCTCGGATTCGACCTCTACCCGCTGCAGGTGTGGTGCCGCCCTGCCTTCGGCGACGTCTTCGACGCGCAGTCGGAGCTGCACGACGTCTCGGGCGGGAAGCCGACGTTCCAGTGGATCGAGGTCGCGCGGATGGAGCAGCCGTGCCGGAAGCACCTCGAGCTCGACCCGACACCCCAGACCGTCGGCGCGGAAACGTGGCTGTCGGTCGCGGGCGGGGCCGACGCCGTCGGCTACTTCCCGAATCACTGGTCGGACCCGATCGGCGCCGAGATCACGCGCACGAACCGGCAGATCAAGGCGCTGACCCAGGCGCTGCTGGCACCCGTCGTGCCGGCGACGGCCGACAGCGGCGCGGTGCGCGTGTCGGCGCGGAGCCTCAACGGCGCGCTCTACGTGATCGCGGTGAACACGACTACTGCGACCGTGAGCGCGAGGATCAACGTCGACGGGGTCGCCGGGCGCTCGGCCACCGTGCTCGGCGGCACCGGTCCGGCGGTGGCTTCGGACGACCAGGGCTTCTCAGACACCTTTGGCCCGCTCGATGCCCGGGTGTACGTGATTCCCCCGGCCGGCTGGTAGGCCGCCGCGAAAGCTTCGCGTTCGCAGCGACAGGCGGCACGGCGCTTCGGCCGCGCGGCGTTCGCGTCGTACGAGTAGGACGCCGCCGACCGGCGGCGAATGACGGCGCATGGCAAAGCGCCGTAACAAGCGGCCGCTGCGGCCGCGTGTGCCCTCGCGCGTGAAGAAACGCACGCGCAAGCGCGGCGTGCGGAGCGCACAGCACCACGAGCTCGTCGGGCTCGGACTGCTCGCGCTCGGGATCTTCCTCGCGTCGGTCCTCTACCTGGGGTGGAGCGGAGGAATGGTCGGCGGCGCCATCGCGGACGGGTTCGAGGGCGCGATCGGCGCGGCGGCGTACGTCGCGCCCGTGGCGTTCGTCGCCGTCGGGGCGCTGATGGTGGCACGGAGTGCGCTCGTCGACGTACGGCCGTTCCGGACCGGATTGATCGTGACGGCGTTCGGCCTGCTCGCCGCCCTCGGCGCGTCTCACGGCGGTGCGATCGGCCGCGGGCTCGAGCAGCTCTTCGGGCTGCTCCTCGGCTCGACCGGCACGCTGATCATCGGCGTGCTCGCGCTGGTCATCGGGACGCTCCTGCTGTCAGGCGCCTCTGCAGGCGCACTCGTCCGACGTTCGGGCCACGCCGTCAAGCGCGCTCACACTCGAGCACGACGTGCGCTCCCACCCGAGCCGGGCGCGCGTCCCGCACCCGTCATCCCGATTCGGACCACGCCGCCGGTCGACGCCGTCCACGACTATCCCGACGTCGTCAGCGAGAACCACCCGCCGCCGCTGCTCGTCGAGCCCCGGGCAGAGGATCCCGACCAGCCGTCGCTGTTCGACGTCGGCACGGCCGAGACGCACGAGGAGTACGACCTGCCGGACCGCAACGTCCTCCGCCGGTCCCCGGCCGCGAGCGAGCTCTCGTCGGACGTCGCGGAGCGCACCGCGAGCGCGCTCGTTCAGACCCTCGCGCACTTCGGCGTCGACGCGACGATCGTGGGGCAGATCTCCGGGCCGCGCGTGACCCGGTACGAGCTGCAGCTAGCGCCCGGCACGAAGGTCTCGAAGGTCGCCGCGCTGAAGGACGATCTCTCGTATGCGCTGGCGACGACCGAGATCCGGATCCTCGCGCCGATCCCCGGCAAGCAGGCCGTCGGCGTCGAGGTGCCGAACCTCTCGCCGAACCTCGTCACCCTCGGGGACATCTTCGACGATCTGCCGGCGACGGCGAGCCCGCTCGCCGTGTGGCTCGGGAAGGACATCTCCGGCACCGCGGTGTGGACGGACCTGGCGCGCATGCCGCATCTCCTCATCGCCGGCACGACGGGCTCGGGCAAGTCGGGCTGCATCAACACGCTGCTCACGTCCGTGCTCCTGCGCTCGACGCCGGACGAGGTGCGGATGATCCTGATCGACCCGAAGCGCATCGAGCTCGGCTTCTACGAGTCGATCCCGCACCTGCTGACGCCGGTCGTGTCGAGCCCGAAGCAGGCGGCCGCCGCGCTCACGAACGTCGTCGCGGAGATGGAGCGCCGCTACGAGAAGCTCTCGGTCGTGCGCGCGCGGAACCTCGCCGAGGCGAACCGGACGCTGCGCCAGCGCGGCGAGCAGACGATGCCGTACCTGCTCGTCGTGATCGACGAGCTCGCGGACCTGATGATGATCTCGCCGCAAGACGTCGAGGACGCCGTGATCCGCCTGGCCCAGAAGTCGCGCGCCGTCGGCATACACCTCGTGCTCGCGACGCAGCGCCCGTCCGTCGACGTCATCACCGGGATGATCAAGGCAAACGTCCCCTCGCGGATCGCGTTCGCCGTCTCCTCCCAGACCGACTCGCGGGTGATCCTCGACCAGGCCGGCGCCGAAAGCCTGCTCGGCCAGGGCGACATGCTCTTCAAGCCCCTCGGGACATCGCGTCTGCAGCGCGTGCAGGGTGCGTACGTCACCGAAGAAGAGATCGCTCTGATCGTCGAGCAGTGCCGTCACCAGCGCGAACAGGAGCTCGACGAATCGCTGCTCGAGCTACCGGAGGTCTTCGCCGAGGACGTCGACGCGGACGACGGGGAGTTCGACCCCGACGAGGATCCGCTGCTCGAGAAGGCGATCGAGATCGTCGTCCAGACGCAGACGGCGTCGGTATCGCTCCTGCAGCGCCGGCTGCGAGTGGGATACACGCGCGCCGGCCGACTGATCGACATGCTTGAGCGCCGCGGGATCATCTCCGGCTACGAGGGCTCGAAACCGCGCCGCGTCCTCCACTCGGAATCGGAACAGATCCTCTCGTAGGCCACCTGCTGAGCGGCTGGTCAGCTTCGTGAGAGGTCGAGGCCTCGCAGGCCCCAGATCACGAATGCGCCCGTGCGTCGGGGCTGACTGTCCAGTCTGAAGTCGGGCCAGTAGCGGCGGAGAGCGTCGACGCTCGCCTCGAGCTCGACCCGCGCGAGCGGCGCACCGATGCAGACGTGGATGCCGCCGCCGAAGCCGATGTGCTGCACCGCGTTCTCGCGGCTCACGTCGAACTCGTCCGGACGGTCGAACACGCGGGGATCGCGGTTCGCCGACCCGAAGAGCAGCGAGAGCTTGGCGCCGCGCGGAATCGGCTGCTCCCCGAGCGCGAAGTCGTCCGTCAGCACCCAGCGCTCGAACAGCTGCAGCGGCGGGTCGTACCGGATCATCTCCTCGCCCGCTGCGGCCGGTGCGACGTCGCCGTCGACGACGCGCCGCCACTGCTCCGGATGGCGCGCGAACGCCAGCATCCCGTTGCCGAGCGTGTTCACGCTCGCCTCGTGGCCCGCGTTCAGCAGCACGATGACGGTGCTGACGATCTGATCGTCCGACAGCCTCTCCCCGTCGACGCGCGCATCGACGAGCGCGCTGACCATATCGTCCCGCGGCTGCGCGCGGCGTTCCTCGATCAGGCTCCGCACGTACTCCGTGAACTCCGCCGCGGCCTGGTTCGCTGCGACCGCGTTGTCTACCGGCACGTCGAACTCGTACATCTTGACCATCCGGTGCGACCAGTCGAGCAGGTCGCGATGCCGGTCGAGCGGAACGCCGAGCATGCGGCAGATGACCGCGATCGAGTACGGCTGCGCGTAGTCGTAGAGAAGCTCCATCCGGCCGGCCTCCGCTAGCGGCTCGAGCAGCTCGCGCGCGAGCGTGCGGGCGGGCTCGCGCAGGGCCTCCACGCTGCGCGGCGTGAACGCCGCGGCCACCAGCTTGCGAATCCGCGTGTGATCCGGCGGCTCGAGCCACAGCAGCGACCAGCGTTCGGTCGCCCAGAAGGCCGGCCAGCGCGGGTCGAGCTCCGGCACGCCGATCTCGGCGGGTGACATCACGTGGCGGAAGTTGCGGCCGAGCCGCCTGTCGCGCAGACATGCGCGCACGTCCTCGTGCCGCGTCACGAACCAGCGATCGCGGCGCTCGTCGTAGAAGACGCGCGCGCTCTCGCGCACGCGGTTGAGGACGGGATAGGGATCCTCCAGGAAGCCCGGGTCCGACGGGTCGAACACGAGTTGATCCTTTACAAACATGGGCTAACCATACGGCTGGATCGCCCGTCTTAGCTGAAAGCGGAGGCGGCAGGCAGTACCATCGCTTCCGAACCATGAAGGGTCTCGAGGAGGAGGAGAATCTTTTGAGCAAGAAACGACTGCTGCCGTTCGGGCTGGCAGCCCTTGTCGCGGCGCTTTGCACCGCGGTGGGCTTCGTATCGAGCGGCACTGCGGCAACACAGGCCACGTACAAGGCGGGGCTTGTGAGCGACGTCGGCCGCTTCAACGACAAGGGCTTCAACCAGTTCCAGCTGGTCGGCCTCAAGCGGGCGGCGAAGCAGCTGAAGGTCCAGTACCGGGCGGTGGAGTCGCGGTCTGCGGGTGACTACCTGCCGAACATGGCCTCGCTCGCGCGCAGCGGGTTCAACATCGTCATCTCGGCCGGCTTCCTGCTCGCCGATGCAACCGAATCGGTCGCTCAGCAGTTTCCGAACACGAAGTTCGCGATCACCGACTACTCGGTGGCGAACTTCAAGTCGCATCCGGCGAACATCGAAGGCCTGACGTATGCGACGCAGCAGAACAGCTACCTGATCGGCTGCATCGCCGCGCACGTCGCGCAGTCGCGCGGCAAGAAGAACATCAGCGTCGTCGGCGGTGTCAAGATCCCGCCGGTCGACACGTTCCTCGCGGGCTACAAGGCCGGTGCGCAGAGGTGCGTGCCCGGCACGACCGTGCAGATCGGCTACTCGCAGGACTTCATCGACCAGGCGAAGTGCAAGAGCGTCGCGCAGAACCAGCTCGACGCAGGCTCGCAGGTCGTGTTCGGCGTCGCCGGTCCGTGCGGCCTCGGGGCGCTCGATGCGGCGAAGGAGGCCGGCCGCTGGGCCGTCGGCGTCGACGTCGACCAGTCCTATCTCGGCCCGCACATCCTCACCAGTGCGGTGAAGCGGGTGGACACCGGCATCTACCTCGCCGTCAAGGGTGCAAAGAGCGGCAAGGGCTACAGGGGCGGCAAGGACCTCGTCTTCAACCTGAAGAACGGCGGCGTGTCGCTCGGCAAGTTCAGCAAGCGGGCCAAGCTGAAGAAGGCCTGGATCACCCAGATGAACACGCTCAAGAAGCAGATCATCTCCGGCAAGCTGAAGCCGCCGCTGACGGTCAGCGGCGGGTAGGTAACAGCTGTCACGCGCTACCGACAGAGCGGGCCTCCGGGCCCGCTCTGTTGTTTAATCGCACGGTGGAGGCGGCCCCGGTCCTCGAGCTCCGCGGGATCACGAAGCAGTTCCCGGGAGTGCTCGCCAACGACCACATCGACTTCGATCTCCGCCGCGGGGAGGTGCACGCGCTCCTCGGGGAGAACGGCGCCGGCAAGTCCACGCTCATGAGCATCCTCTACGGCCTGTACACGGCCGACTCGGGCGAGATCCGGATGAACGGCAAGCCCGTGACGATCTCGTCGCCCAAGCACGCCATCGAGCTGGGGATCGGGATGGTGCACCAGCACTTCATGCTGATCCCGGTCATGACCGTCACCGAGAACATCGTGCTGGCTCAGGAGCCCACGTACGCGGGCGTGCTCCTCGACTACGACGCGGCCGCGAAGCGCGTCCGCGACCTCTCCGACTCGTTCGGCCTCGCGGTCGACCCGAACGCGCGCATCCAGGCCATCACGGTCGGGCAGCAGCAGCGCGTCGAGATCCTGAAAGCGCTCTATCGCGGCGCGGAGATCCTGATCCTCGACGAGCCGACGGCCGTTCTGACGCCGCAGGAGGCGCAGGAGCTGTTCGAGATCATCAACGAGCTCAAGTCGCAGGGGAAGTCGATCGTCTTCATCAGCCACAAGCTGAACGAGGTGCTCGAGATCGCGGACCGCATCAGCGTCCTGCGACGCGGCAAGCTGATCGAGACGATCCCGCGCGAAGGCGCGACCGAGGCCGGCCTCGCGCGCTCGATGGTCGGGCGCGAAGTGCTCCTGCGCGTCGAGAAGAGGCCTTCACAGCCCGGCGAGCCGCTGCTGCAGGTGGAGGACGTCGTCGTCCGCGACGACCGCGGGCTCGAGGCGGTCCGGGGTGTCTCGTTCGAGGTGCGCGCCGGAGAGATCGTCGGGATCGCCGGGGTCGATGGCAACGGACAGACGGAGCTGATCGACTCCCTCACCGGGCTGCGCCATCCTGTGTCGGGCAGCATCCGCATCGGGGGCGAGGAGCTCAGCCGCGCGAGCGCTCGCGAGGCTCTCGACGCCGGTCTGGGCCACATTCCGGAGGACCGGCAGCGCCGCGGGCTCGTGCTCGACTTCAACCTCGCCGAGAACCTCGTGCTGCACGACTACGGCAAGGAGCCCTTCTCGAAGCTGGGATGGGTGAACCCGCGCCGCTGGTTCCGGTGGGCCCGCGGCCGCCTGCAGGAGTTCGACGTGCGCGGCGGCGGGCCGACGACGCGCGCGGGCTCGCTCTCGGGCGGCAACCAGCAGAAGGTCGTGATCGCGCGCGAGGTGTCGCGGAACCCGAGCGTGCTGATCGCCGCGCAGCCGACGCGCGGGCTCGACGTCGGCGCGATCGAGTTCGTGCACCGCCGCCTCGTGGAGCAGCGCGACGCCGGCAAGGCCGTCCTGCTCGTCTCCCTGGAGCTCGAGGAGATCGTGTCGCTCTCGGACCGGATCCTCGTCCTCTACGAAGGGCGCATCGTCGCGGAGTTCCCGCCGGACGTGAGCGAGGAGGAGATCGGCATCGCCATGATCGGCGGCCGGCGGAGCGAAGCCGCGTGAGCGAAGCCGCAACGCCGCCGCCGACGCTCGAGAGCGATCCCGAGAGCTACGCACCGTCGGTCGCGAAGCGGCTCGCGTTCTACCAAAGCGCCGGCGGCATCGTCACGCCGTTCCTCACCGCCGTCTTCGCCTTCCTCATGGGCGGGATCGTCGTGGCGGCGACGGGACACAACCCGGCCACCGTCTACAAGGCGATCTTCGAAGGAGCCGGGCTGAACTGGTTCTTCCACTTCGGCAACTACCACATCGACGTGCCGTTCACGAACCACCATGTCTGGTTCTGGTGGAACACGAACACGAACACGACGCCGGCGTACAACCTGACGCAGACGCTGCTCACGACCACGCCGCTGATCCTCACCGGGCTCGCCGTCGCGTTTGCGTTCCGCTGCGGGCTGTTCAACATCGGCGGGCAGGGCCAGTACCTGATGGGCGCGATCGTCGGTGTCTACGTCGGCTCGCGCTTCGTCGACATGGCCCACATCCCGCACGTGTTGCTCGCGATCACGCTCGCTGCGCTCGCCGGCGCGTTCTGGGGAGCGATTGCAGGCTTCCTCAAAGCGACCGTCGGCGCACACGAGGTGATCACGACGATCATGCTCAACTGGATCGCGTACTGGGGCGGCAGCTACCTGTTCGGCCGCGACGGCCCGCTGCAGAACCACGTCGACAAGTCGATCCCGATCTCGGACGACATCGCGCCGGGGGCAAAGTTGTCGGCCATCTGGGGGAACCCGGCGCTGCAGGCCCTGCACAGCGGGATCTTCTTCGCGATCGCCGCGCTGATCGTCTTCTACATCATCCTCAACCGGACGACGCTCGGCTACGAGGTGCGCGCGGTCGGCTTCAATCCCGAGGCCGCGCGCTACGGGGGCATCAGCGTCGGCCGCAACTTCATCGTCGCGATGGCGATCTCGGGCCTGTTCGCAGGACTGGCCGGCGGCCTCGACATCCTCGGATGGCAGTTCCGGCTCGGCGTGCTCGACGTCCAGGTATCGAACATCGGGTTCATCGGGATCGCGGTCGCGCTGCTCGGGCGCAACACCGCGGTCGGCGTCGGCTTGTCTGCCCTCCTCTTCGGCGCGCTGCTGACCGGAACTTCGACGCGCAGCCTCGACCCCAGCGTCTTTCCGCCGCAACTGGCAGGGAACCTCGCGCTGATGATCCAGGCGCTCGTCCTGCTCTTCGTCGGCGCGGACCTGCTGATCATCTACATCTGGCGGGCGCGCAGGAAGCTGCGTTTGCCGGGGGCGAGGCCAAAGGCCGCGGAGGAGCCCGCGTGAGCAGCGCCGGCTACATCGGCACTCGCGCGCATCCTCCGAGCCCGGCGGCGGCAGGACGGGTCGGGGTCGGCATCGGCCTCGCCGCGTTCATCGTCGCGCTGCCGCCGTTCCACGCAAACACGTTGTGGATACCGCTGTTCGTCGGGCTGATCGCCATCGCGGTCGGGATCTGGGTGCTGTCACGCGGCGCGCGGAGACCGGGGTGGACCGCGATCGGGTTCGGGCTCGTCGGGATCCTGCTCGGGATTCTCGCGACCCGCGCGAACGTCGGGAACCTCGACCAGGTCGTCGTCTGGGGCGCGCTGCTTTCCGCAACCCTGGTGTGGGCGACACCGCTGACGTTTGCCGCGATCGGTGGCATGTTCTGCGAGCGCAGCGGCGTCGTGAACATCGGGCTCGAGGGAATGATGCTCGCCGGCGCGTTCTTCGCGGCGCTCGGCGCCGACAAGTTCGGGAACTGGGAGATGGGTATCGTGACCGCGGCGATCGCGGGCGGAGCGTTCGCGGCGGTGCACGCGGTGATGGCGATCAACCTCCGCGCCGACCAGGTGGTGAGCGGCACCGCGATCAACTTCCTCGCCCTCGGCGTCACCGGCTACTTCTTCATCGACATCTACGGCGAGAACGGGACGCCCGGCGACCTGCCGCGCATCCCGGACGTGAACGTCGGCTTCCTCGGCAGCGTGTTCGGCCACCTCAACGTGATGATCTGGGTGTCGTTCCTGCTGCTGATCGTCGCGCACATCACGCTCTTCCGGACGCCGATCGGGCTGCGCATCCGCTCCGTCGGCGAGCATCCTCGCGCGGCCGACACGGTCGGGATCTCGGTGTACGGCACGCGGTACGCGGCCGTGATCCTGTCGGGCATGCTCGCCGCACTCGGCGGCGCTTACCTCTCGATCGGGTACCTCGGGTCGTTCAGCGAGAACATGACGGCGGGACGCGGCTTCATCGCGCTCGCGGCCGTGATCTTCGGCAACTGGCGCCCGTTCGGAGCGTTCGCGGCTGCGCTCCTCTTCGGCGGCTCGACCGCGCTCTCGTTCCGCCTGCAGCAGCCCTGGCCGGCGCCGTCCGTGCTCTTCCAGGCCCTGCCCTACGTCCTGACGCTGATCGCGGTCGCCGGTGTGATCGGCCGCGCAACCCCACCTGCATCCGCTGGCCGCCCGTACGTCAAGCAGTAGCGAAGGCGCGGAGGCGCGACGGCCGATGCCTCTCGCTCGCGGCGCGACCCGACGCTCTTGGGTGGCCCTCGTCCTGGCCTTGCTGGGCCTGCTGGTGCTGCCCGCCGCCGTCGAGGTCTCCCGACGCTCGACGCGCATCGGCCTGCTCGACGCCGGCTATGCGATCCCCGTCGCCTTCCTCCTTGGCCTTGTCGCGCTGATCATGGCCCGGCGCGCCCGCGAGAACCTCCGCTGGTTCCGCTTGAGCGAGGGCGGCACGGGGGTCGCGAGCCTGGCGATCATCATCTCCGCGGTCACGGTCTGCCTCGCCGTCACGGCCGCTCTCTCGATCGGCTTCTACGAATTGGTCCTCGTGTACCAACGCTCGCGCTGATTCGCCCTACAATGGGGCGCTTCCGTGTTCGAGATCGGTAACAGCCTGCGCGAGGCGCGCCTGCGCCAGCATCTCGAGTTCCCCGAGATCGAGCAGGCGACGAAGATCCGCGGGAAGTACCTCCGGGCGCTGGAGGACGAGCAGTTCGAAGTCCTCCCGGCGCAGACCTACGTCAAGGGTTTCCTGCGCTCGTATGCGGAGTACCTCGGCCTCGATGGGCAGCTCTACGTGGACGAGTACAACTCCCGCTTCGTCGTCGGCGAGGAGGACGCGCCCGCCCGCCCTAGACGGTCGGCCCCGCCGCAGTCGCGGGGCGCGCAGGTGCAGTCGCGCGTCGTCCTGCTGACCTTGCTCGGAATCGCGGCCGTGACCGCGATCGTGATCGTCGCGTGGACGTGGGGCGAGCCGCAGAAGAAGGAGCCGGTAGGCCTCGCTACGACGCCGGCGCAGACGCCCGGGGCCGTCGCGAAGCCGCCCGTCGCGACGAACGGGGTGCGGCTGATCGTCACCGCGGTGCGCGGCAATTGCTGGCTCGAGGTGCACAGCGGCTCGGCGACGGGGCGCATCATCTTCCAGGGCACGCTGGAGCGCGGCCAGCGCCACGTCTTCACGGGGCGCAAGCTGTGGATCACGCTCGACCGCCCGGAGAACCTCCGCACGATCCTGAACGGGCGCACGCGCGTCCTGTCCGGCGGCGGCGTCAAGACGCTGATCGTCACCGCGCGAGGCATCCGCCCGGGCGTTTGACACGCCCGCGCGCTGTCGTCGTCGTCACCGGCAGCGAGCTCGTCCGCGGCGACCGGCGCGACCTGAACGGCCCGTTTCTCGCAGCGGAGCTCCTGCGGCGCGGCGTCGAGCCCGCGCGCATCGTCATCGTCGGCGATCGCGAGGAGGAGCTCGAGGGTGCGCTCGCGGAAGGGCTCGGCGCGGACCTTTGCGTCGTGTCGGGCGGGCTCGGGCCGACGCACGACGACCGCACCGTCGAGCTCGTCGCGCGTGCCGCCGGCGTCGGGCTGCGGCTCGACGAGGGCCTGCACCGTGAGATCGGCGGGATCTCCCGCGCGTTCGCGCAGCGGATGAGCCGTCCGTACGTCGACTTCGAGCAGGGGGTGCGCAAGCAGGCGACGATTCCGGAGGGCGCCCTGTCCCTGGGGCTGGCGGGAACGGCCCCGGGACTGGTGCTCGAAGCGGGTGGCTGCGTCGTCGTCGTGCTGCCGGGACCGCCGGGCGAGCTGCAGCGGTTGTGGCGCGACGCGGTCGAGTCGGAGCCGGTGCGCGGCGTTCTCGCGCGGGCGCGGCCGCCGGACGTTCGGCTGCTGCGCTTCTTCGGCGCGAGCGAGTCGGCGGTGGCAAAAGCGCTCGCGGACGCGGGCGGTGACGGAGACGGGGTGGAGGCGACGATCTGCGCCCGCGACTTCGA